>JAABUZ0100001946.1_pt1 | contig 36382 bp, 29 predicted proteins | sample 5562091 | NCBI WGS metagenome assembly JAABUZ01 (sample SAMN12813069, study PRJNA571459) | rock metagenome | isolation source: Antarctica rocks | place: Antarctica: Victoria Land, Linnaeus Terrace sud | collected 2015-12-21 | reverse complement strand
TGTGGTGCATTTGATCGCTGGGCTCCTTGCCTACAGCCATCAGGGCAAAAAACCGGGTCTGCATCTCGATGAACGCGCTCTTCTGGCTGCTTGATCGACTTCCCTTAAACAGAACTCACGTTATTTATCTACTTGTCGCTGCCATCTTTGGTTTAACACCCAACCTGATTATCAAAAGTCTACAGCAACAAACGGAGAAGTACGTTGATGATCTCAGAAGCAGCAAGAGTAGCGAACAAAAGTTGAGCGATGTATGAAGAAACTCATGCCACGCTGTTGTATCAACGGTATGATATTAATTTCTTCACCGCTTCAACAATCAGCTTATGCTCAACTTCCTTTATACGTTCGTGTAGTGTCTCTTCGGTATCGTTCGCCTCAATTGGAATCTCTTCGCGACAGATCATAGGACCTGCGTCAACTTCTGGCGTGACGTAATGGACGGTACTTCCTGTTACCTTTATTCCTGCTTCGAGGGCGCATTTGACAACATGTAGACCGCGCAAGACAGGAATACTGCTTCCATCACGAGTGGTAAAGCTGTTGCCTTGCCCATTGTCTGGTAACAGCGCGGGATGCAGGTTGATGATGCAGTTTGGATATGTAGCGATAAAATCAGGCGTGAAAATACGCATCCAGCCAGCAAGCACAATGAGGTCAACCCGGAAAAGCGGAAAGATCGTTGTGAGTTTCGCCTCAACCTCCTGCCGTGTCATGCTCCAGGGCAGGTAGAGTGCAGGAATTTTGTGCGTAAGGGCGCGTTGTAGTCCGACTGCGTTAGCCTTATTGCTCACGACAAGCACAATCTCAACATCTGAAAGTTCATGACTTTCAATTGCATCAATAAGTGCTTGAAGATTGCTCCCGCTTCCGGAGACGAGTACGGCAATGCGCCGTACCGTCTTTTGTGGTTCAGCAGAAAGAGGTATACCGCTAATACCACTACTCACTGCCCATATACCTCTTTATCCGCGTTGTCCAGTTCAGTCACCATGCGCGCTTTATAGGTCTGGATACGTTGGCGCAACTGCACATCTGAAAGTGCCAGCATCTTCGCTGCTAAAAGTGCTGCTCCCTCTGGCTCAAGTATCGTCGGTGAGGCAATACCTGATGGTAGACGTAATGACGAAAGAATATCCATTCCACCAAAGCGATCACTATATGGTGGACATGCGATCACGGGAAAACTTGAGTTGGCGTCGACGACGGCAGAGAGCGCATTCGAGCGACCTGCTATCGTAACGTAGACAAGTTGCTCCGGCTGTTGCTCATATTCTCTGAGTATCTCTAACAGGCGTGTTGTGGCTTTATGAGCCGAGCAGACACGCATTTGATACGTAATCTCTAATGTTTTTAGCGTCTTCGCAACGCTCTGTGCCTGTGCAAGATCGCTCTTGCTTCCCATAAGAATAACGACTTGAGTTGTCATAATATATCTCCTTTTATAGTAGAGCGTGATAAATCATGCTCCTACTGTAATCCTCTATGTGCAATATCCTTTCGATACTGCATACCCTCGAATTTCACATACTTTACTGCTTCATATGCTTTTGCGACTGCATCCTGCAAGCTTCCACCGTGTGCGGTAACGCTCAGGACGCGACCACCAGCCGTTACGAGTTGCCCATCCTTGAGAGCAGTTCCCGCGTGAAAGACCTGTACACCTTCAACATGGTTCGCGTCCTCTACTCCTGTTATGGGTATCCCCGACCGATAGGTGCCGGGATAGCCTCCTGACGCGAGTGTAACACACACGGCAGAGCCGGGATACCAGAGTGTATCGCGCTTCACGGGCAGTGTCTCCGCGAATTCGAGCACATTGATGATATCTTCGCGCATAAGCAGCATCATTGCCTGTGTTTCAGGGTCGCCGAAGCGCGTGTTATGCTCCAATACCATTGGACCGTTTTTGGTGAGCATGATATTCGAGTACAACACGCCTGTAAAATGGATGCCACGCGCTTTCAATGCCTGTAGCGTCGTTGCAACAATATTTCGCCATATGTATGACTCTTGCTCTTGGTCGACAAAGGGTAGTGGGACAAATGCACCCATGCCGCCTGTGTTCAAGCCCTGATCGTTGTCTAGTGCGCGTTTGTGATCCTGTGTCAAGGTCAATGGTAAATAATGTGTGCCATTACATATTGCTGTCGCACCAATCTCGTCGCCTTCTAAGTAGTCCTCGATGACGACACTATCCCCTGCTACTCCAAAAACACGGTCAACCATCATCTGTTTGAGCGCGTCTTGTGCAGTGGGCATATCAAGTGCAACAATAGCACCTTTGCCAGCTGCATTGCCATCAGCCTTAATGACAACAGGCACGCCATGTTGTGAGAGATAGGCGAAGGCTTCGTCAGCATTTGTAAAGGTACGATGCTGTGCAGTTGGAATACCAGCTGTTGTCATCAGCTCTTTCGCGAAAGCTTTACTACCCTCTAACGCAGCACCCGCTATATCAGGACCAAAGATACGTAGCCCTCGCTGGCGAAATATATCGACAATGCCTTCAACCAACGGTACCTCTGGCCCAACAATCGTAAGATCAATCGTATGCTTTTCAGCGAATGCGGCAAGTTCAGTGAGTTGTGAGACACTGAGTGGAACACACTCGGCCAGAGCCATCATGCCTGGGTTGCCAGGAGCAGTATAGACGTGCGTGACGTGCTGGCTCTGAGCCAACTTCCACACCAGCGCATGTTCCCGCCCACCGGAACCAATCACGAATACGCGCATAACGACTGTTCTCCTTATTTAATTCTTCAAAGTCCTATCAGGCCCCTACAGAATGTTCCACTTTATTGCGTTTGCCAGGGATGGTGATCTGTATCTTTCCATTTGGGTCGTAGGGCCAGCCCTGTTTCTCCATACAACCATAGCAGAATTCACTATGTAGCATGTTGACGGCTACATCGTCGTTGGGTATGACAACCTCTTCTGCTGAGGCAGCATTAATGGCACGACTGAGTCCTGCAATACTGAGATAACCAAGACTATCAACACCAATATAGTCCGCGACCTCTTGTACAGTGCGCCCTGCCGCAATAAGCTCTGCCTCCTGTGGAATGTCGACCCCAAAGTAGCAAGGGTGGCGCATTGGTGGCGCACTTGAGCGCAGGTGAATCTCTTTTGCACCCTGTCGACGTAGTGCAGCAGCAAGCCGCTTCATTGTATTGCCACGTACAATTGAGTCATCGACAATCACCAGGCGTTTACCTTCAATCTGTGGTTTGACGAAGTTGAATTTCAGGTCAATCTCCATCTGGCGTAAACGCTGATCGGGCTTGATAAAGGTGCGGTCAGCATAACGGTTTTTAATGATTGCCATGCCATAAGGAATACCAGAGGCAGCGGCATAGCCAAGCGCAGCAGGCACTGATGAGTCTGGTACGGGTACAACCAGGTCAGCCTCAACTGGATATTCACGTGCCAGTTCGCGACCCAATGCTTCACGCACCGGATAGACATAGCGCTTGTTCAGCTTACTGGTCGCATCAGAGAAGTAAATATACTCAAAGACGCACAACGCGTGGCGCGGCGATTGCACAAGTATCTCGGAATGCATACCGTGCTCGTCAACGGTGATTAGCTCGCCCGGCTCGACCTTACGTTCAAAAGTTCCACCAACGCGGTCAATAGCACATGACTCAGAGGTAACAATCCAGTTGTCGCCAATACGCCCAATGCACAATGGTCTCATCCCCCAGGGATCGCGCATGGCGTAAAGCTTGCCCTCGGCTAGAATAACGAGGCTATAAGAGCCGCGCAATTGTGGAAAGGTAGCGATCATACGTTCGCGTAGTGTCTGCCCCTCTGAACGCATGAGGAGCAAAGCGATGGCCTCGCTATCGGTTGTCGAGTGCAGTGTCTCTTGTGGAAACTGGGCGCGAAGCTCATCACCATTGACAAGATTGCCATTATGGGCTACCGCGATAGCCTCGTAAACACCACGTCGTGCCCCTACAACAAAAGGGCCAGCATTCTCAACACAGCTTGAACCTGTCGTGGAGTAGCGCACATGCCCAATACCACAGCAGGAAACGGGTAAGCTCATACCTGAGTCGTTGAACACGTCGCGAACTTTCCCCATAGCAACGCGGTGAGCGATTTGCCCCTCGCTATCGTAAACCGCCATCCCTGCGCTCTCCTGACCACGATGCTGCAATGCGGTGAGTGCTAATGTGATATAACGTCTTACATCAATATTACTGTCATCTTGTGTATAGATACCTACAACTCCGCAAGCATCGTGAAGTCGCTCCATGCTCGTCTCCTCTCAGAAATTGGGCTTGAATTGCTTACTTGGATGCCTTGCACACACAAGGTGCAAGGCATCCAAGTATTAAACATGCAGTTTACCCGTTAAATCTGCTACCAATGCGTAACGGTCCGCTACCCCTTGCAGTTGTTCAGGGGTAATATCCTTCATGTTACGATAGACCTGCTTATCTAGCATGCGTGTTTTGTCGCCACCGGGCCAGAGTCTCCAACTGTCGTTGTCAATTACGTCGGCTACCAGCAATTTGCCCTGAGTGTCGCGTCCGAACTCGATTTTGAGATCGACTAATGTTACATCAACTCCTGCCCATGCTCGTTCAAGTGTCTCAAAAACCTTGCGTCCCTCGTTTGCCATCCATGCAATCTCTTCTGGTGTGGCGAGACCCATCGCGACAATGTCCTTCTCCCATATCTGTGGATCGTGACGTGCGTCGTCTTTGAGAAATGTCTCAACAAGCACTGGCTCGAAACGTGTTCCCTCGCTTACCTCCGGCTGTCTCTTTAGATAGGAGCCAGTAGCGATACGACGTTGCACCTGTTCAACTGGAAGCATTGCACAACGTTTTATCAAGAGCGTTACATCGTTTATTTGCTGCACAAAATGGGTTGCAATATGTGCTTCATTGAGCAGACGATAGATATTGGCGGTTGTGATCGTACTCCAACGAGACTTACCAACAAGTTCGCTGCGTCTTGCGCCATCGCCAGCGGTGATCTGATCTTTATTGACCATATAGGCCAGCTGACTATTTTCTGGATGAGCGTAGATTAATTTTGTCTTGCCTTCTGCTAACAAAGGCCCAAATGTAGGATTTTCTATCATGTTTATTTTTCCTTTTCTAACAATTAGTGAGCGAGTAGCTGCTACATCACTAATGTAACTCCCACTCACTCCCACTTTATTTGATAATAACTCCTTCACCCTCCGTGACATAGCCAACGGTGAGCAACTCTGGGAGTATGCATCGTGCCTCTAACGCGCCTTTGGGTGAGAGGGCTATCACCATACCAATCCCCATATTAAGAGTGCGGTACTGTTCTTCTTTGGTGACATTGCCTAGCTTCGCAAGCAGTGCGAAGAGCGGTGGAACACTCCACTTGTCTGTTTCAATGACCGCCTGTGTACCAGCAGGCAAGATGCGTGAGATATTGCCTTCGAAGCCACCACCTGTAATATGAGCCATTCCTTTAATAGAACGCTCTCGGTCTCTTAGATAGTCACGTAACGCTGTAATTTCACGTAGATAGCAGCGATGTGGACGCAACAATGCGTCAATGAGTGGCTCACCCAACTCTGGAAATATTGTTTGTAAGTCATAAGAGGCAAAGACGCGCCGCGCGAGCGAGTAGCCATTGGTGTGAAGTCCACTTGAAGGTAGTCCGAGTAGTACGTCACCAGGAGTGATTGTGGCACCTGTAATCGCCTCTTCTTGTTCAAGAGTACCAACAATAGTCCCTGCAAGATCAAACGCTCCCGGTAGGTAGACATCAGGCATCTCCGCCGTTTCACCACCTAGAAGCGCACATCCCACCTTCTGGCAAGCCGTAGCAACGCCTCGTACAATTGTTGCCGCTTGTAGAGGATCAAGTTTGCTCATCGCGAGATAATCCATAAAGAAGAGCGGTTTGGCTCCTTGTGTCAGCATATCGTTGACGGAATGGTTGACGATATCATAGCCAACTGTGTCAAAGCGGTTCGCCTGTGCCGCCAGCACTGTTTTGGTGCCAACACCATCAGTTGAAGCTACAAGCGCGGGTTGACGCATCTGCTTCACGCTCTGTGCGCTGAATATGCCCGCGAATGCACCCATTCCTGCCAAGACATCACTACCCTGTGTCGAACGTACAGCATCTTTCATAAGCCGTTTGGCCTCGTCAGATGCATTCAGGTCTACACCGCTAGCGGCATAGGATGTGTGAGTTGATGAAGCAGGGGCCTCTGTCTCGCTATCTGTTGTCGTCACATAGGCATAGGCGTTCTTAAAGATGAGCAAACCGTCGCCTTGTCCATTAGACCCGCCTCTGCGTAGAGGATGTTGTAACGCTGTGACGTAGCGTTCAGGATGAGGCATCAGCCCTAAGACGTTCCCCCGCGCATTGCATACACCTGCGACATTGCCAACGGAGCCATTAGGGTTTGCGGGATATGTTGTATCGTCCATGCTCTCCGTAACGTAGGTAAGTGGTATTTGACGTGCGGCTTGTAAATAGGCAATATTGCCCTGAAAGACGAATTGCCCCTCACCGTGTGCCACTGGCAATTCAATTGGTCGCTCTATTCCACGTGTAAAGATGCAACGGCTCGTTTGTGCAGCTAGTGTGACCCAGCGACACTCAAATTGTGCCGATGCATTATCTGTCAACGTTGCTCTTATTGGAGTTTGTTGTCTCGCATCTGTGTTTTCGCTCTCAGGTAACAATCCTGCACGTACTAATACCTGAAAGCCATTACAGATACCAAGTACAGGGCGTCCCTCTGCGACAAATCGCTTAAGTTGTTGTCCTAAGTGAATTGTCAGGTTTTTCGCGAGCAAGGTGCCTGCACCGAGGTCATCGCCATAGGAGAAGCCACCAGGAATGACGAGAAAGGCATAGTCGAGAAGTGTGTCAGGTGCCTTGAGCAATTGATTGATGTGGACAAGATCGGTCTCGAAGCCAACTAAACGGCATGCATGCGCGGTCTCGCGATCACAATTAATTCCTGGCGCACGTAGAACGAGTGCGCGTGGTGTCGTTGGCTTCGTGGTCATACCTGATCTCCCTTGAATGCTTGTTGTAGATCTGTTATGCTCAAATCAATTACTTCCTCGTTCCCATCTTGCACATTGAAGCGCCCTGTATTGGTGACTGTTCCTATATATGTAACATCCGTTACACCGCTAAAGCGCATATGCATCTCAAAAGTTCCCCACTGCTCTGGCGCAATTTCAACAATGAAACGCGACGCCGACTCACTAAAGAGCCGTAAGGTGTTTATGGGGAAGGAAGGAGTACTTGAGAGATCAACAACGGGAATATGTGATAGGTCAAGTGCTACACCAAGGTGGCTTGCTATCGCCATCTCTGCTGCAGCAACGGCGAGTCCTCCCTCTGAAAGATCATGACATGCACGAATCATGCCATGGCGAATTGCCTCCCCAAGTGCCTTCATTGTTGTATAGGCGTGTTGGATTGTGACACGTGGCATGCTTGTCTCAAAGGGCAATTCACGTGAAATTTCGGCATAGTGTGATCCGGCTAGCTCGTTACGCGTTGTACCAACGAGGTAAAGCAGATTGCCAGGGGTTTTAAGCGCCATATCGACGGTTTGTGTTACGTCGTCGATCACGCCAACCGCCGAGATGACCAGCGTGGGAATGACGGGTAGACGTTGCCCATCGGCCCGATACTCGTTGTTCAAACTATCTTTTCCTGAGATAAATGGCGTTTTGAAGCCTACTGCCGCATCGTGACACCCTTTAACAGCTCGTACCAACATGCCCAACTGGGTCGAATCAGTTGGATTTCCCCAGCAAAAATTGTCCAGAATGGAAACTCGTGTAATATCACCACCAACCGCAGTCAGATTACGCAACGCTTCATCAACAGCGTTGATTGCCATATGGTAGGGGTCGATCGTGCCATAGAGTGGATTGACTCCATTAGAAAGCACAATACCTGCTTGCGATTGCGTATCGTTCTCGAGAATGGGTTGTAGAACGGCAGCATCTCCTGGTCCCTGTCCCGTTTTGCCAACGAGCGGCTTGCGCACAGTTGCACCCTGGACCTCGTGATCGTAGCGGCGCACAACCGCTTCTTTAGAGGCAATCGAGGGATGCTGCAACAGGTTCAGTAGTAGTGTCGCAGGCGTGGGGGGCACGATAAAGCGTGAACCGATGTTTGTTTGAGTGAACAATGAAGCTGTTGGTGTCCAGACTGCCTCTAACGTTCTGTTTGGACGCCCATCATGCAAAAATGCCATGTTGATACTTGCGACGGTCTGTTCATGATAGGTGACGGTCAAGCGGTTATCATCGGTAAACGTGCCGATGATGCTGACCTCGACCTCTTCAATGGCACATATCTCCAAAAGGGTATCAAGGTGAGCAGGAGGTACAGCGAGTACCATCCGTTCTTGTGCCTCCGAGAGCCATATTTCCCAGGGAGCAAGCCCCTGATATTTGAGTGGCGCGTTTGACAGTTCGACGCGCACTCCTGTCTCGGCACCCATCTCTCCGATAGCCGAGGAGAAACCGCCCGCACCACAATCGGTAATGGCGTGGTAGAGCTGACGGTCTCGCGCTTGTACGATTACGTCAGCAACCTTCTTTTCCGTAATTGGTGCGCCGATCTGCACAGCGGTTCCCGCTTGTGCATTGATCTCGATGCTCATTTCACCGGATGAGAATGTTGCACCATGTACACCGTCGCGTCCAGTACGTCCACCGAGGATCACGACCTTATCACCTGGCTCGATCTTGTTTGGATGACTTCCATGTGGCAAGGTACCAAGGCAACCGCAAAAGACGAGTGGATTATAGATATAGCCGGGGTGATATAGAATAGCTCCGTTGACCGTGGGAATACCCATCTTGTTGCCGTAGTCACGCACACCATCGACAACGCCTGTCGCGACACGTCGGGGCGCAAGCACACCAGCAGGCAGTGTCTCGGCTGATGTCTCGAGTGGCCCAAAGCAGAGAATATCAGTGCAGGCAATGGGCTGTGCTGAGACACCAAGCACATCACGAATGACGCCTCCAACACCTGTATTTGCACCACCAAATGGCTCAATTGCCGATGGATGATTATGGGTCTCAACTTTGAAGGCGATATCATGTGTATCTGTGAATCGTACAATACCTGCGTTATCGCTAAACGCGGAGACCAACCATGCTTGCCGTACCTGTTCCGTAGCACGCATGATGTAACGTTTGAGCAAGCCATGAATTGTTTCTTGCTCGACAACGGTACCCTTTTCGTCGAACTCGCGGTATTCAACGGTTGCCTTGAAGGTCTTGTGTGAACAGTGTTCGGACCACGTTTGTGCCAGTGTTTCTAATTCAACATCGGTAGGTTCGCGTCCCTGTTCTCTATAGTGCTGTTGAATGGCGCGCATCTCGTCAAGGTTGAGCGAGAGCAAACCCGCCTTGCTAAATGCCAATAATTGCTCATCGTCCATCGCCAGTAGGGATTGATGCAGTGCGTCCTCAATAGCAGTCGTTTCTGCCAAAGGACGCACTGCATTGGTCTCTGTGAGTAATGAGGATTGATGAGCGGCACGAAATTCGTAGTGTTGAATGACTGCGTTACAGAGTAGAGACTCAGCGATAGTGCGAGCGTCGTTTTCGCTCAAGCGACCATCAAGAAAATAGCGTTTGCCTGTCTCTGCCTGCGTGATAGTGGAAATATGCAGCATATGTGCGCCTGCCACGACGCTTTCCGCGAGTGTATCGGTAACACCAGGATGAAAAAACACATCAACAATATGATGTGTGTCATTAGCATACTGATCATCCATTACAAACGCCTCTTGAATAATGGGATCGACGAGGAGTTGTGTGATAAGCTGATCTAGTTGCGAAGAGTCAAGTGTTCCTGAGAGGCGATAAAGCGATGCTGTGCGGATACTTAATGGTGTGTTAAATATAGATGCCAGCGACGGAAGCTGATGCGGTGATAATTGTAATATTTCGTGAGCGAGTCGATGAGCCTGCACATCATGCTGCTTCGAAATCGCTCGTACCTCAATAAATTGTAATGTCACGTTCCTGTTCCTGGGTTAGCTAGTTATAGCAAATCAGCACTATACATGCCACTGTTTATGGGTTTGTCTTATGGGACGTATTTATTGTAGCACCTGAATTAGCTGAGTAGCAAATTTCTCAAGTATGTTATATTTGTATAATGAATAATTTAAAGCCCGAAGACGACAATTTACAGAACAATCAGCCTGTTCAACAAGAAACAACGGCACTGCTACGGGGGAATCCGGACCTTGCTGTACTGTATGCTGTCGCGGGCTATCTCAATCATCAGGTCGATGTGCATGAAGCATTACAGGAGATATTGGCGCGTGTGACAGAATTGTTGCATCTCCAAACTGGCTGGGTCTGGCTACTCAACGAGCAAGGCGCTCCCTATCTTGCCGCTTCACAGGCATTGCCACCATATTTAGCAAACCATCATGAGCGTATGAGCGGTGATTGTCTTTGCCTTGATACGTTTCTCAATGGTACGTTGGAAGGTGCCGCTAATATTGACGTGCTGCGCTGTAGTCGTCTCAAAAACGCGGAACGTGATAGTGATCCCTCATCACTTGGTCTGCGCTTCCATGCCAGCATTCCTATCTATGCAGGCAATACACCGCTAGGTGTATTGAACGTAGCAAGTGAGGATTGGCGTAAGCTACAACCACAAGAACTACAACTTTTACATATTGTCAGTGATCAGATTGGGCTTGCAATGCAACGCGCACGTCTTTCTGCCGATCATACGCGTGCTGCTACGCGCCTTGCGACTATAGAAGAGCGCAATCGGCTGGCACGCGACATTCACGATACGTTAGCGCAAGGGCTTGCCGCGATTACGCTGCAACTCGAAGCCGCTGACGCTCTCGCAGAATCACGCCCACAACGCGCACACGAAGCTATTCAGCGTGCTCTCACACTTGCCCGTGCCAATCTTGATGAGGCTCGACGCTCAGTCATGGACCTGCGTGCCGCGCCTTTGCAAGAGCACACGTTGCCAGAGGCACTTGTACTTTTGGCCGCCAGTAATAACACTGCCAGACTCACGATACACTATACTTATACTCCTAAAGCGCATTTCCCTGTATTACCCGCGCGCCTTGAGGCTAGCCTGTATCGAGTGGCACAGGAGGCACTTACAAACATTCGTAAGCACGCGGAGGCACACTATGTTGAGATGACACTCCGTTTTTGTAGTGACAGCTTGTGCAAAGAATGTGAAGAGAGCAAAAAGGAGGCTGAGCCGCTGTTACAACTAAGTATTCAAGACGACGGGCTTGGCTTTGACCCTGACACAGTTCCTCACGACAGCAATCATTTCGGGCTGCTGGGGATGAGTGAGCGCATTAAACTGCTCGGTGGACAGATATATATTCAAAGTACACCTGGGTCGGGAACATGTATTGTGGTTTCCATTCCTTTTAAGCAGAGGTGAGAATGACAAGAATGACAGTACGTATTGTGCTTGCCGACGACCATCCCATCGTGCGTGAGGGGCTACGCACTGTATTAGAGACACAAGCCGATTTTGTGGTGGTCGCTGAGGCAACGAATGGTGAAGAGGCTGTGTATTCTGTGGCTAGATTTCATCCAGATATTCTGCTCCTTGATCTGGAAATGCCGATCATGGATGGCGTAGAAGCCATTCGCCGCCTACGTTCCGCCTTTGTATCCCGCGCACTTCCCAGTCTGCCTCACATTATCGTGTTTACCGCCTTTGACAACGACGAACGCATCATCCACGCGATACAAGCAGGCGCGGATGGCTATCTTTTGAAAGGGGCACCGCGCGACGATATCTTTAATGCTATGCGGATTACACTCACCGGTGGCTCGTTGTTGCAACCGATTGTAGCATCAAAACTGCTGCACCATGTTGGACAACAATCCGTTCAACTTACACTCAGCGAGACATTGACCGAGCGCGAGCTAGAAGTACTACGTCTACTTGCGCAGGGAATGCCGAACAAAGAGATCGCGGGTAAGCTCGTTATTAGTGAGCGAACCGCAAAGTTTCATGTCAGTTCCATCATGGGTAAACTGGGAGCAACCAATAGGACTGAAGCTGTGTCTTTGGCGGCCCAAAAAGGTATAATTACGCTCCTTGCTTGACATACAAGTTTCTTTTGCGTATTCTTACCGAAGGACGGTGGTAGTCAATGTATAAAGAAAATGGATACCTAGTTTCAAGCGAGTGAGAGGAATGTGATGATAGAGGTGACACAAGAAAGCGCACTTATCACGGTTCTGGAGCAAGTGCTGCATCATCACTTTACACAGGCATTACAGGGACTTTTACCTGTCGCTACCAATCCCCATAGGCTTAAACATGTGTTAGACATAGACTGTCGTATTGGTGCTTGGGCTATTGATCTCGCATTATCATACCCAAACGTGAGTGTGACAGGATTGGACAGCAGCCCTTCCTTCATCAGTATTGCTCGCCGTAACGCAGAGATCGGTGAGCTGAGTCGCGCTCGTTTTTATGAGACCGAGTCGCTACTATCACTTCCACTCGCAGATACGACCTTCGATTTTGTGCATACCTCGCAATTATCCCCTGTATTTCGTCCCGATCAATGGCCGCTTTTCTTGAAGGAATGCAAGCGTGTCATGAAGTCTGGGGCGGCGATCAACGTCGTGAGCCTCTCACTTGGTCCCAGTTCAAGTGAGGCATACCAGAGATTGCTGCTCTTGATTGATGCATTATTGTATAAACTAGGCTATAGTTTTTCAGAACCGCCAGGAACAATGTCACAAGGAGTATATCTCTTTCACCTTTTAAAAGAAGCGGGCTTCGCGAATAGCAATTACGCTATCCACCCAATTAATTTTGGCGGTATGAGCAACTCTGCTGGACGTGCTTGTTGTCAAGTGCTCTTGAATAGCGTGAAAAAATTGAAGCCATTATTTCTTGAATACGACGTGGTGGGAAATGACGAACTTGATCTGTTGCTTTTGCAAAAACAGAGAGATATCAACGAAGCCACCTTTTGTGCCGCAGGAGCTTTGATCTCAGCAACTGCTTACGTTCCTTAAACTAATCGTTGTATAGGACGTGTAGAAAAGGATTTTCATGAGTCAGCCATTCCAAAAGTCTTTTGTGCCTGCATCACCACCACTCGTACCCGTTACGTCACCCGAGTACGGCGACAAAATTGATTTGAGCACACTGCTCTATCGGTATTTGCTCCAAGTTCAGGGTGGGCGTTTGCATCCAGAGCATGTTCCTATGAACTCAATGGAGAGCGTGTTGGACGTGGGCTGTGGAACTGGAGAATGGGTTTTTGATCTTGCCAAACGCTATCCCAAATTACGTATTTACGGCCTTGATGCTAGTGATGGCGCTCTCCATCAGGCCAAGGTGCGCCGCAACATAAGTAGTCTTCGCGGAGTAGAACTGCGCCATATGGACCTCTCGTTACAAACACTTCCCGTACCCGATACATTTGTTGATTTTATACATATGCAACGTTTTGCACGCTACGTAAAGCCGCAGGCATGGCCTAAACTTATCCGTGAGTGTGTGCGTGTGCTACGACCAAATGGTTGGTTGAATATCGTAGAGCTGGAGGTGTGCGAGATTTCCAGTCCTGCCTGTATTACAATTTATCGGTCTTTGCTCAAGGCACGAGCGAGATTGGGGCGTACACTCGATGAGAGCGGTAGTACGCTGGGTGTAGCCCAACGTCTCTACGCTATGCTACATGAGGTAGGGCTCTACGAAGTTGGCTATGATGTGTTCACGGTAGACCTGGGTGCTATGGGCGGGAGTACAGCACACACTTTTCTTTCAGAAATGGTGCGTCGTGCATTCATTGCGAAGCCTCTGGTGGTACAACAGGGCGTGTTGGAAAGTGAAGAGTTTGACCGCTTGGCAGAGCAGGCATGCGTCGAGATACAATCGCCCGATCTTTGTGGCTGGGCCATGCTTTTATCGGCGTATGGACGCTATGGCGGCGAGAAAGAATAGTGTTAGCTGAGCATTTGCATTTTCGATACTGTCTCTTTTCTCGTATGCTAATGAGCGTTGATAACGTATAGAGACCGATCATGCTTTCACCTTGCAACGATCCCGAATTCCATAACCTGAAGTGTTGAATATGATAGGGACGTATGATATGCTACATTGTATATACTTATGTCCGTAGTTGTTGTTATGCATAGAAATTCGCAACCAGCGATACAATTGCGCTTCCTGGTGCTTTCGACTAGAAACGTAAGGAGCGACTCATGTCTGTCTCTAGCTGGGAGGAACCCCAGTCGTACATTGATGAGGTTTATCCCTCCGCGTTGTTGAAATATTTATTAAAAGATATGATGACGCACTTTGTCGCTCAAGGGGCGTGTATTGCGTTATTGGATGAAATAAGTCAACAAATGCGCATACAATTGCATGTGCGTTCACGTTCAGCCGCAAATATAGTCAACAAAGGGCTTGGTGGAATGCGTGCGCGCCGCACCGTTCACCTGGGACAGGATGTCCCTGCTTCCATATTATCTAACACAGCACCACTTCCAAGTCCCGTCTACCAATATTCACTATCGCCAACAAATCCTTTGCCTCCCCTAACGCCACCTGAGGAGCTAGACGAGATATCTAGCGAACAAAGTGAACTCTTCGCCGTTGGTACAAGCTATCCGTTTGGGGTAGATATGATAGGAAGTGCATGGGCGAAAAACGAGGCGATGGTACTACGACATGATGAGTATCTGGCACACTTCTTTCCCGGAAGCTTCTTACCCTTCTTCACCGATGTAATCCCTGCATCATATCTTGTTGTGCCTATTCAGGAGTCGACGCTGGTCGATGAAATGCGAAACCGAGGTCATCATGCGCAAATTCTCGGTGTGATCGTGCTGTACCAATTCATTCCTAGCGTTGTCACGACATTTCAACGAGGGCACAGTGTTGAAGCATTGCAGTATGTGGAGCGTATCGCACTCTATCTCCAAAATGATAAATTGCAGAGAGCGCAACAACGGACGAGTGAATACCTGAAACGAATTCAGGCGTTGAGTACCGTCTTTCCTTCTAATGTAAAGCCGTCAGAACTGGTAAGTACGCTCTATGCGTATGCATCCCAGGTTGTCAATATTTCATCGCTCCTGTTTACGTTGTATGATCGTGATACCGATAAAATTTACGATATACTCGCCATAAAGAATGGCGAACACATTGATGGCCTGGTAGATGAGTCTAGTATTTCACCACCAAGTGAACGACCAACATGGTGGAATGTAGCCTTTACAAGAGGTCAGTCTCTCCTTTTTTCGCCTGCCAATGAGGTCGAGCAAGCGGACATATATAAAGAGTTACTCACGGGCTTATGGGGCGATCAGCGCAATGCACGATCATTTATTTTTTTGCCTATGAAGATGTCTAATCGCGCTGTTGGCTCTTTGTGTCTTACAAGCATGCGTTCCAACGCATATCGGCCAGAAGAGGTACAGGTGTTGGAGACGATGGTGCAAATTATTACCGTGAGTATCGAAAATACCAAGTTGTATGAGCGTGACCGCATGCTCTTGCACGAAGCACATCAGCGTGAGGCGCAGTTAGCGGGACTCAATAGCGCGTTACAATCAATTAGCTCTGGTTTAAATCTTCTTGAGATGCTTAACAATTTGGTCAAGGCGGTAAGTGCTATCTTAGACGTAGAAATTTGTGTCTTTTTTCAACTATCACAAGACAAAACGCGCTTAGTTGCCAAAGCACTTTTTACACCACCAAGCAAGAATAATAGTTATGATGATGGAAGCGATGTGCAGAATATCATCTCAGATAGTAAAAACGCTCACACGGAATTGGTCGAGCAAATCTCTCTGCCATTCAAAGATACAATGTTAGAGCAACTCACAAATGATCCATTCTTCTCTCTTGACAAGGAGATGATAGAGGAACTGGCACAGCAGAGTGATGAGGGGGGAGCCATCTTCTTGCGCGAAACGAAGATACAGCAAATCTTGATGGTACCTCTTTTTTACGAGAGTGAGTTAATTGGTGTTATCGCTGTTTCAACACCAAACGAGACACGTCGCTTTAAACCAAAAGAAATAGGAATGTTGTTGGCGATTAGTTCACAGGCAATCAACATTATCCGTAACGCACAACTCTTTAACGAGCGTGGAGAGGCATACGCGGAACTCCAGCACCTTGATAAGATGAAGGATGAGTTCTTGATGACGGCCTCGCACGAGTTGCGAACGCCACTTAGCGCGATCACAGGCTATGCTACGCTACTCAGGCGACAAACTTCGCGTGTCTCGCCGCTTACACCGCAACAGGTAACGCGCTACGCCACGAAAATTGCCAGTGCTGCCCAGCAACTCAATGACATAATGTCTAACATGACCGAGGCATCAAAAATTGGTACCGTCGATAGAAAGCTAGAGTTGCAGATAGGACCAGTACAGGTACGGAAGGCCGTCGAGGTCGCTGCGAATATGTTGAGCATTAATATTGAGCAGCGTATCATTGCCGATATCCAGCAAGACCTGTATATGCTTGGTGATCCCTTGCATATACGGCAGGTGATTACCAACTTGCTTGACAATGCCGCGAAATACTCGACGCCGGAGAGTAACATCCATGTTACTGCCGAGTCGATGACGTATCAAGAGGTCGAGGCGTTAATGTCAGAGGTGCAAGTAACGGGCGACGAGCAAGAAGAACAACCCGTTATCCTTGTACGTATTACTGATCAGGGACAGGGTATCTTACTGCAAGATCAGCAGAAAATCTTCGAGAAATTTGTACGTGCCCCTAGTTCGTTGACAACACCAGTACGTGGTTCTGGTCTTGGTCTCTTCATCTGTCGTCGTTATGTAGAAGCTATGAATGGTAAACTGTGGCTTGAGCGCAGTGTTCTCAACGAAGGGTCTACCTTTAGCTTTTACTTACCACAGTCAGAAGCACCAGTTGCAGCAGAGGAGCAAGATGAGCGTGAGTTCTCAACTCGATAAGATACTTGTTGTAGACGATGATGTCCTGATACGCGACATGATGGTCGATATCCTCGAAGGCTACACCGTCCACACTGCCTTCCTTTATCAGCTACACTTTCGCCTTATAAAAATATTTCCCTTGCTTAATCTAAAGCCTGTGCTTCCTCAACCATGTACCCATCAGCTCTCAACCGTCGCAACAGGTCCTCGCACTGCGCATGGTCGCGAGTCTCAAGCGTGATAGTTTCTTCACGCTCCATAATTGGGAGACGACTAGAGATACGCTGGTGGCGCACATCGATAACGTTGATACGCATTTCTGCAATAATATTGAGCATACGCATCAGTTCGCCCGGTCGGTCGGTCAAGCGTGTGTGAATGACGAAGTAGCGTCCGGCAGAGGCAAGACCGTGTTCGATGAAGCGACTAACGAGGTTAATATCGATGTTGCCACCCGTGAGAGGCACCAGGACTTTTTTGCCTTGAAGCTGAATGGCTCCGCTCAACAGCGCGGCTAGACCCGCCGCACCAGCGCCTTCAACTAGCATCTTGCAGCGTTCCATGAGCAGTAGAACAGTATTGATAATCGCCTCATCTTTGACAAGCACAATGTCGTCTACAAGCTTCTCAATGATCGAAAATGTCAAGGCACCTGGTCGCTTTACCGCGATACCATCAGCAATCGTGGTAATGGCAGGAAGTGTACACAAGGTGCCTGCATCTAAAGAGGTACGGCAACTAGCTGCTCCCGCTGCTTCTACACCGATAATGGTGATATCGGGTTTGAGTGCTCGTGCAGCAATCGCGATTCCAGAAATCAGGCCGCCACCGCCGATAGGGACGATAATCGCATCGGCATCGGGCAAGTCATTGAGCATCTCAAGGCCGAGCGTACCCTGACCCGCGATTACATCGGGGTCATCGAAGGCGTGGATATAGGTCGCGCCCAACTCTTGTTGTAGTTCGAGGCAGCGTTGATAGGCGTCGTCATAGGTCGCGCCGTGCAAAACGACTCGTGCTCCATAGCCTTGTGTCGCCGTAACCTTCGCTAGTGGTGCATTTTCTGGCATAACGATGGTGCAGGGAATACCATGTTGTATAGCGGCAATCGCGACGCCTTGCGCATGATTGCCTGCGGAAGCTGCGATTACGCCAGCACTCCGTTGCTCGTCAGTGAGACGGGATATTTTATATGTTGCACCACGCACCTTGAAGGAGCCACCACGCTGCATATGCTCTGCTTTAAGATAAATGTCCGCACCCGTCATGGCCTGCAATGTCCGTGATGGGGCGAGCATTGTGTGATGAATAAAGGGTTTGAGAAATTTGTAGGCTTGCCATATATCAGCGATGGTTACGGGGGCATGCCCCTCGTTCATCTCATGAGCAGCACGAGTATTAAGTGGGTCCCGCGTGGTTTCTACTGTTTGGTCATTTTTAAGTAAACGCATTTGCGTGTTTCGACTCCTTTCAGTCCTTCAACGGACGCGACCACAGTCGTCGTGGCTACATACGCCCGAGCGACATTGCCGGGGTGATATGCAAAGAATTATAGCGCATGCAAGCAGGAGTAGCAACAGGGGATATTATTTTGCGAAAATTCGCTTGACAATCCTCTTTTTCTATGCTATATTCAACGTAGCCCCAGAGATGCATAGCACGCTAGAGCATTTCGTAGCTTATTCCCGTGCTTCCACATTATATGTAAGCGTGTATACTATCTTTGGTATGTTCATTGATACCTCTTACACTCATAAGGTAGCCCATTTGCACATAGTTACGAATGTGCAGGGATTGATTTATTCCGTCCTACAAAGAGTGTTGCCGATCGTTCATTCAGGGTATTTCCCAGAAACTACCCACCGTATAAATTTCCCAGAACACCATTCATTGGTTCTACGCAGAAAGGAGAATGGACGTGTTCTTCCTCAAGAATGTGTCCTGCCCCACACAACGTGAATATTGCTGAACTAGAAACAAGAACAATCACAGAGTTACGCGACATTGCGCGCGACCTCGAACTTTCCGGTTATACCGCCCTCAAGAAACAAGACCTCGTGTTCCGACTCCTCCAGGCTAATACAGAGCAACAGGGCAACATTTTTAGTGCCGGTGTCCTGGAGATCGTGGAAGACGGCTTCGGTTTCCTCCGTCAAGAACGTTTTTTGCCAGGAAACATGGATGTGTATGTCTCACAGTCACAAATCCGCCGCTTTGGACTCCGTACAGGCGATATGGTTTCCGGGCAGGTGCGACCTCCGAAAGACAATGAAAAGTATTATGGTCTCTTACGGGTCGAGGCGATCAATGGTATCGATCCTGAAATTGCGAAACGCCGTCCCCACTTCGATGTTTTGACCCCGATCTTCCCCCGCGAAATGTTCAATCTGGAAACGGGTGTCACTAATATCTCTGGTCGTATCGTAAACCTTGTCTCCCCCATTGGACGCGGACAGCGCGGCCTGATCGTCTCCCCACCAAAGGCCGGTAAGACGATGCTCCTCAAGTCCATTGCCAATTCAATTACCGAAAACTATACCGACGCACATCTCATGATTGCCCTGATTGGTGAGCGACCAGAAGAGGTCACCGATATGAAACGCTCGGTGCGTGCCGAGGTTATCAGTTCAACCTTCGATGAGCCAACCGAGGCACATACACGTGTCGCTGAAATGGTCCTTGAACGTGCTAAACGTCTCGTCGAAAGTGGCCGGGATGTAGTAATCCTGCTCGATAGTATTACGCGTTTGAGTCGTGCCTACAACCTTGCGGTACAGCCAAGTGGTCGAACTCTCTCCGGCGGTCTCGATCCAAGCGCACTCTTCCCACCCAAACGCTTCTTTGGTGCCGCTCGTAAGATTGAAGAAGGTGGGAGCCTGACCATTATCGCTACTGCACTGGTTGATACTGGTAGCCGTATGGATGATGTGATCTATGAAGAGTTCAAAGGGACTGGTAACATGGAGCTGGTGCTGAACCGTAAACTTGCCGAGCGCCGTGTCTACCCTGCCATCGACATCTCTCTGTCCAGCACACGTCGCGAAGAGCTGTTACTCGACGATAAGACACTGCGAGCCGTCGTGGTTATGCGTCGTATGTTCTCAACCCTCGCGGACCAGCGTGGACTCGAGGCAATGGAAGCACTCCTTCAGCAGATGTCCAAGACGAGCAATAACATGGAGTTCCTGGCAACTCTCAACAAAAGCCTTCTCTAGCTCACGAAAAATGCTGTCTATCATGTATGATTAACGTAAAAAAAATCGTATTCGATGGACAGTTTTTTTTGTGTCTTACATCCTACACGATACAGTGGCAAACTGCAAAAGGCGCAAATAGACGAATAAAACATGAGCATATCAGGTTATGCTTGTCTGCGACACATCTTTCGTGAGAAGTGATGCATGACGTGAAGCTGCGGCAATGAAATGCGCACAAGTAAGGTTGCGTTTGTACATTTCACACTCGCAGCCGAGAAGTTGATTGCCATTTAGTTCACGAAGCGCAACCGTATACGTCCGATTCTGCTCATCCTGTACCTGATAACGATCAGGAGCGACAATCTGAACGGGGTATTTGAGCATGGGCAGTGCTTTTCTAAAGGCGCTATTCAACACTTGACTTTTACGCTGGATTTCAGTCATGTATGCTATGCGCTCTTCTATGTGAAGGAGTGTAGTAATATCCTTACCAACACGTGCGACGGTGGGACGGAAGATAAAAATTCCCTCAAGCAATAAGACCAGGAGCGTTATAACGAACAGGAGTAGGTTGATTCCTTGTATTTGCATAAGATGTTGCTGCGCCTCTTGCTCGTATTGGAAGACAATTGCATTCATTCCTAAAAGAAAGTTTGGTTCAGCATTCATAATAATTTGTATGTATTGATAAATATCGTCTTTTAGCGTTGTCGTCTGGTACGCATGACCTTGCATAGCAATAAGAGAAATATGTTTACCCGCAATGAGCATAGCGTTAAAATCTGGCACGATGCTTGTAAACAGGTGGACAACCTCTTGACTATTTTTGCCTGGCAAGTTTAACTGGGTATCTCCATGTTGTAGCCCAATTTGAATACGTTTCCACTCTTTCATAGTGTTTTTCAGTTCTGCACCATGACTTTTTTGGTCAGCTCCTGTGGGATTGACAAAGATCATTAGTGACTCATTGCTCAGTTCCTGGCTGAGCAGGCGTTGCTGACCTGCTATGTTAATGATATGAGCATCGTTGGAGGCTTGCTGCAACTCAAACTGAATCACACCTTGATAAAGTAGTACAAGCAGTGCAATAGTGCCGAGCACAGTGATGTAAGTAGTGGTTAGACGGCGTGTGAAAGAACATGGGATGTGTGCTGAGTTCATAGTATAGTAGGCTCTTTTCCTAATACTGTTGACAGAATATGTCTTTCTCTAAATGAATACTGTCTATCTTCCGAGCAGGCAATTATGATTATACATAATGTTGACTTTATTTTCATCTTTTCGGCATTGTCAGTACTAATGTCTTACAAAAGTAAACTGATGTAAAAAGCAATGATATTTTCAAAGAAATACTTTGGCTAAATAAAATATATATATTTAAATTAGCCAATTAGTACTGTGTGCCAAGATGTTTCAAGGCTATTTATTATATCTTGTGTTATTATGTGTCAGTCCCCACATTGATATGCAGCGCGAGTACATACGTGTGTTGTGTAGATATCAATGTGTGGCAAAGTAGCATGGCAAGGGGTCTGCAAGTTGTATATCGAAAGAGGATACATTGCAAACACATCAGTACATCAGCAAGTTCTTACAACAGCACATCGTAGGACGTTTTGTAGTTAAGATGAGCATAGTAGCAGTGATTCCACTGCTTTTTCTGGGAGCAACGTTCGGCGCGAATGCGGCGGGGGCGCATGCACAATCGTTTAACGTCTGCTCCGGTTCCGACAGAACATACACTGTGGTTGGTGGTGACACATTAGGGGGGATTGCAGCTCGCTATGGCATGAGTTGGGCGACACTTGCATCGCATAATAGTATCGCCAATCCTAACTTGATAGACATCAACCAAAGCATTTGCATTCCAGGAAATGGAACGGTGAGCAGTAGCAATGGTGGTGGAACTACCACTTATGCAGCACCGGTTGAGCAGAACGCTCCTGTTGCTATGCTCTCATCCTCATCAAGCGCAGTTGGATACGGGAATGTATTCCCCTACCCGGCTTGCACCTGGTGGGCCAATCAGCGCTATGCCCAGTTACATGGGTACTATGTGCCATGGACAACAAATTCAATGGCTTGGCAGTGGACGAATCGTGCTTATGATTTTGGATGGCACGTCTCCAGTTGGCCGACAGTTGGGTCGATTATTGACCTTCAACCGTGGGTACAGGGTGCCTATGAGGGTGGACACGTCGCGGTGGTTGAGCAGGTACTTGGCAACGGAAATGTGATCGCTAGCTCCATGAGTTGGGGCGCGAATCCATATGCCGTTACCTACTGGCAGTTCTCTCCAGGCCCAGGCGTGACGTTCATTAGTCGTTAAGCTTTATTTGCTTGCCGCTTTCGTGCGTGAGCACCTAATGAACGACCAGCACTAACGAACGAAAAAGTTATCTAGACCCCATGCAATTTTAGAAGAAGGATAGATGCCTCGATAGGTATCTATCCTTCTTCGCGTATTGGTTAATGATGCTATGATCTTTCCTCTGTCAACAAAAAAGACTATGCTGCAGAGGAAACAAAAGACGAATCTTCTTGACGCTTGTGGTAATATTATCGTGCTGGGATTGTAGCTCAGTGGATAGAGCAAGCGTTTCCTAAACGCTGTGTCGGAGGTTCGATTCCTCTCAGTCCCACTTCCTCTCAAACTTCAAGCTCCAGCTAACTTCGCAACCAACGCACGCTCCTCCGACCCAAACCAGGGCGGATTTCCAGCCATAGCATTTTCGTTTACACGTTCAGGGCGCGTTGTGGCGGGAATAGCCACATGACATCGTGAATCGCTCAACACCCACTTGAGCAATGCCTGTCCCCAGGTCGTTACGCCGAATGGTTTCAATGGTTCGAGGTCTGCTGGTGAGGGCCTATAACGCATCAAACTTCCTTCAGCGAAGGGACGCATAACTACGACTCCTAAACCGAGATCTGCTGCAAGAGGTAAGATATCGCGCTCAACTTCGCGCTGAACTGGATTGTACGGTATTTGGATAGCGGTGATGCGTCCCGTTTTCATAACCTGGCGTAACTCGCGAAACGCGGAACTGCTATAGTGTGTGGCACCAATGGCGCGTACTGTACCCTCCTCCCGTAATCGCTCCAGGAGCGCAAGGTGTTCTAGCCAGTTGACAAGGTTGTGTATCTGGTACAGATCAATCACATTGTTGAAGAATGAGAGGGCGCGTTTGACCTGTACCTGTGCCTCGCCTCTTGTTGGTGTCCATATCTTGGTGGCAACCAGTGCTTTCCCGCGTCTACCCTGCAATGCTTCTCCTAGCACCTGCTCAGCCGCTCCGTACATTGGCGAGGAATCTAGAAAGTTCGCACCTGATGCAAGGGCTGTATCCACAATATTTTGCGTATTCCTCTTAGCCGCATCACCTCGTACATCGAATGTTCGCCATGTTCCCATGCCTATCACTGGTACTTGCAGTCCTGTCTTGCCGAGGGTACGTTGTTCCATAATATGCTCCTTCAACAAATGTATATGTGGTGTGATACATCATAACACGCAAGGGAGCGTGATTGTGATACTATACATATGCAATTCCATGCAACCGTTGTTGTTCAAGTATCAATGAGGAGAACGTACATGGCATCGATTGAGGAACTGTCAAGCCTCTTGAACAGTATGGAAGCTGTTGACCTCTCACCACTGTTGTACTCGAATATGCCACACTGGCATACTCACCCTGATGTGTCAATCGTGGAAGATTCGCGCAATTTTAGTCAAAATGGCTATTTTCTTCAGACGTTAATTCTGCCAGAGCATAGTGGGTGCCACGTTGACGCGCCCGCACACGTTCTACCAGACAAGGCAGATCAGACAATGGATATCTTTCCCCCAACGTCACTTATGGGTATCGCTAAAAAGATTGACCTGTCACAAGAGAATTATGCTCCCGGGGAACTTGTTCCTTTAAGCAAGGTGCAGGAAGTCATGCAGAAGTCAGGTATCACTATTGAGAAAGGAGATCTCGCCATCTTTGACTTTGGCTATGATAAATATCTTGTTGACGTTGAGAAGAAAGCACCGCATGAGCGCAACTGGTGGGGTCAGAACGAACCAGGTTTAGCCGAAGATGTCTGTCGTTTCCTAAGCGAAGCCGGTGTCAAAGTCGTTGGCTCAGATACCGCTGCTTGCGATATTGCTCAAGTAAATGGTGAGCTGAAATCGGGTTTTGGGCATATCCAATATTTTTTACCGAACGGCATCTTCATTATCGAAGGGCTGTATGGTCTCGCAAAGGTCCCTACAACATTCTACTTGATCGCCCTGCCTCTCAAGATTAAGGGCGGGTCAGGCTCTCCACTACGTCCTGTCGCACTATTCAACAAAGCATGAGGCGAGGAATTCATTATGGAGAAAATCTGGTACAAACACTGGCCTGAAGGTCAACCACATTCCCTGACCTATCCTACACAATCATTGTCTGCCTTGCTCGCGGTACAGGCTGCTAAGACTCCAGATAAAATAGCGCTCATCTATTATGGAAAGATGATTAGTTACCGCGAGTTGAACACAATGATTGACCGTTTTGCGGTAAGTCTGGCTGAGTCAGGAGTGAAAAAGGGAGATCGTGTCTCGCTCTTTCTCGATACTTCACCGAACTTTACCATCGCGTTTTATGCCATTCTCAGGCTCGGTGCTGTTGCGGTTCCCGCCAATCCCATGTTCAAAGAATGGGAATTGGCACATGAACTGAATGATTCTAATGTCGCGACAATTGTGGCGTCCGACCAGCTTTACCCTACCATCGCTGCTATACGTGAACAAACGCCTCTCAAAACGGTAATCTTGACGAGCCTGAGTGACTTCTTGCCGGAAAAGGCTACACTTCCCGTTCACCCGACGCTGCAACATCCCAAAACAGCACAAGCTAACACATTTGATATGTTAGACCTGATCAATGCTCACGCTCATGCTAGCACTCCGCCGGAAGCGCAACTCGATGTACACAATGACCTTGCTCTGATTCAATATACATCGGGGACAACTGGTATGCCTAAAGGAGCCATGATTACACATGGGAATATTCTTGCCAATGTCAAAGGTGGTACGGCATGGAGCGGTATCCGCGCGGACGATGTACACCTGGCGGTCCTGCCCTACTTCCATGTCACAGGCATGGTTCACAGTATGGCTGGCCCGCTCTTTACAGGCGGCACAACGGTTATTCTCTCACGCTTCGATCTGCAAGCGTTGGTACAAGCCATCTCAGAATATCATGTGAGTTGTTGGGTCAGCATCGCTACCATGAACATTGCACTGGTTAATTATCCCGATCTACACAACTATCGAGTCGATTCTCTACGACGCTGTACCTCTGGTGGTGCTCCTATTCCTATTGAGGTGCTTAACCGTTTCAAAAGTCTAACCGGCTCAACTCTGGTCGAGGGCTATGGTCTCTCGGAAACCATTTCGCAGGTTACGGTCAACCCTGTCGATCATCCCAAGATGGGAACCGTTGGTATTCCTGTCTATGATGTGGATGTACGCATTGTAAGCTTGGAAGACCCGACGAAGGATGTTGCAATGGGAGAAGAGGGTGAGCTTGTCTTCAAGGGACCTCAAATCATGAAAGGGTATTGGCAGCGTCCAGAGGCAACCGCCGAGGTACTACACGATGGCTGGTTCAGAACGGGTGATATTGGACGCATGGACGAAAATGGTTTCATTACCATCGTAGGACGAGCGAAGGAACTCATCAAGGCATCAGGCTTTAGCGTGTTCCCAGCCGAAATCGAGGATTTCCTCTATAAACACGAGGCAATTCACGAAGCGGCAGTCGTGGGCGTGCCGGACCCCTATCGTGGTGAAACCATCAAGGCCTACGTTGTTCTCAAGCCCGCTTATGAAGGTAAGGTAACGGAGGAAGAACTGGTGGCGTGGTGCCGTGAACATATGGCGGTCTACAAAACGCCGCGCACGGTAGAAATTCGCCAATCGTTGCCGCGTACTGGCTCTGGCAAAATTCTCAAACGCGTGCTGGCAGATGAGGCGAGACAACAAGCGCAATCCTCATCGTAACGTCTCTGTAAGAGGTGGGTGTATGATAGAGACAAGCGGACAGGCATATTCGACTTTCAAATTGTCCCGATAGTTCAAAAAATTCGCTTGACACCCACCTATTATCCTGTTATCATGATGTGACTACTATGTGCCTACGGCTGTTATTTGTATGTGGGCAAACCTCCTATGCCACAAGGCAAAGCACTGCATTCGTTGCGATTTTACGTGTCGTGAAGACGCGCTTGAGTCAACGTTTGAGACAAGCATCTGGGAAATGGAACTGTGACGGATGGCTCTCCACCTATGCCACCCACGTATCCCCTGGAGCTATGCGTAGGAGTGAGTAGTAGGGAAAATATAAGGAGAAAAACATGTTCGCGGTAATTAAAAGTGGTGGAAGACAATACAAGGTTTCTGTGGGCCAGAGGCTCGAAGTCAATCGACTTGCTGTCGAAGACGGAGCACAGGTCTTGTTCGACGAAGTGCTACTGATCTCTGATGCTGACCGTGCGATGGTGGGAACACCGTTTGTCGCGAATGCATCGGTTGTAGCAACGGCGGTCAAACAGGCTCGCGGAGAAAAATTGATCGTTTTCCGATACAAAGCAAAGAAACGTATCCGTCATCGCAAAGGCCATCGTCAGGAATTGACCGTCTTGAGCATTGACGACATTGTAGCTGACGGGAAGAGCCTGATAACAGGCGAGGCCCCGCAAGCAAGAGTTGTTGCAGAAGATGAGGGTATCGCGACCAGCGCGAATGCTGACATCATCGCGCCTGTAGGAGAAGCTCCCGAAACCGATGCAGAGACAAGGACGCGCCGTCGTCGTACCTCGTCGGGTGAGGGTACTGGAAGCAATACAGAGGAATAAAACGTCATGGCACATAAAAAAGGTATGGGTAGCTCTCGCAATGGACGAGATAGCAACCCAAAGATGCTCGGTGTGAAGAAATATGATGGCGAACTTGTCTCTGCTGGCAGTATCATAGTGCGTCAGCGTGGCACAAAGATCAAGCCAGGAGTAAAGGTTGGCGTAGGCCGTGACCATACCCTCTTTGCCCTGATCGATGGGTATGTCAAGTTTGGTCACAATTCGCGTAAGCACCGCGATGTAAGCATCGTCACGGAGTTCCCCGACCGTCCTTCAATCGCAGAGATACTTGCGAGCTTTGAGGCGGAGCAGACGGCCATCGTTGCTCAATAGAGAATACTCTGAAAAAGAGAGACCAGAGATAGATTCAAATATATATTCGTATATCTATCTTCGGTCTCTCTTTTTCATTTAATGAGGAAAGGGAACCTTACAGCATTTTTCCCTCTATCCTTTACTTGAAAGAAGCATGCTCCCATTTATCAATGACCCGCATATTGGAGGACTGATAATTTCAGGTGCGTTACTCTTCTTCATCCTGACGCAATTCTTAACGGGACATTGGATTCCATAACGTGTAGAGACACAACGCACAGAGAGGTAGTCCGGCAAGTAAGTCAGACTACCTCTTTGTGCGCTATACTATGCTGAGTTTTGCTGAAAACTACTGATTTTTTACCTGCTGAGGATTCTTTCCTTGCAGTGAGTCTACTGGTTGCGTTTGTCCGTCCACTTGATTTTTCTGCTGACTATTTGTTGTTGCTGGACAGGTAATCTTTCCTTTATTGGTATTTACATCCATCGCAAGACTACATGTCTGTCCGTTAATGGTTGTTGTCGGTGTACAATCTGCGATTGCGGTGCCATTGACGGTACAAGTTAACTTTTTTGCTACAGGGTTTATATCGACACCATTGATTATGGTTTCGATTGCTACACCCTTCTTATTAGTTTTAACGGTGATAGGACTGGCCTTACCTGTCAATTGTTGACAGGTGAGATTGGTCCAGGTTGCCGCGAAACGTTGACCCAGGAAGTTGAACAAGTTGTTGGCTGCTGCTGGATCAGGTGATGCATTTTTCATTGTAAATTGTGCATCGAGTGCCAGGCGTGAAGGCGCGACATTCATAAGGTTGAGGCAGTAGTCTTCCGTGTTTGCCTGCTGAGAATTTTGCACCAGCGGTTGGTTGACACCTGCACGGTATGCATTGAGCTTGTCAAGGTTGCGGTGGTTGTTTACTAGAATCATTGGATCAAGGTTTGGTACAAGCGCCACTGGTTTTGCTTGCTGTGCGGCCGCTTGTATTTCGTTAAGGGGGAGCGAGGTGATGGTCTGACCTGGATCAGCGAGATCAGCAACTTGCCAGGGTGTACAGCCGAGAGCACCATCAATGGCGAGACTCAAAAGACGGTTATCGCTCCCATTGGTAAGTACCTGCGCATCAGGCATTTGGGCTATATTCGCAGCCGTCAGTTGCGCGATCTGGTTGTTGCTGACGAGATATGCAGTTGTCACGTTGTCGCTCTGATCTTGGTCAACAACTGAAAAGTCACGCACAGTTGGGCATGGTTGTCCATCTTTACCGATGCCAAGTGCTGGTGGTACCAGTTGTCCATTCTTGACTGCTTGGTTAGCTGCTTTGAAAAATTCTGGTGCATTACAGTAGGAGAACTGGCCGAAGATTGAGCCGTTGATGCCATTAACGCATCTGCCGTTGTCCCCACCATGTAGTGTAAGATTTGTTCCGTTAAAGCCAAACCAAACCGCTATAACTGCTCCTTGCGGCACGGTTGGTACCACTGGCGCAACAGCTGGCTGCGTGCCTTTGTTAATAACTAAAGGGTTGTATGCAGAGATTTGGCCTGTATTCGGATCAAATACTGCTCCCTGAACAAAGGCTGTCTGATTGGCATTTGCTTCATTGCAAGGACCATTGTTCGGGTCAGTCGCTACTAATTGGTATGGTGTGGCTAACCCTTTCGCAGTCAGGGGATTCTGTGGCACAATCAGTGTGCAGTTCATATTGACTTCTGCCCCTGCCGCATGTGAACCTGTCTTCTGTTGTGAAACAAGAAAGGTTCCCGCACCCACCGCGATAACAATAGTGACGATGATACCGATGAGCATTAACGGTGAAAAGCGTCTTCCCCGTCTCGGTTTAGGAAGTTGACTTCCTGGATGTGGTGCTGGTTGCGGACGTGTTAATGTTTGCATTGCTACACTGTTCCTTCCAAAAATACTTGCGTTGTGCCACCATTTTGTGCTATTTCCTAGAAAAATGAGTGCACGAAGCTAGGCTCCGGTGATCGAAGCAAATTTGTGCCTGAGTAATTGCCTGTTTGCGTCTTCTTCACGCGTTAGGCGCACACACTACATTCTGTTAAAATATCCTTTATTCGGTACAGTAACTGTGCGTGCTTTGGCTACGAGACTTTCACAGTTGATATACTGTGAAATGGTGTGACCTTTCCTAATGTTGAATGTGCCATACGGGTGTGTATCACTGGTTGCGATATTACCACACCTCTGTCAATACATTCGCATAAACTATTATAAATTGGTATGAAAGTACCAGTTTTCGGTTAAGGCTTCTTAACCCTGTGTCGTATACTATTGGGAAAGAAGATATTTTCTGTCCCTGAAAGGATTGTGTATATGCGAGCAATTATCAGTGTTGACAATCGTGATGGCCTTATTGAGTTAGCACAAGAACTGCGCCGTCATGATGTGACTATTTTCGCGACTGGTGGCACATTAAAAGCGTTACAAGTGGGTGGCATCGAGGCGGAGTCGGTCAGCGCCTTGACGCATTTTCCAGAGATACTGGATGGACGTGTCAAGACGCTTCATCCCGCTATTCTTGGCGGCGTATTGGCGCGTCGTGACCTTCCGTCTCATGAAGAGGAGTTACGAGCGCACAATATGGCTCCAATTGATATTGTGGTGTCAAATCTGTATCCCTTCGCGAAAACTGTTGCGCAACCAAATGTGACATTGATGGATGCATTAGAAAAAATTGATATTGGTGGCGTAACTCTAACCCGCGCTGCCGCGAAAAACTTTCAGGATGTGCTCATTCTGACGCGTCCAGAGGATTACACGTCGGTTATGCAGGAATGGAGCGAACAGGGTGAGGTAAGCCTGGAAACACGTCGTCGTCTTGCGGCTATCGCTATTCAACAGACCGCAAGTTATGATACTACTATCGCTGAATATCTCCGTTCCTCCATGGATGAACTGTTTCCTCAGACAGTCACACTCCCTCTTGAGCGGGTGCAGCCGCTACGCTATGGTGAGAATCCACATCAACAAGCGGCGTTTTATCGCTGGTCGGGAACTCGTGGGCGTAACACAACTGCAACGGTTGCGGATGCTGAGATTTTGCATGGTAAAGAGCTGTCCTTCAACAACCTGCTCGATCTGGATGGCGCATTAGCGGCTGTACAAAGCTTTACTGCCCCAACTATCGCTATTATTAAACACACCAATCCATGTGGCTTAGCCTGTGATGAGACGCTTGTAGAAGCATACAATAAGGCACACGCGGGTGACTCTGTTTCGGCCTATGGTGGTATTGTCGGAAGTAATCGTCCTATTGATGAGGCAACGGCACAGGAGATTAGCCATCTGTTTTACGAGGCCATCATTGCGCCAGAGTTCATGCCCGAGGCACTTGAAATACTCCGTAAGAAGAAAAATATTCGCTTACTGGCGACGCATCAGCCAATTGAGCCAATGACGATAACTGCGAATAAGCTGGATGTACGTTCAGTTAGCGGCGGCCTTTTGCTACAGACGCTCGATACTATAGGAGGAGAGCGTGACATAGCGTATAACGTTGTAACCGAGCGTGAACCAACATTGGAAGAGATAACAGACCTGATGTTCGCGTGGAAGGCTGTACGTCATGTCAAGTCGAATGCAATCGTCCTGGTACACAGGCTGATGCTCGTTGGTGTAGGTGCGGGCCAGATGAACCGTGTCACGAGTGTGCAGATCGCGGTTGAGAAGGCAGCAGACCGTGCGCGTGGGTCGGTGCTTGCCTCAGATGCCTTCTTCCCCTTTGCCGATGGTGTTGAGGCGGCTGCGAAAGCTGCCGTTACCGCGATCATCCAGCCCGGAGGGTCTATTCGTGATGAGGAGACAATCCGTATGGCGAATCGCTACGCCATTGCCATGATCTTCACAGGCCAACGCCACTTTAGACACTAATATTTCACAAGAAAAGCAACGAGGCGTGCTATCTGTTAGTAGATAGCACGCCTCGTTGCTTTTCTTGTGAAATATTACGCTATTATCTCGTCTGAGAAGAAGCGTACCCAGAGGACACAGACGGCAAGACCACCGATGAGGGCGAAGAAACCAACTGCACCATCAGCCTGACCTGCCTGCAAAGGTTGGAATGGATAGAAAATGATGAGCGCGAGCCAGCACAACGTAATTGTTGCTGTCAAGCTCAACTTGGTGGTTTCTGGACTAGAACGATAGAGAATGTTATAGAACGTAAGTACGAGAATACCAATAAATGCCACCATAAACAGAAGGTTGGTTATGACACTGCCATCTCCCACCCAGTCTACTACGAGCGAGGGTTTGATAAATAAGAAGCAGCAGACATAGATGAGTGTGAGAATGACGCCGCCAACGACCTTGCGTATCTCTAATGGATTATTCACGATTATACGGCTCCTTTCGAGGAGTTCAAAAATTGAAGCGTAAGGCTCTTGCCGATAAGCTATTTATTTGTATTGTAGTCCTACTGCCCCAATAAATCAATATCCTATGGAATGAGAATCAAAGTACGCCTTGGCAAAGCGTGCCCCCCACATCGCGTTGTTGAGTAATAAAGCTTTGTTGGCTTCAACGCTTTCACCCGCGGTGATTTTCGCGACATGTGAGAGAATAAAGGGTGTGCTTGCCGCGCCACGAATACCCTGTGTTTTAGCCAGGCGTAATGCCTCTTCAGTTGCTGCCTCCAGTGGGGTTGGGTCCATTGCGTACTGTTCAGGAATAGGGCAACCCACAACGAGTCCGTTGAGTCCACATTCCCATTGCGTGCGTGCGATATCTGCCATTACTGTTACATCATCAACGCGATGTGCGAGGGGGCGTCCACTATGACGCACATAAAAGGCGGGTAGTTCGTCAGTCTGCCAACCAAGAACGGGGACGCCGTGTGTCTCTAAATATTCAAGAGTCAGGTCAAGATCAAGAATAGATTTCGCTCCAGCGCAGGCTATAAGCATAGGGGTACGGCTCAACTCGATCAGGTCGGTGGAGACATCCATGCTCGTTTCGGCCCCCCGATGTACGCCACCAATACCACCTGTGGCGAAGAAGCGAATGCCTACCATGCTTGCACAGAGCATAGTACCTGCAACCGTTGTTGCTCCCAAACGGTGTGTTGCTAGCGTTACCGCGAGATCACGACGACTGACCTTTTGCACAGATGGAGCGGTGCCAAGCCTGATGATTTCGTCTTGCGTAAGGCCAATCACAATCTTGCCTTCGTGAATACCGATTGTCGCGGGTATAGCCCCTTCTGTGCGGATGCTTGCCTCCATCGCCTGTGCCACCTTGACATTGTCAGGGTAAGGTAGCCCGTGTGCAATCACAGTCGACTCAAGTGCGACAACGGGTCTATGTTCATGCAGGGCGGTCTGTACCTCGTCGGAGATAACTATATGTGCTGAAAAATTTTGCATAATTCCTTTGTCCATAAAAAATTTGTGGCGTGTTATTCAATACTTGTACTATATCACGAAGGCAAACATGACCTCTTGCATATTGTTTGCACATCCTCAATGTACATGCTATATTACCGTTTGGGACATGCCTTGTATTTGTTGAAGAGTTAGTATGTATATCATCATATCGCGTATCTCTACAAAAGTGACAAAAAATCATTGTAACGATAGCATTCCATTGAAGTTAAATTTAGTACATTTATAACAACACGTAGGAGTGTACATTATGGCATTCGCAAAAAGATTACTAACCGCAAGCGCAGTAATCGGTGGCACACTTGGCGCACTTGCTATTTACAACAAAGTAACCACGTCGATGGCTGGTGAACTTGATACCGTTCTCAGAGGTGAGGAGCGTCGCTATCCCTGGAAGTATGGTGATATGTTCTATGAGGTGAAAGGTTCACGCGAAGCCAAGCCTCTCCTACTCATTCATGGCTTTGGCCCTGGTGCCTCATCCTACGAGTGGCGTAAGAACGTCGACACACTCGCGGAACAGTTCCGTGTCTATGCTGTCGATCTGCTCGGTTTTGGCCTCTCTGACCGTCCCTCGGTCGATTATACCGCTGAAACCTTCACCGATCTGATCAGTGATTTCATCAAAGAAGTAATAAACAAGCCGACGATTGTCTTGGCGCATGGCCTCACCAATGCATACGTTATTGCCGCCGCTTATCGTAAGCCGCAGTTGTTCGAGCGTTTAATTCTCGTTGCGCCAAATTCAGCAATGTTGCAAGAGTCTCTCCCTGGCCCACTAAATTCTGTGTGGAAGGGATTGTTACGTACACCTGTAGTGGGTGAGTTTGTCTACAATCTGTTAACCTCGCGCCAGGCCATTCGTGCCTACTATGATCGCCAGGGGTATCACAATCCAGGGCTGATTACTGACGAGCTGGTCGAGTATATATACACTACTGCCCACCAGTCGAACAGTCGCTATGCTGCTGCATCGTTCATCAGCAACTTCTTGTCGCTGGACGTACACGAGGCATATAGTCGTCTCCAGGTGCCTGCCATTGCTGTCTGGGGTCGCGAGGCATTGTTGACCCCCTCCGAGTCTTCCGAGGCGTTCAAGCGCGCCAACTCACGTACCGAGATCCGTATCATCGATAAGAGTAGCTTTCAGGTTCAGGATGAGCAGGCAGCTCAATTCAACAACCTCGTCCGAGAATTTGCAGGAGTGGTTGTCAGGTAGTTTAATAAAAATAACAACAAGGAGAATCAAGGTTTAGCAACTTTCGCTAAACCTTGTGCCACGTCCCACACTACTTGACTACCGCAAGTCCCCTAACAACGCTCTCGCGATAACCACGCGCTGTATCTGGTTTGTGCCCTCAAAGATTTGGGAAACTTTAATGTCTCGCATATAACGTTCAGTGGGGTAGTCACGGACGTAACCTGCACCACCCAGGACTTGAACGGCATTGGTGGTAATCTCCATTGCAGCATCGGTGGCGAAACATTTTGCCATTGATGCGTACATACCAGCATTTTGGCCCGTATCGAGTTTGTGGGCGGCTTCATAGACGAGAAGGCGCGATGCTTCGATCTTTATAGCCATGTCCGCGAGCATAAATTGAATGCCCTGGAAGACGGTTATTGGTCTCCCAAATTGTTCACGTTCACGCGCATAGTTGCATGCGGTATCAAAGGCGGCCTGTGCGACACCCACAGCGATGGCTCCTATGTTGATGCGTCCACCATCGAGTGAGGCGAGCGCGATTTTGAAGCCCTGCCCCTCTTCACCAATGCGGTTCGCAACAGGAATTCTGCAATCCTCAAAGAGGAGTTCACGGGTGGGAGACGAATGAAGCCCCATTTTGCGCTCAGTCTTACCAAAGGAGAAACCAGCTATGCCTTTTTCGGCCACTACACAGGTGATGCCGGGCGAACCTTTTCCAGGCTTGGTACGGACCATGATCAGGTAAATATCGGCCTCACCACCGTTGGTAACCCAGAGTTTTGAGCCGTTGAGCACGTAGTAATCTCCGTCATGCTCAGCCCGACATTGTAGACTCGCAGCATCCGACCCTGATGACGACTCACTCAGCGAGAATGCTCCTAGCAATGCACCCGATGCGAGAAGGGATACCCATTGCTGCCGTTGCTTGTCGTTCCCAAAACGAGCTAGTGAGCCTGTCACCATGTTATGAACCGAGAGGCCAACAGCGGTTGCCATCTCACCCTTCGCCAGTTCTTCATAGACAATGGCACCTATCAGGCGACTAAGCATGGTCCCACCGTATGCTTCGGGAGTGGTCATGCCCATTAAGCCCAGGTCTGCCATCTTCGCGTACACCTTGCGTGGAAAGGCGTGTGTCTCGTCCCACTCCCCGGCATATGGAGCGATTTCTTGTTCCGTGAAACGACGTACTGTGTCGCGTATATCTAATTGCTCGTCGTTGAGGTCAAAATTCATTGCTGCTTATCCTTGTGTAAATTGTATGCTAAGTAATTAACGATCTAACACGTTTTTGTAAAAGAGGGTGTAATGAAGTAGACCCCTACTATAGTGGTAACACATGCATACGCGTAATTGCAAGGTTTTACTTGCTGTACTTAAGGGCTAGTATTTTGCTCAAAAAGGTGAACAACGAGTATTATAAGTTATTGAAATAGATGGTTTCAAAATTTTCCAATTTATAATGAGTCACTAAATGCTTGGGCTTTGAATAACAGTAAACTATATAGAGGGTAAGCATTTTTCGATTAAGACACATAGGGGGATGAAGTGCATTTTCTACATAAAAAAGACGGACAGAAGGGAACTTTCTCTTTGCCTATACAGATGAGTCTTATGCTCACTCTGGTACTAACAATAAGTCTTCTTTGGACGAAATGGCTACCCAATCTGTTTTCTACCACTGGATTTGAACCTCATGGACATTGTTATCTCTGGCTGCCCAGTCTCGTGACACTCCATGCAGGCTCAGATACTTTGATTGGGCTGGCTTATGTCGCCATTTCAACGACCTTGCTCTATTTTGTAGTGAAAACGCGACACGATATTCCGTTCCAATGGGTGTTTGTGGCCTTTGGCATCTTCATTATTGCTTGTGGCGCGACGCACTTTTTCGCCGTTTGGACGCTGTGGTATGCAACCTATTGGTTGTCAGGGGCTGTGAAATTGATTACCGCCATTGCTTCTGTGGCAACGGCTGTGGCACTGCCACCGATGATTCCTAAAGTAAAAGCACTACTTGCAAGTGCTAAAGTTTCAGAAGAGCGCAAACACCAATTGGAGCTGGCTCATCACGAACTTGAGCTTCTTTATGCGAAACGAGAGGACGCGCTTCATCAAAGTGAACAACGTTATGGGCACCTGGCTGAGGCTATGCCCCTACTCGTTTGGACGGCTCGTCCCGATGGAGCGGTCGATTATTTCAACCAGCGTTGGTTCGACTATACAGGCATGACCTATGAACAGACACAGGCGTGGAATTGGCAACAGGTGGTGCATCCAGATGACCTAGTGCAGACTCACGCGACCTTTTCGGGAATGGAAAGATGTGGTTCATAAGAACACCCAAAGTAAGTACAGATGCGTTGAGCAAGCTGCGAGGCCGTAAGCAAGCCATTAGTCTCGACGACATT
>JAABUZ0100001945.1_pt1 | contig 36391 bp, 43 predicted proteins | sample 5562091 | NCBI WGS metagenome assembly JAABUZ01 (sample SAMN12813069, study PRJNA571459) | rock metagenome | isolation source: Antarctica rocks | place: Antarctica: Victoria Land, Linnaeus Terrace sud | collected 2015-12-21 | reverse complement strand
TCGCGGCTCGCAACGAGTTGTTGCGCCTGTGCAACACGATCCATGAAGTGCGGCGTCGGGTGATCAAGCGTGCACATGCCGGCATGCAACCGCTCGAGCGCACTGGCGTAGTCGGCCGGTGAGACCTCTCGAGGTGTCGCAGGTTCGTAGTAGGCCCACAGCGTGACCACGAAGCCATCACGCTCATAGACACGTGGGTCCACGCGACGCTCCAGGGTCGCCACCGGGCACCGGGATGCGGCGAGCCGCTGAGCAAGCTCGACTTCGAACTGCGAGACCTGAAGCTCCACAGGCGCCACCCGGGCAAGCACGTCACAAGGCAACAGGCGCAGCGTGAGCTTGTTCGAGTCATGGAGAACGATCGCGTCGTCGACTGCCAGGTCGAGTGATGCGGCGATCGCCATGGCCGCAGCCATCGCACGCGGGACATCTGACGCCTGCATTATCACCTGGCTCCTCTCCCTTGAGCGCTGCCGCATTCTCCAAGCGGTGCAACCTGCGCGGCATATCCCAACCTTCAAACAACGCAAACAATTCCAATCGTCGCACTATACCTAAGCCGCGATGGGATCACCATGGCAAGTGGGTGGTGATTGGGCCAGGGCATCGGCACAGGCTTGCAAGGCCGTGCAGCAGCAGCGGATCACTTCGTCGGCCCGATGTGTCACACCTTGGAAGAAGGCATTGACCGTGTCACGGACCTTAGCCTTGGTCCCAAAGCACGTATTCGCGGTCACTTCTTCACGAATCCCGTGCCACATAGCTTCGTCGGCATTGAAGTCCGGGCTAGAAGCGGGAAGACGGACCACCGGTACCGCCAGCCCCGAGCTGTTGAGGTAAGCACGCAGCGCACCACCACCGTGGGCTGGGCCATTGTCCCACATGATGATGAGCGGCGTCTGGTAGGTGGCACAGAGGTGCTGGAGAAAGGCGACCGAGGTTTCGGCAGTGCTCTTGCCCTCCAACGGCATCGCGGCGACCTCGCCGGTTTCGAGGCAGACGGCTGAGTAATAGCTCGCCTTTTCTCCCCACCGAGACGTGTCGAGTCCACTACCGCAGGTTCGCCTTTGAGCACCCACTTGGCGTGGAGATCGACATCGGCATACACGTGTGCCTCATCGACCAAGAACATCTTGGACTGTTGTGCCTTGGCTTCCCGTTGCCGCCCGACGTACTGCTGCCCGAAGGCTGCTCGTCGCGTGTCGTCCGCCTTGAGCAGCCACTTTTTCGGTCGCTTGAGCAAGAAGCCAAACCGGACACCTGGTCTCAACAACGTGTCGGAGGAAAAGGCCGAAAAGCTGAGCCCGGCTGTGCTGACGCAATCACAGGCGCTTGAGTGCTTGGTTGACCTCGTCAATTGAGAAGGCTTCCGGATCGAATTCGCCGCCGCACCAAGCCAGCATGTCATCGTGCTCGGGATGGTCGCTCTTGCCGATGGCCTCAAGGAACTCGGCATAGCCCCAGGCGCCACCCACATCCTCAGGCGGGCAGGCGCGTTTGCCGGCCAGGCACCGCGGATAGTGGAGTTTTGGATCAGGGGGCAGGATCTTCTCCAGCAGAAGGATGTGCGTCCAGCTGTCTCCGAAGTCATACTCGTAGACAAAGCGGTCCTTCTCGGTCGTGACGACCTGCTCGAGCTTGATGCGCTGCTCGGAGCGCATGTCGCCAGCAAAGTCGGGGATTGGCAGCCCGTACTCCACACCGTCGATGATGAACTGGTGCAGATGCGAGTCGGTCCAGCCCATCGCCACCTGGATCGTGTTATGCAGTCGAGGCAGGGTTATGCTGGCGCGCACCTGGATCCGCCGCCAGATCGGCGGCTTGGTGTGCTGCAGCGTTACCTTGAGTTGATAGACAGGGCTCGCAGCTGGTCCTGTGCGCGGCATAGTTGTCCTCCAATCATCCACAACGGGTTAGAACCGGGAGCCAAGATCGACCCAATACAGCCAGTCTTCCACCGCTTGTCGCGTCTCGTCGTCAGCATAGGTAACGGTCAGCTGTGAGAGCGGCACCGCAAGCCCATCCCGCTCCCAGCGCATGAGCACAAAGATCTCGTGCTGACATTCATCCTCTGGCGCCATACCGATGACATCCACTTCGTCTCCAATCTGCAACGGCGAGATCGCACGTTTGGCGCTGCACTGCGCGATAAAGGGGAAGGCAAGGATGTCGGTGAGGTAGTGGTACCAACTCATGGCCCGCTCTTCCGCACCTTGAGCGTCGACTACGATCTCCCGGCGAATCCGTTCTTCGCGGTCTTCCTCGCGCTGGTGCCGCCGCATGACGTTCCCTCCCACGAGCCAGGCGCTCGACGCAGCTCCTACGTCTCATGCGGCCAGCGACACTGCCTCAGCACCAGCATCGTCGTTGCTCGGTGCCCGAACGAAGTGGTTGCCGCTCTTCTAAATGCTCCCGGCGAATAGTTGCGTGATGGGCGCGACACCTGACCTGAGTCAGCCCCTACCTCTGCCGCATGACTTCGTTGGTAGCAGTTAGGGAGCGTGACATAGGTGCCTGCTCCCCGAGTCAGTCTCCCAAGGGATGTCAACTTCTACGCGGAGGCCCTCCGGCGCGCAGTGAGATAGGCGAAGCGTGTCCGTCTGCCCACGCCCGCGATCTCGCACGCTTCGGCGGCAGTCTTCTCGGAATGCTCATACAGAATGCGGGCGTTCTCCAACGCCTCCCGCAGCGCATACCGCTCCTGCCGACGGTCATCGCTCACCTCGGCGAACCTGTCGTTGAGCTCGCTCACCCAAGCCGCCTTTCCTCGCGGGACGGTGACTCCCCGAGGCTCCGGCACCCGGAAGCCGACCGCACATTATACCAGCCACGTCCGGGCGAGGACGTCCGCCGCGCCCATTGCGGATGCTGAGGCGCATGGCCGGACAGCGGAGGGGCGTCGCAGCGGGATGGTACGGCGGCAATCTCACTGGTCCACGATTGGTTTCGCCAGCGGTGCCGCGAGGAGATGTACCGCTCGTACACATCATCCGCCGCCTGTAATCCTCCCGCGGCCCACCGTGAGGCCGAGGCGTGCGGGGCCGTCCTCGGCCAAGAATGTCGGTGCCGGCCTCCTGGCGACCCGCGTCACCACCTCGCGGCAGAGCCACAAGCCGTCATCGCCGTTGGTGAGGACGACGATCCCGAGTCCCGTGTCACGGTAACCGACCGCAAAGTTCTTGAACCCGCTATTGTCGCCCCATTGCCAGAAGGCGTCGCCGCCCGGGCTGTGTTCCAGCCCCCAGCCGAGCCCCCACGACAGCGTCTTGTCGATGCGAACCTGGGCGGTGAGCATGGCCTCCGAGGCGACATCAAAGTGTCGCCTGACGCCTTCGGGACCCGGTGCCAGGAAGCCGCCCAGGAACCGCGCGAGGTCCGGCGCCGTCGTGTGCAGCGAGGTGGCGGCGTTCCCCTCCGCGGGCTGCCACTTCGGGACGGGAGTACCGTCACGGTCGTGCCCTTTCACTGCTCTGGGCCCATACGACTCGCGCCAGACGTAGCTCCCAGCGGCCATGCCGAGCGGGGCGAACACGGCCGCCTCTGCCACCTCCTGCAAGGAGCGTCCCGTGCGCCACTCCACGATGTGTTGCAAGTAGACGTAGCCCTCGCCCGAGTAGCCGAACCGACTCCCAGGCTCGGCCTCGACCCGCAGTGGCTCCCCATTTCGCCGCCAGTTGGGGAAGCCGGTGGTGTGGCAAAGGACCATGCGGGCCGTGATTCGGCCGAGCCGGGGCTCGTCGGGGAGGTACGGTTCCGGCAGATAGTCGCTGAGAGGCGTGTCCAGCTCCAGCAGCCCGCGCTCGCACAGGAGGAGCACGACGGCGGCGAAGACAGGCTTGCTCAGCGACGCGGCCTCGAATACCGTGTCGAGCGTGACTGGCTCCCCCGTCGCACGATCCTTGGCACCGAAGGCGCCAGCCCAGACCACCTCCGGGCCGTGCACGACAGCGATGGCGGCCCCCGGCGTCGGTGCCCGCTGCAGCAGTTCGGGCATGTCGCGCACCAGGGCAAGGGCCCGCGCCCGGATGCCGAATACATCTTGATCGTCTGTCACGCCCATCGCCTTATCTCCAATGTCCGCGTACAATCATAGTCAGTGCTCTTCGGTCTGGAGCGCTGGGCACGCATCGCAACGCTCGCCGATGGTCATGACGCGCTTGGCCCTTGGCCAGGGTCACCGGGCCGATGACGTCGACCATGCGGCCGGTGAGGCGCGCCCTGGTGCAGCGATGCGCCTACTCGTGCCGCGTTATCGTTCGATCGTCGGCGGCGTGCGGAGGTGGCGAAGCGGCGAGCGCAGGAGCCAGAGGACGCCGGCCAGCGTGTCGGCAGCCCCGAGCGGCATCGCACCCGGCTGGGGGATCGCCTGGTGCTCCGTTCCTCAAAGGGCTTGCACATAGTGAGAGCCCGGCTGTATCGAGAAACATGAGAGTATCACACGTACACCTATCGACCCGATGACGGTGTGATCTATGCCAGTAATGAGGAACAGAGCACTCACCACCGTGCATCGCTGCTTTCGCTCAGTGGTATCGGGGAAGGCATAGCCAGCGCCGCATGCCGCGTCGCCGCACGGGGTCAAGCAAAGTGCGCCGACGCCGTAGACCCGGGTGCCATAGCCGACGGCCGATCATCCTGGCAGCGAACGAAACCATACAGTGCCCCTGTTGCCCACCCGACAGTTCGACGCGTGCCAGCCTGTGTCATGTGCGTAACGTATGTTTCCCCTCAAAAAAAAGTGGCGGCTTCCCATGGTCAGCAGTTGGTTCGCCACGCGTCGAACTGTCGGCTGTACCTGTGGCGCGTTCGTGTGGTCTATACTCCGAATGGCTCGGAAATGGAGGGATGGCGACGTGGACGAAGCGCTCCTGGCACGGCTCGTCGAGGATGCCGAAGCAACACATAGTGATGCACTGGTCCTCCTGCAACGAGGTGCCCTCGTGGGGGAGTGGTACTTCGGTCGAGAGCGAGGACTGATTCTCACGATGTCCTGCACGAAGTCCATCGTCAGCCTGGTGATCGGTACTTTGCTCGACGACGGCACACTCGCTGGCCTCGACCAGCCGATCTGCGACTACTACCCGGAGTGGCGCCAGGGCCGGAAACGCGACGTCACCCTCCGCCAGCTGCTCAACCACACCTCCGGCATCCAAAACCATCCCAATGCCGGCCTGGAGGTGGAGTCGGCGCCGGACTGGGTCCAACTCGCCCTCTGCGCCGAGCTGTCCGACCCGCCCGGGACACGCTGGGCCTACAACAACAAGGCAGTCAACCTCCTGGCAGGGCTGGTACAGAAAGCGAGTGGGAAGCGCCTCGACGCCTGCCTTGAGGGGCGGCTGCTGCACCCGCTCGGCATCCGGACTCATAGTTGGGCCTATGACACCGTAGGTAATCCCTACGCCGCAGGCGGGTTGTCGCTCCTGCCCACCGACTTTGCTAGGCTCGGCCAGCTCGTGCTCGACCACGGCGTGTGGCAGAGGCAGCAGTTGGTCAGCGCGGGGTGGATCGAGACGATGCTCGCCCAAGGCCAACCCTTCGAGCCGCGCGGGGGCCTGCTCTGGTTTCGCCTCCCGGCCCATGAACGCTACGCGGTCGGCATGGACGTTGTGAGTCGCATGCGTTTAGCGCAGGTCCCCCATGTGCTCGTCACCGCACTGGAGCCCCTGGTCGGCACCACCTTCGCCTCCCGGCCCGACTACCACCGCGCCCTGACGTCCGCACTCGGACCGGACTGGACCGAGACCATGCGCCGAGCGTTGGGCGACCGGGGCATCGAACTGGCAACACCCACACTTGGCGAGATCGTCGGCTACCAGACGAATGGTTACCTGGGCCAGTACCTGGTGATCCTGCCACAGGCAGGGATCGTGGCCGTTCGCATGGTCCGGCGCACGCCGGAGTACGACCCGGCCACGGATGGTTTCCCAAGCTTCATTGATCGAGTCCAGGCCCTCGCTTGAGGCACGGTGACATGCACCGACCAACGTGAAGACCCCGCTGGTGTCCCTGTTGGCACCGACACTCCCTTTCTCCTCGAGGCGCAGGTGACCTCGGAACGGAAAAGACTTTAGTCGCGTGCGCTACCGCATCGAACGAGGAGCGCTTCCAAATCGGCAATCGTTTGCTCGTTCGTGACGAACAGGATGCTTCGGATACCGGTGGCGCGCGGCGCCTCGACGTTCTCATTGTTGTCATCAATGAACACCGCCTCCGCCGGCCTGATGCATAGCCGGTCTAACATAGTCTGGTAGTTGCGTGCATCGGGCTTCGTGACCCCTTCCTCGGCGGAGGTGACAATCAAGTCGAAGAGGGCGGTGATGCCGCGTCGCTGGATGAGGGTGCGTCCGAACGACCAGGTGTTGGTGAGGGCAGCCAGTCGCACGCGCGAGCGCAGGCTGCGCGCATAGGTCACGAGGGCAGCGTTGATCGGTTCGCCAGCAAAGGCGGCCTCGATCAACTCGCGCACGAGGGTCTGGTCGGCGCGCAAGCGTCGGGCGCAGCGGCGCGCATACTCCTCCGCCGTGACCGCGCCGACATTGGCCGCCTCGATATCTGGGCCGTGCGAGAGCATTCGGTGCAACCCGTGCGGCGTGATTCCCAGACGCGCCTCCCATCGGGCGAAAAAGGCCGCCTGCGGCCAGGGGAAGAAGACGTCACCGAGGTCGAAAACAACCGCACGGATCGGCGGGGTGATCGCAGGAGGGGAACTCATACTACAATAGCCTCCCTTCGCCCAGCGCGTACGGTCAAGAACGTCGAAAACCGACTGCGCGTATCGGGCTCGCTGAATTCGGTTCCACCACATACCGACGAGCCGTCGTGTACGCCTACGGGAACGAGGGTGTTCGTGATCATATCCGACAGTCTCCGGCGCTTCGGTCACCTTCACGCGGGGCGGGGTGGTGCAGCAACGGTAGCCCTGTGTAGGTTAAAGGCAGGAATTCCGCAAAATTCAAGGCAGGAAATCGGCACGGACTAGAGTAGCTCCACGTGGCCAGCAGGCGGCGTGGAGGGACAGAAAGCGTGCTGAGATCCATGGACCGATCGACGATTCACTACCTGCATAAGAAGGGCTGGACGAAGACGCAGATCGCGGCGTTCGTCGCCCACGTCGGCCAGGCGCTCACTGCCAGGCTCCGCCCCGAATGGATCGACCTCTCCCAAGGGGCGACGCTCGTGGCTAGCCATCGGCCTTGCTTTGGGCGATGCCAGCGCATGGTCATCCCCGAGCACGTCAAGCCGGTGTTTGAGCGCAAGCCCAGAGCGCACACGATGGTCTACCGCGATTGGCTGGTCGCTCTGGCGCCGAGCGCCGTGGCAAATGTGCACCGGCTCTGCCAGCGGCGGTACCAGGACATGGCGTGCTAGATTGTGGCGCGCTAGACTCTCGCCAAGGAGGCGGGGATCGAGCGCGGTGTCGCGCGGGTCGATCTGGCTCTGGAGCAGGACAGTCACTCGCGCCTCACCACGGCCCCACTGTTCCCTGACCTGTCCGATTGACCGCTGGAACTGGTACAGAGCCGCAGCCCTACCCAGTTCCTTTCACACCGTCGGACCTCGACGAGACGGTTTCGTCCTTTGGCCCACTGTGTCGTGCCATCTTGGTCGTTTCCATGCCTGTATGGCGTTCCGTACACTGCAAACAAGAGGCCAGCGGACGGTGTGGTGAACCCAGAGCCGACGATAGTGCCGGGGTTACGACAAAGATCCGGCACATCTCTCGTGAGGAAAGGGGAGGACATGGCTACCACGGCACAGACATCGCACACGAGTGCTCGGCTCCGACCTGTTCCAGTCAGCTCGACTCTGCTCCAATTGAGATTGGACCGTGGTCCCGGTGCGCCCCCGCTGTACCGACAGATCTACACGCATGTGCGAGCCGCTATCCTGGCCGGTACGCTGGCAAGTGACACTCGGTTGCCACCAGAGCGCACGCTGGCCGCCGCCCTGGGTGTCAACCGCACGACCGTGATGCATGCATTTGGGGAACTGGCAGCCGATGGTCTGGTGGTGGCACGACCGGGCCGAGGCACCCGCGTCCGATCCTCGCTACCGGGAGATACGCTTGACGGACACGAGACGATCAGGAGCTTGCCACGCGATCATATCTGGCTCCTTGGCTTGCCCGCCTTGAGCCAGAGTCAGCTCGGTCTGGACGCTGCCGTGCTTCGTCATATTACCGACCGTGACCGGCACAGCAGTGTCATCTCGTTTGCCGGTGGGACGCCAGGGCCGGAACTGATTCCAATTGACGATATCCGCGAGGCGCTGGATCGGGCACTCACCAAAGTTGGGGCAGCGGGGCTCGATTATGCAGCCGTCGAGGGTATGGAGGAATTACGGTGTGCGATCTCCAGCCGCCTCGCAACCCAGGGTCTGGATGTCTCGCCCGACGAAGTGATGATCGTAAGCGGGGCAACGCAGGGCATCGCTCTCCTGGCACAGGCACTCCTCGAACCGGGAGACACCGTCGTCGTCGAGGCGCCTACCTACGTCGGCGCGCTCCAGACCTTTGCGATGGCTCGCGCTCGCATTATTGGCTTACCAGTGGACGACCAAGGATTGCGGGTGGACGCACTGGAGACGGTGCTGGCGCGCGAGCGCGTGCGCTTCATCTTTGTCCAGCCTAACCAGCAGAACCCTACGGGGACGACGCTCTCCCCGGCGCGGCGTGAGCGACTCCTGTGGCTCAGTCGCCGGCATGGCGTCCCGATCGTCGAAGACAATGCATATGGTGAACTGTGGCATGTTCAGCCTGGGCCACGCTCTCTGAAGTCGGCTGATCACGGAAGCCTCGTGATGACGATCGGTACATTTTCTAAGACGCTCGCGCCGGGTCTGCGCATCGGATGGATCACCGCTCCGGTTCCGATTATCGGCCGTTTTGCGCTCATCAAACAGTTTGCCGATCTGAGCAGTGGTGCCTTGAGCCAGCTTGCCATCGCTGACATGCTCACGCAGGGGGTCTACGACGAACACCTGATACGCGTGCGGCGCGCGTATCTGGAGCGCCGCGAGGCTATGGTCACGGCACTCACCAGCATTCCCACTCTCACGGTGTCGTCATGGTCTCGTGGCGGCTTCTACCTGTGGTGCCATCTCGCTTCTGGCTACGCCGCCCGCCTGGTCGCCGCCGCCGCATTCCGTGGCGGCGTCCCCGTACTCGCCGGAGATCACTTCTACCCACCGGCAGATCGGGGTCGTGACGACGGATCGAATCGCGTACGTCTGAGTTTCGCGGGCTCACCACCATGCACCATCGTGGAAGGGGTCGCGCTGCTCGCCCGCGTCTTTGAACACCTGCCACCCCTATCGGGCGACGAGCCACATCCCCGGAGCCTCCGGCCTCTCATCTGAGCGCACGACCGCGTGAGCCTCGAACCAGAATGCAGGCGTACACCGAACAGAAAGGCAAGCAACGCGACGCATGGATGGGATGTCATCAACCTGGCACCCCGGCAAAGTAATGAAGCACCTGAGGTGCCGATCGTTCGAGGAGGCAGGTATGTGGAATATCGACCCTGAAATGCTCTATCAGCTGGCAAAGCAAGACATAGCTGAGCGTCATGCAGAGGCACGCCGGTGGGCATTGGTACGAGACTGCCAGACTCAGCCGTTCGATACGCCGGAAGCCATCCCTTTGGGTGTAGCAGTTCGAGCTGCGCTGGCCCTCTTGCGGTACCGGCGGCTGTCCGCTGCGTATGCCATCGTCGTATCCGACATGTTCGACACGGGGTAACGACGCGTGGGGGAAAACCGGCGATCACTGCTGAAACCCACTGCGGGCTGGATACGTTGACGTGTCACATAACGTGCGCACCAAGCAAGGAGATCCGTATGTTGAAACGACCTCTCTCCCTCGCACTCGCGGCCATCCTGTCCCTCCTTATCCAGAGCGCACCGTCCGCCGCATCCGCAGCCATCACCCCGACGGTCATCAACGGTGCCGTTTCGTTCGATGCCAATGTCCATGGCATACATGATCCAGCTGAACCGGGGGCCGGTGGGGCAGGAATCACCGCGCGGTGTGCCAGTTGCGACGGCGCACCTGTTGTGGCCAGAGGCAATGCCGATGCCGACAGGAGCGATACCGTCACCTTCGCCGCTGTTCCGAACAGTCACCAGTACCGCGTGAAGGGCCAGCGATTTGAAGGAAGTGCCATCGTCACACTTGTTCCGACCCAGAGTGCTGTGCTCCACTTCGGTCTGGTGCCTAACGGCCCGCCACCCATCGGCCCCGCACTGGACTATCGACGCTGCTTCGCCCTTACGGGCTTCTGCGTCAACGACGACACCATCTGGGACTATTTCCAGTACCGTGGCGACGTACCGACCTTTGGCTACCCCACCAGTCGCCCCTTCACCTTCCAGGGCTTCACCGTCCAGTTCTTCCAGCGCCGCATTGTCCAGCTCGACGCCGCTGGCCGTCCCCGCCTCCTGAATCTGCTGGACCCGGGGCTGATGCCCTACACCAGCTTTCATGGCAGCACCTTCCCGGCAGTAGACGAGGGTCTGGTGGCGAACGCGCCCGATGCCACCGACCAGTCGGCGGTACTGTCCTGGGTGCAGCAGCATGCTCCGGACACGGTAAGCGATGACCGGACGAACTTCTACCAGACGTTCGCCGGCAGTGTCACGGCGCCGATGGCATTCGTACATGGCGGCGATCCGGACCTCCTGCCTGGGTTCGATCTGGAACTCTGGGGTGTACCGACCAGCGGCGCCTTCACCGATCCCAACAATCACGCCTTCATCTACCTGCGCTGGCAGCGGGGCGTCATGCACTACGATGCGGCCTGCGCCTGCACGCAGGGTATTCTTCTCGCCGACTACTTCAAGGCGATCCTCACGGGAAAGCCCCTGCCCGCCGATCTCGCTCAGGAGTCGGCAAGCAGTCCCTTCCGTGATCAGTACGACCCAGATGCGCCCCTCTGGGTGCGCAACCCGGCATTGCTGCCAAACACTGATATGACCGACGCCTTCACGCCGACTATTCCCGTGGCCGACCTCGCCACGCCGGAGGGAGTGGTGCGCGCCTTCTTGCAGTGCATCGTCCAGGACCCGACCGGCCAGAGCTGTCGGACGTACCTCAGCCAAACGCTCCAGGCGCGGTTTTCGACCCGAGGCGCCTATCCTCCGGCCTTATTCGGCGTCCAGAGTCCCTTCGGCCAGTTCTCCATCCTCGGCGGCGGGGTGAACGCGAATGGCGACGCCGTCGTGCGCGTCACCCTCGACTACCCGCCCTCACCCGGCATCCCGGTCTCCTTCATCCTGGTGCAGGAGAACAGCCAGTGGCACATTGACAGCGTCCAGCACCCGTCCTGATTACCCTACGGAGGCGCACGACATGCGCTCTGTGCCGCACAGCGGCGACGCCCGGACCTGTTTTCCCACCGCCCGATGTGCGGACAAGCAGTGGTGGAGGCTTCTGGTGACCAACAACTATGCTTTCATTCCGCAGCAGGCAGGAGCACGCCCACATGCTGCACCGTCGCTGGAGGTGCGTGTCAAATTACGGCTGTGAGAGCGCAGGCGGCGGCTGGTGCAGCGGCCGCGCGGAGCGGAGGGGTAGGTCGTGTGATGAATGAGCAACGAAGCAGGCGGGTAAGGCTTTCACGCCTGCTAGCCGGCGTCCTGCTGGCCGGGCTGCTAGTATTACAACGAGAGTTGATCATCGGTATGTTGTGCCAGGTGTTGGAGGGTGCGTTTGCGATGGGAGCGGTAGGCAGCCAGGTTGTGGCATTGGGTGTAGTTCACCAAGGCCAAGGCCAGTGTCACGTCCAGAGTGGGCAACGGTAAAGCGGCGCGGAGCAACCAGCGGATCTGGGGTAACGTCGGGATGCGGGGTGGATGGAAGGGGAGTGACGGGGACAGGGCGGCCTGTTGCACGCCGTCCAAACAGACCACGGGATCGTCTGTCATGCTGGTCGCTTGCTGTTGGTTCCCCCCCCTCTCTGGTCCAGACGGTGTTGGAGTCGGACCAGGAAGTGGTGAGCCAGGATAACCAACGTCATATGGTGGTGCCAGCCCCGCCAGGAGCGCAGTTCATAGTGGTCGAGCCCCACCTCGCTTTTGCCCTCTTGGAAACAGGACTCGATGGGCCAGCGCATCCCACTCACGCGGACCAGGTGCGCCAGTGGCGTGTCTACGGGGGCGTTGCTCAGGTAGATCTTGACCTCACGCTTGGTGTCCGGCTGGCCAACGGGACGTCGGAAGAGCACCCAGACCTGGGGACCAGGGAGGCCGTGCCGGGTCGTTTGCACACGTAGTGCGGCAAAGTCGGCGACGAGCGGACCTTTGCTGCCTTCGAGGATGCGGTACCGATGCCAGGCGTGGTCGGGAATCTGGACGGGGAGAGTGTCCACCCGGATCGGTGGGAGCGTGTCGGGGTGTGGGCGTTCCTTGGTGAAGGAGCGTCCCCGCCGCCCGGGTTGGCGGGGAGGAATCCAGAGCTGCGGATGCGGCCGTTCCTTCCCGGTGGCGGGATCCTGAAGCGGCCACACCAGGGGCAGTCCAGGTACCTCGGCGAGATACCACAGGCCCGTCGCCGCCACCCGATCCAGCATGGTGGGATCCTGTCCATAGCCCTCGTCACACACGAACCAGCGTGCCCGCACCCGCTGCTGCTGTTGGACCTCCTCGACCATCTGGGCCGCCAACTCCAACTTGGTGCGAAACTGGACGTCATCGGGAACCCCACAGGCCGTCCACCGCTCGCGATGGTCGGCAGCGAACCACGACGCGTGCAGGTACAGGCGCCGATCCAGCAGGGTGTAGCCCCGGCGACTGGCATAGCCCAGATACACTCCGGCCTGGCAGTTCTCGGTCTTCCCGCTGGCTCCACACCATTGCCGTGCCACGCCCACCGAGTGCTCCCCTTGCTTGGGCACATCACTGCCATCGATGATCAGGACCCCGTCGTCCTCTCCCAGTGTCTCGTCCACCCACTCCTGGTGAGCCGCCAAGATGGCCTGATCATCCCAGGCCCCCTCGCTCACAAACTGTTGCAGCCCGCGGACCTGCCGCACCGCCGCTGGCCCCGCACCCAACACGCGCAACGCCATCGCCTCCACGTTCTTCCGGGGAACATCGGTCAGCAGCAGGCCCTGCAGGTACACCTCCGCCCACTCCCGTTGCTCACGTCGCTGGAACAACGGCGCAAAGTGCGCGTGGTAGGCGGTTAGTTCCTCCGCCAGCGCCACAATATCCGCGACGGTCAAGGTCAACATTCCCGGGGCCTCCCCCGTGAGATCCCCAATGCTTATGGTGCTCTGCACCATTCACCCTCCCTCCTCGTGCTCCCTTCTATTCTTTCCCTCCCAGTACGCAAGCAAGCCCTATGCCTGAACTCTCGTTGTAATACTAGTTTTACAACGAGAGTTCGGTGATCGAAGTCCAGAATGACACTTTTCGACGGGAGTTCGACGGCTTGGGGCGAGTTATTTCGTTCACTTCCGCCTCTAAAAGACGTGCTGCAGCCGCGTCAGCAGTAATTTACGACTCACAAATTCGCAACTCTCGTTGTAATACTAATTGACTTTCATCATGGAGCGCGTGTTGCCCGCAGCCGCGCTCGCAGCTGCCGCGCTGGATGCCGATGCGCCGACGGAGCGGCGGCAAGGTGCCGTGGGAGGTCACGTTGTTGTTGTGCGTGGCCAGGAGCCTGTTCAGGCACCAGGCGCTGGAGGTGGTCCTGGGGAAGCTGGTGCATGGCCTGCGCCTCTTCTGGCCCGACCCCGAGATCACACTGGCGAACAAGAGCGCGATCAGCCAAGCGCGCTGTCGTGTGGGCGCGCGGCCGGTGATGGCGCTGTTCCACGCCGTGTGTCGGCCGCTAGCCACCACGCAGACACCGGGCACCTTACAGTTCGGCTTGCGGTTGATGGTGCTGGATGGCACGGTGGAGGATGTCTCTGACTCCCCCGCCAATGTCCGGGCTTACCGGGCGCAATCACAGCGAGAGGCCCCCGTGCCCTTCCTCAGGTGCAGGGCGTGTACCTGAGCGCGTGTGGTACCCACGCCGTGATCGATGCGGGCTTCTGGCCCTGCCACACGAGCAAACGTGTCGGTGCCTTTCGCTTGCTCCGCAGCGTCTGCGCTGACATGTTTCTGCTCCTGGATCGCGGCTGCTCCAGCTTTGAGATGGTCGAGCGGACGCGTGGCCGGGAAGCCGATGTCCTGGTCCGCGTGCCCGCCTCCTTCACGCTCCGGGCACGCCAACTCTTGCCGGACGGTTCGAATTGGGCTTACATCTACCCCGCCGATCAGCAGCGCCGCCACCGTGGTGACCACCTGCTCGTGCGCGTCGTGGTCTCTACCCTGACCGATCCAGCACGTCCGGGCTATGCCCAGACAGATCGCTTGCTCATCACGCTGCTGGATGCCCAAGCTGCCCTGCCCTCGACCTGATCTGCACCTGTCATAAGCGTTTGGAGATCGAGGTCACGATCGACGAGGTCGACACCCACAAACGCCTCGTCCAGCACCCCCTGCGGAGCCAGAAACCTGTCGGCGTGATCCAAGAGCTCTACGGCCTCCTCGTCGCCCACGACGCCATCCGTGCCATTATGGCCGAGGCGGCGGCCCACGCCTCCATCGCTCCCACCCGCCTGAGCTTCGTCCAGAGCGTCGAACTGCTCTACATCGCTCTCGATGACTTCCAACTCGTCGCTCCGCCGCACCATACCTGCCTCTATCAGCGGCTGCTCCGTGATATCACCGCCTGCCGTCTGCCCCCTCGCGCCCAGCACACCAACCCCGTGCGGTCAAACGCAAGATGACCAAGTTCGCACGCAAACGTGCGAGGACTACACTCGCGTCCCAGGACCTCGTTGCTTTCCCGACCACCTGCACATCCTGCCGCCTGACCCCCACGCCCACCAGACCCTCGATACCATACCTGGGATCACATGCCTTATCTAAACCGTATTGGGCCTAGAAGGTGGTGGACGCACCGCCCGTGAGCACATATGTGACCTATACGCATCTTTATCTCCGCCTTCCTGAATCGTTGCCCATGCATCAGTGACCGCAGATCGCCCCGCTATTCCAGGTGACATGCTGATCCGGTAGCAGCTGAAGATATCCCCGTCTCTGACCGCTGTGCTGTGATGAAAGCGCAATTGCCCGTAGCAACAGTTCATGCGGGATAAGACGAGCGACGGACGAATGCTACAGTATGCCGTTTATGGATGCGCCGACGACTATTTCGACGCGCACGGTAAACACAGAGGGAGTACGGCATGCTTATTGTCGATGCGCAGGTCCATATCTGGGGCAGTGGCCCGCCGACCAGTGTGGTCCACCGACAAAGACCCGTGTTCTCCGCACTCGATCTGCTGGCGGAAATGGACGAGGCGGGCGTCGCTGCTGCCGTGATCCATCCGCCGGGATGGGATCCCAATGGCAACGATGTTGCGATTGGGGCCGCACATCAGCACCCCAACCGGTTCGCGGTTCTGGGGGATTTCCCCCTGGATCGCCCGGAGAGCCGCTCGCTGATTGATGGCTGGAAAAGCCGTCCGGGGATGGTCGGCTTGCGCTTCACGTTCCTGCAACCGCATCAGCGCACCTGGCCGACGGATGGCACCATGAATTGGTTGTGGCCCGCCGCCGAGCGTGCCGGTCTGCCCGTCGCCCTGCTAGCATTCGATTTCCTACCGCTCGTCGGTCAGATTGCGCAACGCTATCCGGGGCTACGGCTACTCATTGATCACCTGGGTGGCCGGGGAGGAACAGGCATCACGAAAGATGCAGCGGCCCTAGCGAACCTGCCGGAGCTCCTGTCCTTGGCCAGGTATCCGAACGTGGCTGTGAAGGCCACGGGCCTGGCAGGTTACTCCAGCGAGCCCTATCCTTATCGCAACATCCACCCATACCTCCGCCGCGTCTACGATGCGTTCGGCCCTGAGCGCATGTTCTGGGGGAGCGATATCACTCGCATGCCATGCTCATTGCGGCAGTGCGTGACCATGTTCATGGAGGAGCTAGCATGGCTGACCGAGCGCGACAAGGAACTGATCATGGGCGGCGCCCTTTGTGCCTGGCTCGACTGGCACCTGTCGGGTTGAGCACATCCGCCTCGTGAACTATCGGGACTACGTGCTCGCGCCATTGTGTGCGGATGAGGCGGCATCTCCTTGTCGTCCCATGGTGAACGACAGGGCTGTTCGTCGATGCTCACTTGCTGATAGGCAGCCCCGTGGGCCTTGGGTTGGCCCCTTGTGATTCGGGTTCGAAACGGATATACGGGTCGTGCGGTTGTCGCCCGCGACGCACAACGGAGCGGTACACGCCCGCGCCCTGCTGGCGCCACGATGTATTGTCTATCGTGACCCGAGCGTGCGTCTTGGGAAAGTGCCATTGCGTCCTCAATGCCCACCATGTACCATAGCGGTACCAGAGCGCTGGGTCCATCTGGCTCGCTGTCGCGACGGGCTTCCGCATTCTCACTAGATGAAAGACCAGATCGGGGGAACAGCACCCAACGCAGGGCGATGATAGGTCTATCCTGGCCAGGCACAGAACCGGGGCAAGGAAGCACCGGTGTGGCATTGAGAGGGGGAAACAGTGTTCCACGAAATGCACGGGCAGAACCGGTCACTCGCGGGCAATACAACACGACGCCAGGTTCTCAAATCTGTTGGCTTGCTGGGTCTCGCGGCCGCGCTCAGTGCCTGTGGTGCTACCGCACCCGCTAGCTCGCCAACAGTCCCGGCACCCGGTGCTTCAACGCCCAAGACAGCCACGACCGTCGGCAGTACGGTCACAGGAGTGGCGACCGTTGCGACGACAGCCGCGAGCGCTCCTGTTGCACAGCCAACAACTGCCGCGGCACCTGCTCAGCCAACGGCGGCCGCGGGCGTGGGTGTTACGACGATCAACTGGTTCCTGCCGTTATCGGCCGCGCCAGAGATCGCCATCTGGACGCAATTTGTCACCCGCCTGGAAGCTGGGCATCCCGATATCAAGATCAATGGATCATACGAAGCCTGGGGTAATTATTGGACCAAGCTTGAAACGGTCATGGCCGGTGGCGCCATCCCCGATGTTGTCTGGCTGCATTACACTCGCTTAGCCGAGTGGGCATCGAAGGACGTCATGTCGCCACTCGACCCGTTGCTGGCGGCTGACAAAATAGATCCCAAGCAATATGTCTTCAATGACGCTATGGTGTATCAAGGAAAGATGTATGCCATCCCCAAGGACAATGGTATCAACGCGATGTGGTACGACCGCGCACTCTTTCAGAAGGCTGGCTTGCCCGACCCCTCCTTCAAGTATTCATGGACGGATTGGCTTGAAGCGTCACAAAAGCTGACGGTCGACAAAGCAGGCAAAGTTGCCACAGACCCCGCGTTTAATCCTGGCGCAACGGTGCAGTGGGGAACGGTACAGCCACAGACGAACAGTCCGCGCGGCGAAGGCTTCTACTCCTGGTTCGCGGCACTGGGCGGCAAGCTCTACAGCGAGGATCAAAAGACGACACGCATTGATCAGCCCGAGTCGATCACTGCCCTGCAGTTCATGGCCGATGTCATCAACAAACAGCACGCGGCGCCTGCCGCCGGTGCCATCTCGCAACCAGGCGACCCCTGGCTGAACCAGCTTATCGCCACCACCTGGGCTCACCATGCCGAAGAATTCTTTTACCATGAGCAGAAGGCGACGTTCCCGTATGATGAGGTCTACTACCCACAGGGACCAAACGGCGAGCCAGTCATCAGTGGCGGCACCACCGGTTTCGCTATCCCCAAGCAGACGAAGCACCGTGATCAGGCTTGGATACTGACGACCTTTATGACCGGTGAAGAGCAGCAAAAGGTGATTGTTGGCCAGCACCGGTGGGCTGCGGGTCGGCGGAACATCGTGCCTATGCAGTATGACAAGAGCTATAACACCGAGAACTATGTGAAATGCCACGTCGACCCACTCATGGGGAACGGCCCACAAGCGGTCGCCCCGACATCGCCTGCGGCGCTTGCCAGAATCGAACAGGTGTGGGGCACCGCGCTTGATCCGGTGTGGTTAGGCAAGCAGCAAGCGAAGGACGTGGTGCCCGGTCTGAAAAAGCAGATCGACAGCCTGCTTCAGCAGCCGACGCGGATCTAAGAGGGCGTACTATGGCTGCTCGCCCATCCCCTCTGCTCAGAGCCGAGCGCAGGGATGCGTACCTCATGATTCTGCCGTGGGTACTCGGCTTCCTGATCTTCACGGCGGGACCTATGGTGGTCTCGTTCGTGATGATCTTTATGGACTGGGAGTTGATCGTCTCCCCCGTGTGGGTCGGGTTGCAGAACCTTGATGCCCTGTCACACGACTATTATGTGCCCATCGCACTGTGGAACACGGCCTACTACACCTTTATCGAAGTACCGTTGCAAGTTGCCATCGCACTCGCGGTAGCCATGCTGCTCAATAACCGCGTTCCGTTCATCGGCTATCACCGCACCGTGTTCTACCTGCCCACGGTCACGCCAGTGGTAGCGAGTGCGCTGCTCTGGGCATATGTCTTCAATCCACAATTCGGGCTGGCGAATGCCGTGCTCGGGTGGGTTGGCATCGCTCCCCTGCGCTGGCTCTACGACCCTTCGACGTCCAAACTTTCGTTCATTATTATGGGGCTGTGGGGCTTTGGTTCTGGAATGGTGATCTTTTTGGCGGGCCTGCAGGGAGTTCCCGAGACACTCTATGAAGCTGCCAGCCTCGACGGTGCTGGGCGATGGGGGAAGTTTCTCCACGTCACCGTGCCCATGATCACCCCGATGATTTTTTTCAATCTCGTGCTCGGGATCATCGGATCGTTTCAGATCTTCAGTTCGGCGTACGTCATCACGAATGGACAGGGTGGTCCCGCTGACTCCACGCTCTTTTTCGTGTTGTACCTGTTCAGGAATGCCTTCCAGTTTTTCCGGATGGGATATGCGTCGACCTTGGCGTGGCTCCTGTTCCTGATCATTATGGCGTTCACGGTGCTGCAGATCTGGCTTTCACGGCGCTGGGTTTACTATGAGGCCGATCGCGGCGGTGCAGGCTGAGGATACCACCTATGGCAAATGAACTGTTGCGCAGTCACGCTGTCGGCCCCGTTACGAGGACACAGCCGCGTAGTCGACTCAGCGCCGAGGTGCGCCGCAGAGGCGCACTGCTGGTCACCGAGATACTCCTCTTCGGTCTCGGCATTGCCATGCTCTTGCCTTTCATCTGGCTATTGACGGGCTCGGTGAAGAGCCAGGCGGAGGTCTTTGCCTGGCCCCCCATTTTGCTACCGGCACATATCGCCTGGGAGAACTACCCCCGCGCCCTCACGATCCTGCCATTCAACATCTTTTTCCGCAACACGATGATCATCGCCACGCTGGGAACCTTAGGGACGACCTTGAGTTCCTCACTCGTCGCGTTCGCCTTCGCGCGGCTGCGCTTCCCTGGGAAGGGACCGTTATTCCTGCTCGTGCTGGCCACGATGATGTTGCCAGCAATTGTCACCATGATCCCGCGCTTCATTCTGTTCAAAAATCTGGGATGGGTCGACACGCTGAAGCCACTCTGGGTACCCGAGTTCTTCGGCGGTGGCGGCTTTTCCATCTTCCTGCTACGGCAGTTCTTTCTGTCACTGCCGGTGGAGATGGACGAGGCGGCACGCATCGACGGTGCATCCAACTGGCGCATCTGGGCGACCATTGCCATGCCGCTGTCCGTGCCAGCACTTGCGACTGTTGCGGTCTTTGCGTTCATCCACGGCTGGAATGACTTCATGGGGCCGCTGATCTATCTCAATAGTATGGACAAACGGACGGTCTCGCTTGGCTTGGCGGCCTTTACGGGCATCTACTCCGCTGAATACAATCTGATGCTCGCGGCTTCGACCGTTTCACTGCTGCCCGTTCTGCTGGTCTTCTTCGTGGCCCAGCGGCTCTTTGTGCGTGGTATCGTGCTCAGCGGTCTCGGCGGACGATAGTGAAAGAACGCTCGCGACGCATCGCGGTAGGCGTGTCTACCACGACAATCAGATGTACGGTCCGCTCATGGGGAGCGAACCACGCTATGCAAAGGATAGGTACTGTTGGCAACTATTGACACGTACACCCTCGCGCCACGATTCGCCAAATATCTCCGCGTCACCGATGTCACCGACGCGCTGGACGCCGTGGGACGCGCCGATCTCACACTGCTGGACCCGGCTATCCGGCCGCTCTGGCTGGGGATGCAGTTCTGGGGTCCGGCGGTGACGATGCGTGTGGTGCCCACGAACCAACGTATGCCCGTGCTCTCCCGAGAAGAAGCGCGCCGATCGCACGGTATCTGGAATGAGATGACCGGCCGCGGCCTGAAGCTGGGTGAGAAGGTGAAGCCCGGCTGCGTCGTTGTCACGTCCACCGGTGGTGCTCGTGAGACTGGATATTGGGGCTCGGCAAATAGTATGGGGATGCAAGCAGCCGGGGCTGTAGGCATCGTCACGGAAGGGCAGTGCCGTGACACCGACGAGGTGATTATGCAGCAGACGCCGGTGGCCTGCCGCGGTATCGGCCGTCCAATTATCCCTGGCCGGGTTGAACTGATGGATCTCGATGTTCCTGTTGGCTGCGGTGGGGTGTTGATCCGGCCGGGTGACATCATCGGTTGTGATTGGGATGGCGTTATTGTTGTGCCGCAGGAGGTTGCCGAGGAGGTGCTGGCGATTGCCGCCCACATCGCTATCGACGACAAAAAAGCCCGACGACACCTGTATGAACGACTCGGCAAGGCATATGATCACACCGTCGACTTCGAATCGGCCGAAGCGTATTACAAAGACATCCTGTAAGCACTCCCGGCGCCTCGGTAGCTCACGAGCACGCCGGTCCCTCATTAACGAATGACCGCCACCGTCTCGTCTGTCATCTCCACCATATGGCGGGGTCTGGTCGCTGCTGAATCAGTGTATATTCAGCTTCAATGGCATCTATGAGGTCGTAGGAACGCCTCAATGCGCGCCCATCGTCGCAGTGGAAGCAGAGAATCCCCGCGTGGGAAACCGCGTCGGTGTTGTGCCTGGCCGCTTGAAAATTCCAGAGGGCAACGGTAGGAACGCGCATCTCGACAGGGTCCCATGCGCTGCTCACGACGGAGCGGTAGCGCGTGATCTTGCCGATCTCGTCTGGGGACCGCTCGCGCAATTGCAGTGCCCGCGCCCTCGTCTCGTCTTCGATTGACTGCAGCTCGATGGGGAGAACTACGTGGGACGGAGACCTCGGGCGCGGGCACTGCCGCGTGTGGGGATCCTCGAAGTACACCTGTCGCCTGATGACGAAGAATCGCAGGCTCGATTAGGGGGCCTCGTCGTGATCCTTCAGCCACTCACCGACTTTTCCTAGAACCTGGCGTGGGATACCGTACCTATGGCGCAGGATAAAGATGGTACGCAGACCGACCACATCACGAAAGCGACAGATCCTGCTCTACGGTCAGCGACGAGGAGCGTCGGCAGAGTTTGGCCAGAAAAACCCGGTCTGATCCCAGTACCGGAGTTGGTGGTTAGAGAGCCGGGTCAGGCGCAAGACCTGCCCGGCGGTAAAGGCGATTAACGGGTCCATGCGCTTCACCTCCTCGGTCCCATCTCGAGGCGTCCTGTCAACCTGCACCACCATCGAGCGTTCTCCTACCACACGTAAACATCACTGCATCGCGATATCCTACACTGCCAGATACTCCCCGCTGCACTCGTCTGGTCGTGTAGGTCATCCTGCGTGGATCATAGTGGCAAGTCTGGTACCGCTGCCCGTAACTCCTCGAGGGCGAGATGGCCGACATGCCACTGTGTGGTGGTAGTCGATGCGTGTCCCAGGAGCTTGGAGACGGCGACGACCTTGCCGCCACTGCCGAGGGACCGCAGTGCGAACGTGTGACGAAGCGCATGCGGGCTGACGTGCTTGGCATCGATGCCCGCAGCAACGGTACGCCGGTTCACCACGTCATCCACTGCCCGGGTACTGAGTCGGCCATATACCAGCTTGTCGGCCGCTTGACATAGGCGCGGAACAATGGGCCGTCTCCACCGGGGCGGCGCTTGGTCATTGCCAGATAGGTGCGGACATGCCGTGCGACGTCTGCCTGTACCGGTACCGTGTGGTCCTTTCGTCCGTTGCCGTGTCGCACGAACAACACGGTCTCTCCGTCCTGGTCGGTGAGGATGTCGCCAACATCCAGCCCACAGACTTCGGCCACGCGCATGCGTGCCCCAGCATCACGGCGAGCAGTGCCTTATCTCGTGGATCCACCGCGGCCGCGATGATCGCCGACACTTCTGGATGTGCCAGGACACTGGACGGCCGCCGTACCGTCGAGCGGGGCACCCGGAGTGCCGTGGCCACCATCTCGGCGGGAAGCTGGTGTGCGCCCATCGAGCGGGACCACGCGAGGAACGCCCGCAAGGCGGCGAGAGCCTGGCCCTGGGACGCTGGCGGCAGTGGCGAGCTCGTCAAGCGTGCCCGGTAGTCTGCCAGCTCCGCTCCGGGCCGAGGCGAGCCAGAGGCCGCCTTGGGCAGTGGCTCCACACTGCTGGTTCTGGATGAGCTGGTGCGCTACATGGCCCGCAGCAGTCGGAGGACGGGGCGGGAGATGGTGCGCTATCGGGCGGAGGCCACCGCCGGAAACACCTGCCCGCTCAGGGCCGCCTGCACGCCGGGGGGATGGTGGCCGCACGATCAGCCGCTCCTGGCACGAGGATATGGTGGAGTCGGTCCGCGCCTACCACGCGACGTCAGCCTACGAACAGGCGATGCGCTGGCGCCAGGTTTGGCCGGAACCGCTCTTCGCCGAGGCCAAGCAATGGCACGGATTGCAACCGTTTCGCTTGCGCGGTTTGGAGAAGGTCAACGTCCAAGGGTTGCTGGTAGCGGCCGACCAGAATCTAAAGCGCTGGCTGCCGCACGGGACGCCGCTCCGCCCCGTGCGGCAGCGTCACCGCCCCGGCTCGGCCTTCGTCGGCACTGATTCCCCTGTTGTGAGCGCGAGCAGCGGCCGGATTGCCCCGACAGGCCAACACACCAGCCCATCAGAAGCCCCAGCGCCGTCCAAGCGACCATCCGCTGGTCCCTTGCCCTTTATCAACGGGCTGAGGGCATTTGTTGCCGTATGCCGAATCCCCGTTTTATTTGTCAATCTTCGTAAAACGGTCCCGAGTGACAGGGGATGCCGACAGTGCTGGACCCTCCAAGGTCTGTACGAGCATACGAGCTCCACTGGCTTGTGCCTTCGACGATCTTCCCTGGCGCCGACGGTCACGATACACTCCCTACGCCACGATCGGCCCATCGGGTTCACGGGAACCCGTCCCGCCGTCCCGTGGACCTGGCGATCACATCGCTATGGCTGCAGGAGATGCCGCTCCACCACGCGCTCGAACCCATCAACATCGAGGTAACGTTCGGCCCGCAGTCCGACAGCCCTGGCAGTCGCAACGTTACCGGGACGGTCATCCCAGAATAAGAGGTCTCCCGCAGGCGGCTCGCCAAGCTGCTGGATGACACGCGTGAAAAACAGCGTGTCGTGCTTCATGCAGCCCACGGAAATCTGTACGGAAAACCCTGCCGCTATGGTGTATCATACGGAAACAGTAATCCAGGGGGTTTCCGTCCATGCTCGTTGGCTACATGCGTGTCTCATCGGAGAGCGATCGCCAATCCACCGACCTGCAGCGCGACGCGCTCGTGGCGGCCGGTGTCGACGCGCGTCACCTGTTTGCGGACCGCGCGTCCGGCGCCAAGGACAGTCGGCCTGGGTTGGCCAAGGCGCTGGACTTCGTGCAGCCCGGCGATGTGCTGGTCGTCTGGAAGCTCGACCGGCTCGGCCGCTCGCTGCCGCACCTGCTGAGTATTGTCACTACCTTACGCGAGCGTCAGGTTTCCTTTCGTTCGCTCACAGAGGGCATGGACACCACGACGCCATCAGGCGAGTTCCTCTTCCATGTGTTCGGCGCGCTCGCCCAGTACGAGCGGGCACTTACCCATGAGCGGGTCATGGCCGGTCTCGCGGCCGCCAAGCGGCGCGGTCGGCGCGGCGGCCGGCCGCCAGCGATCGTCGGCGAGAAGCTGACCGCCATTCTCGTTGCCCTCGATGGTGGCGTGTCGAAGGCAGCGGTGTGCCGCAACTTCGGCGTGAAGCGCACGACACTGCTGGAGACGCTGGCGCGGGTGGGTTGGCCTGTTGCCAGCGAGGCTATGCCGGAGTGACCTCGCTTAGAGTGGCGGCTGCGCGCTGCTAATTGCCGCCGTCGGGACGGGCGGGGAGGGCGCACGATGGACCAGGCCATACCCGGTCTGAAGGACTACTGGAAATGGGATAGCCTCTTGGGCGAGTGCGGCGCCATCGAGGGGCTCACCGACGATGACCGTGCAAGGGCCAGGAGCGCAATCACCGTGCTCCGTCGTGAGCTCGGGGAAGATTTCCTCGCCGAAAGCTGGTCTGCTCACCACCCCCTCCCGTACTTCCTGACAAACAGCGCGCCGTGGACTCGGAAATGGCTGGCCTGGTTTGGCGATGCTCTCGATCACGCGTCGCGACAAGCAAATTACCGGTCGCTTCTTCAAAGGCTCAAGGACGGCCGGACATACGACGAGGCCATCTCGGTCCTGGAGGTCCATTCCCGGTTTTCCGGCGTGGGATTTTCAGTCCAGTTCGATCCCGCCGTCGTCGTCGGCGGTGTCCCCAAGAAACCTGATCTCTTGGCGGTGAACCCATCGACCAACGAGGAAGTGTTCATCGAGGTCACCGACCTCCACAACTCTGATGTGACAAGCCAGGCGTCTGACACTGCTCGTGTGATCGCAGACCTCCTTATATTCAGGCACACGGACGTCAAGCATGCTGGCCGAATCCACAAACCATTGTCGCACCGCCACCTCGCTGACGTGGCAAAGAAGGTTGCTGCTTTCCTCGAATCGGTCGAATCAGGCTCCGAGTTTCGCTCGCTGTCTCTGCCGGGAGTCATCGATCTTGGCGCGTCGCCTTCGAACGCCGAGGCAGACCTCGCGGCTTGGGCCACTGCGCAGAAGCTTGCCGTAGGTGAGCTAATTGGCCCGTCCTTTGAGTTCGAGGAGGTACGCCGAGTAAAGCACGCGATCAGGAACAAGCGCCTTCAGATACCCGATGCCGGCACTGGCGTCGTTGTGATACGGGCGTCCGGCGTCCTCTACGAGGGCAAGGACGTTCCGACGCTCTTCTCCGAACTCGAGGAAGGGGTGTTCGACTTCGAGAAGATCCTCGCGGCCGTGGTGATTGCTGGCTGGACAGGCGTCGGTCGAAATGCCACTCTGCGCCACAATGAACACACCGTTGTTCAGAGTGTTCGCCACGACGTTCGCGTCGAGAACGCCTTCTTCGTCTTCAACCGCTATTACGCGAACGGCCTGTCCGAGGAAACAATTGGGATGGTCCGTCGGGCATACGGAATCTCCTAGCTCGGCTTTGGCCGTTCATGCCGCGGAACAGACGACCTCGGCGAGGCGCAGGAGTCGTAGCGGGCTGGCACCGCGAAGCCACCGTCGGCGCGCACCTCGATCCGGATGCCCGGCCAGCGCCGCCGGAGCCGGGGGATGAGGTGTTTGAGCACCAGGAGCACGCCCCGACTGGCGTGGACGTTGCCCGGACGCAAGATGGCGGTGATGAGTTGGTCGGTGTCGCCGTCGAAGATCACGAGCGGGTGGTACATGTGCTGGCCGTAGTAGGCGTGGTAGGCCTCACCCTCCTGGTGGCCATGCACCGGATCATCCGTGCTGTCGAGGTCCAGCAGGATGCGCTGCGGCCGTCCGCCCTGCCCCCGCTGCTGAAGGTACACGGCGACCAGGGCGTGGGCCAGATCGGCGCAGGCATGGCGATGCACCGCGTTCTCCAGCCGGGACATCGTCGGCTGGCTGGCGAGATTGATCCCCGTCTCCGGCAGGCGGCCGCAGACCAGCTTGAGCAGGGGATCAACGCGCAGCGTATCAGCGTCGTCCTGGTCCTCGTAGCCACACGCGATCTGGAACACCCGCTGCCGCTAGCCAGGGCAAGCCACCATCGGAGGTCAGCCGCCCGCCATCAAAGCTCGTCACCAGCGGCAACTCCGTCTGGGTGGCACACCGGTACGTCGGCATGGCAGAATCTCTTGGCACGGATGGGTCCTTTGCTCTGGTCAGTCGTTTACAACGTGACCATAACTGAGGAGCCTCCCCGTTGCCAACTTACCCCCGTGAATAATCCAGGCTAGCGCGCCTGCACCCGGCGCCTCGAAACGCCACAGCTTGGGCACGGCCCCGCTTCCCCGTCCCCGCTGGCATCGAGAAAGAGCGTCCCGCCGTCCAGCCGAAGGCCCGTGACACGCAGCGGAGCGAGCGACAATGCAACCATATTCCTGCCTCCCTGACACGACCATGGTCACATATCCATCGCCCAGCGGACCGCCACACTTTGTGCGCCAGAGCCGCACGTTGACAGTCAGCCCAGGAAGGAGTCCAACGCTAAGCCGCGAAACGGTCCACTTCCGAGCCGCAGATCACAGATCGGCACACCGATCCCGTTCGTCCAACCTGTCTGAATGCGATACCGCCTCGCCGGATAGAGTTTCCGCGCACTACGGGCGCCCGAGCAGCACCAGCACGAGCAGACCCGCGAGGGCGTAGAGCATACCCATGGCGTTGAACACCGCGAGCACGCCGACCGCCTCGGCGAGCAGACTTCCGCCCGCTATGCCGATCAGCGTGAGTAGCGCGAAAGTCGTATCCGCCGATCCGAAGACCCGGCCTCGGTACTCGTCCGGCACGGCCTGCTGGAAGGATGTCTGCCAGGCGATCCATGCTCCGACGGCCACCGCTCCGATGGCCGGGTTGACGAGCATGGCGACGGCTGGCGGGGTGCCGGGGGTGACCACGGCCAAGACAGCCGGCATGGAGTTGCGTGCCAAGGTCAGAACGCCGACCGCGGCTAGACCAAATCCAAGCATCTGCAGCACGTCGCGCGAGCGAGCGAGCCTGGTCATGAACACCCCGCCGACGAGGCCGCCGACGGCGTTGGTGCTTACCCACCACCCGACCTCTGCGGCGTCCCCGCGGAGCACGTGCTTCACGAACACCACGAACTGCGGCCCGATCATTCCATCGGCGACCGAGGTCACAGCGAGCGCGGCGACCAACACGGTGAGCACGCGCTTCCGTGCGATCAACCCGAGCCCGGCTCTCCATTCGATCCAGACGCTGGCCCAACGGGAAACGGCAGCCGCGGGCGCCCCGATTCGGCCATCGGGCGCACCCGGAGCGGCCACGAACGCGATGAGGACCGCCGACAGGACGAACGACAGGCTATCGGCGACGACCACGCCCGGCAATCCGAGGTGCAGCATCATCACACCGCCGAGCGGCGGACCGACGATGCGGACCACGGCCCGCCACTGGCTCGTGAGCGCGTTGGCCGCGACCAGTTGGTCCGCCGCCACCAGGCGCGGCATCAGTGCGGAGCGGGCCGGCTCAAAGAACTGGCCGACGGCGCTCTGCAGGAAGGCGATGACATAGACGAGCCAAAAGTCCGCTACGGATTGAACCCCGAGCAGAGCGAGGAGCAGAACGCCCCGCGCGCCATCAGCGCCCACCATCATCCACTTCCGGTCCCACCGGTCTACGAAGACACCGGCCACCGACCCGAAGAGCACGCGCGGGAGCATTTCCGCGGCGAACATTGCCCCGGTCGCGACCGCCGAGCCTGTGCGCTCGTACACGTAGACCGGCAGGGCGATCGCCAGTACCCAGTCGCCGAAGGCCGAAATGAGGCCCGCGAGCCAGACAAGGAAGAAGCCGCGTTGGCGCAGCACGGCTAACACGTCTTACCGCCTTCTGGCTTAGCCTCCCCGGCTCGCAGGAGCGCGAACGACATTCCTGGTGACGTCTCCAGGTCGTCTTTGAGCCGTTCGAGCTTCGCTTTGAAATAGCGTAGCGCCAGTTCGGGCGAGGCTGATGGCGGCGAACTTGTCGGCACGGTGGCGAGCAGACTGTCACTCCTGTGGGGCGAAGCCAGTTTCGCCTGTTGCCGTGGGTGCGCGGGAGTCACCACACGTCCACGACCGGTGGCAGTGCCATCGATGACGATTCCCCGGACGAAACGCCGGCGGCTCCAGGCCTGTAGCGGTGGCCGCCCCGCACCGTTCGCCTCCCGCACATTATTCGTCACCAAATAAATCCACCATATTCCCCTCGCACTGCAACGCCAGGGAATTCGGTTGCCGCGTCCAGCAGACAGGAACAAGGGAATGTGACAGACGGACAGTCATGCACCCTCAACCAGGCAAGATTGTCCCAATAAGGCTGCGAGCGTCGTCGGCATGTCTCCGAAACCGTGCCTCGAACGCGTTCATGGTGCTCTCGTCACCAATGACGGCTTGAAAAGCTAGTGCGCTGACAGACCATCGGTAAATGTCCTCGCTTGACTCGCGGAGGTCGTCTAAGAAATGATTGCGCGCGTCCTCAGCTTGTGGGTTCGTGATGTTCAACATCAGGGGATCAATCTTCAAATAGACGCCGCGCACGCTCGCTATTGCATTGCGATGCGATGCAAAACGAGCCGCCGGGGATGCCGGGTTACTCAGAGCCTTAGAATACTCATCGTTGCTTGCGTATGTCTTCTCGCGGAGAATGTGCTGCCCGTCGGTTAGCAGTTGTTCATAACGATCGACCATCTCCACCAACATCGTACGCAAGCGCTCCTGATCGGCCTGGCTCATCACATGCACCGGCGTGACTGTGGCCGGGACATGAGCAACCACAACCGTTGTGGTCGTTGCAGCCATGGGACTAGCAATTGCAAAGGGTACGAGATCAACGACTACATGATTTGTTTCACCGCTCTGCGTTCCTTGGACCCAATACCAGTACTTCCCTTTCGTGCTCACAATATCCAATGGGGTTATGCGGTCGTACGTTCCGTTTATATTAGCTTGCCGGTTCCAGAAGCAGGAAGGATCTGATTCATTGGCGACGCACACGTCGCCATCATAAGTGGTCATTTTCACGATCAGGTTTTCACCGGGCCGGAATCCAGTGGCGTGAATGGAAAAGTCCGCACCCTCTGCTTTAGTGATTGTGAGGGACGGCTTTGCAGTATCGGTCAGCGCAGGCCCGATACTTGGTGATGGCACAGCAGGAAGGGGTTGTTGTGAAGCCTGAACCTGCGTTGATAGCGCCACGGCAGGCATTGATACAACAGCCGTTGGTGCTACCCTCGATGGCTCGACGACGGTTGATATACGAGTGTTCGTCGTGAGATTTGCGGCTACTGGCACTCCAATGTTTGGAGTGCCGCCCGTGCCAGGCAACACCGCAAAGCCGCCAGCTAGCACTCCGACGATCCCCCCACAGATGACCAATCGTCGGGACCATGGTCCATGGGAGCGAGAAATGAAAGGTGGTGCGCCCAATAGACCCACAGTATCCTGTTGCTGCCGCATGCCATCAAGCACATCACTAGGTTGGCCGTGTTGTCGAAGAGAACTAATAAGATCTCCTCCACAGATCTGGCAGTAGGCCATGCTGGTGGTAACAGGACTTCCACACTCAGTGCAGATGGTGTTTTCAGAAGGGTCCCGCACGAAACGAGCACCTACCGCGCTCGGCATATTTACTCGAGGCGGCGGGATGATCATCGGTACTGAGGTTACGGACAGCGTTTCGACAGGCTTCTTCGTGAAGAGTTGCGCGACGCCGGTTCCAATGGCGGCCAGAAGGACAACCGCCAATCCAATTGCGTTTCCTTGACCACCGCCTCGATAACGACCGCGTGCTCCCCTTCTCCTACTCATAGGTATGCACAGTTTCAGCACGGGATTGTGTGAGGACACCAAAGTCACCCACCTTCGGCACTACCACTGACACGATAAAGCTATCGCTGTCGAACGAACACCACACGAGGATCCGTGCAAGGTGAACCAATTGATGACCGTAAGCGGCCCACTAATCCCACTAGATCGAACCATGACTGGCAGAAGTGTGTAATGTGAACAACTAACCTTTAGTCCACAGATCACAGCCAATGTCCTTCCCAATTACACTCGTCAGAAACGGACTACCGTCAAATATTTGACGCTGCACTTCAGCGCGACGACGGAGGCTACCGCAGGTGACACGGCTGCGGTCGGAACTACTGCCAGATGACGACTACGGGTGATTCACCCAGCGCAACACCCCACCGTGCGATGAGCACGTACCACTGGCATGGGCACTAAAGCTGATCGAGCCGTCGCGGCAGACTGCCGTAGCATACGCTGGTACATTCGAGCCTGGGGGTAAGAGTGTACTTGTCGAACTACTACTCCCACCGGTTGACGTGGACGGCGGGGCCGGTGCTGCTGGTGTGGCCGGGGTAGCGCGTGGGGGATCGGCAATGGCCAATCCGTCCGGGTTTGCCTCGAAGGTGAAGCGTTGCGTGTTGAGACGCTGCTGTAATCCGTTTGGTCCATTGACCCATGTCTGATAGCCGTTGGTGAAGGCGGTCCAGTTATCGGCTTTCCGCCAGACCATCAAGCCCTTGGTCGTGTGTTGCAGACCGTCGCCGTTCTCCGGGTTGTGCCCCTCGTCGTCTACGCAGTCTCCGACTTGAGCGGGCATGAGATCGTGAACGGTCGCAAAGCCCAACTGGAACGCGCAGCCCGCCGCTTGTGATTGGGCGGCCGGGACCAGAAGGCTTAGAGCAAGGGCAAAGGCAATCAGCAAACGGCGAATGGTGGTTCTCTCCTCAATGGTGACAAGGCTTCTTATCGGCCCGTGTCCCTCTCATACCACGTAATCATGCACGCTGGAAGTTCAATTGGTGCAACAGTAGGACATCTGGGCTAGCGGCGCAGCTATGGTCACGATGCGCAGATTCTGGAATACCCCTCATGAGGGCGTGCGGCGCGCCCATACGGGGGAGGAACACCAGATGTACACCCAGCGTATTCACACGGCTCCACCATGCTCACATCGAGTGGAGCATCGTGCGAAAGCAGAAGCACAGTGGAGCCAGACGCAACGTGCCATGATGGCCGCGTCGTTAATCGTCGAGGTTGCACGGCTGCTGCTGGAGGTGGCCAAGACACTCCACAGGTAGACGGGCCATTGAGGCATCAGGAACAACAGCGGCCGTGCATCCCAGAAGTGCATACCCCATCCTCTTTGCGTTACCTATGTCACGATCAGAGCATGTAACGCAAGCACCGGGGAGCGGAAACGAGCGATGTAGCTGACAAGTAACTCTCCTCATGGTAGGGAAGCGCCATCGTACCGCGAGTACCGATTGCTGCTACACCATCGTGTGGCACTGGATCGCTTCGTGCCGTCGTGTCACGTTGGCCTTCACGTGTGTCCTCCGAGGAGGTAATGCCCCTATGTCTACCGCACCCGATACCCCGTCTCCAAACGATACCCAGCAGAAGCGGCTGACATGAGGGGCGAGATTTGCCTCACACTCATGGTGACCGGGCCTCTGTGCCCTGACGAACACCCAATCCTCGGGGAGAAACGCGCATGTTGTGTTCGGGTCTAGAACGCCTGACTGTACCGTGTTCTGATGTCCACGTTTGCCTCGGTCGTGACGTGTGCTGCATTGTGCCACCGACCATGCTATCGGCCTTCTACGGGCAACGTCGCGCGTTGTAGGGCATCCCTTCTAGCGATTGTTTTGTTTGCACGAGTATCATGACGATGCCTCGATTGCTAAGCCGCCATAGGGGAGTCTCGGCCGTGTCTCGGTTCTACCTGTTCTCACGTCGCCAGAGATCCGGTGCAGGAGCGCTCGTCCTCTTTCTGGCCGGAGTGCTCTGGTTACGCTTCCACAAGCACGAGCACAGTTCGTCCGACGTTGAAGACGGAATTGTGCTCGACACGGTGAAACTCATTGCAGATCTCGCTGCAAAAGAGTACGCAAACGAGAACGACATTCAGAAGAGCCTGGACGCAAAGACGGCAACCTGGATCGCGGCGACCGGTGCCATCATCATTTTTACGATCGGCACCCTGGGGAAGGTGCCAACAATAACAGCAGTCGGGGCCAGGCACGTCGAATTTGTTCGTATTTACAGCCTTGAAGTGATTTTCGCCATTATGTTTCTCATCGCAGCGGAAATCTTCTTCATTCGGGCGTTCACGGTTCGCGTGTTCCGGAGCATGGCAGTGAATGACTGGACAAGGTACGAATCTGCCCAACTCGATCCGATTGATGCCTATATCGAACTCGCCGGTGAATACAATCAGGCCATTCAGGCAAATCGTAATATCAGTCGGGATAAGGCCCTCTATCAAAAGAGCGGTGTAGAGTACTGTTTTTTACCAGCCATGGCCATTCTGGCCATCGTGCTATTCCTCACCCTTGGTGCAAGCTGGTAACATGAGCGAGGAGGTGTCAAGGATGTCAGAGAAGAAACCAAGCACGCCTAGGCCCACATCAGGCCCATTCCCGGCTCCCCGGCCATCCGTCCCCGCCATCAAGACGGGCAAAGAGACGGCCACTCGGAAGAAATAGGGACGGCCCCCGATCCATCGCAGGACGGATCGGGGGCCGTCCCTCGTGCGCTATTCCCTCACGAGCCGCAGCACGACACTCGGGACTATGATCCCTGAAGACCAGCCGCCTTCCGCATTCCAGCCACGGTAATGCTGGGTGCCGAGTAGTAGTGGAACAGGGAACCGGGTTAAGCCCCGTAAGCGCGCATTCTCTCGCGTTTTCCGGCGATCTTCGCGGCCAAGCGAGCGGTACTCATAGGCAGGAGTCTAGCACGATAGGAGCAGCATAGCAAAAGAGAAAGAGTATTCTCTCCCGTTTTCCAAACGTGGAGGGTTGGGAAGTATCTTGTCACGCCTCCCCTCGTTCTGTGCGCCCCTATCATCCGGCTGCGCGGGGTTGCCGACACAGCAAATTTGTGACGAATGACGGCCCGACCTACAGCGCGCAATCCTTAACCCGGTTCACTGTTCCACTGCTACTCGACACCCATTTTACATGGCCACGGACAACTGGCAGGAATGACGTCGTTGAGGGATGCAGCGCGAATACTACCTGCGATCCGCCGAAGGTGCAACGCACTTCTGTTCCTGTATCTGTGCATGACATACCGAAATCTCCAATGCGTTTCAAAAGGGAACGAGCGTGGTGAAAAACCCATCGGCCGATCCGATTCATCATCCGAACTCTTTCAGAATATCCGCCAGTGCGGTGTCCACTGTCCGCAAGACCTCATCGAGGGAGGTGCTAATCTCGCCACCTTCCCACACCATGCCGCCCAAATCGAGCACGCGGACGAACGAGCGGCGATAGCCATCCTCGCCGATCTCAATCCAGCCATGCGTCGTGGCCCAGCGGGTGAGATGCGGGTATGCATCTGCGAACGGTGTGTCAGCCATCATCACGATCTCCGTGCGTGAGGATACGCAGTTGAACCTTGAACGTCAGTGCCGTCTCCTCCTCCCATCATACCGACGATCCCTCGATCGCGTTTCGCCGATTTCCCCTTGCATTTCGCGCGAGCAACCCGCTATGATGAAAACGCTGCACAGAATGTCTCTTCCGTGAAGCATACTGGTACGTATGACCCTCTTTTGCCGTCATCTCTCCGCCCCTATCCCCGAAAATTCACTTCACGAAAGGGAAGGCACCCTGGACGTGCTTGCGCCGGACATCGCGCCCATCACCATCGACAGCCTTGCGGTCTGGTCAATACGCTACCAGCAGCTGGCGGTGACGGGCGTGCGCTCGGACGACGTCGCCACAAAGATCGCCTTACAGGTAGGTCGGCTTCTCGCCTTCTACCAGGAGGCGTACGGCCACGACCGGGCGAGCAGCTGCCTGCGCCGTGACGTCATCGCCTGGCAGCAATATCTGCGGGACCAGGGACTGGCACCGGCGACGGTGAACAATCACCTCGCCGCGCTCTCGGCATTCACGTCGTGGGTCAGCGTCCACGCGCCACGGCTCTTTCCTTATGGAGATCCGGCAAAAGGGGTGTCAGAGCTGGGCCTGCCGCCACTGGAGCCCCGGACCCTGTCTGACGCGCAGGTGCGGTCACTCAAGAGTCTCTGTGACCGCCTCCCGCGCCTGGCCACGAAGAAAGGACGACGCTGGATCGGCAAGGACGCGCGTGTCCACGCGTCCCGGAGGCCGTGGCGGGATCGGGCCATCGTCTTCGTGTTGCTCTCCACAGGACTGCGCCGTGAGGAGCTGGTGCAACTCGACCTCGACCAGGTGCAGCCACATACGCCCGGGGAACTGGTGGCTGCACGCCGTGCCACGGTGACTGGGATCCGTGGGAAGGGCCGGACCCAGCGGACCGTCTTTCTGTCCGCCGATGCACGCACCGCACTGGCCGACTACCTGACCCACGAACGCCCCCATGACGTCACCGAGGGTGCAACAGCGATGTTCCTCTCCGCGACCGGATTGTCCGCCCGCTCGGCTGATGGACGATTGTCGCCCCGTGCGATCAACCTGATTCTGGAGCAGCTGGGTCGCTGGCACGATGCCGAGGTGACGGATCCCACGCGACGCGTCTCCCCCTTGCGTCCTCACGACCTCCGCCACACCTTTGCCTTTCACCTTGCTCGCACCACGGGTGCCGACGCCTACGAACTTGAGCGGCGGCTCGGCCACCGCTCACAACGCTACATCCAGCGTTACACCAATCCACCAGAGAGTGTGGCTGCTGGTTACGTCGAGGACTTCTAATCAAGAGGAGGATGGCACCGACACGGTGCATGACCAGGGGCAACCGGACCGCGTGCAAGGCGATCAGAAGCTCCCTGGCCATCCGGCCGAAAGGCGACGACACCCACCTGTTTATCACGAAGTTCGGGCATGGGATGGGCCCTCGTTCGATCCAGCAGATGCTGGAGAAGTATCTGACCGAGGCGGGAATCCGGACGGCCTCGGTCCACACGCTCCGCCATACCTTCGCGACTCATATGGTGAAGAAGGGAACCAAGCTCGACGTGGTGCGCCAGGCGCTAGGGCACGAGTCGTTGCAGACCACCTCGATCTACGTAGATTTGGCACGGGATGTCATGGATAAGGAACTGCAGGCGAATGCTTTGTAGCGTTTAGGTAAATTGTAGGAGTAGGCATAAGACACTACCAGGTGGTTCCAGACAATCCTACTTGAATATTGGCCGTGGTAGAATAACATCCAAACACGCTCACGGGCAAGAAATGGAGGAGAAGATGCAGAGCTGGCTTTCCAAAGAGGAGAATCTTGACCACATTCGATCAATACGTGACTCATTTGACAAAGACACCATGGGCCTTTACATCTTTCTTGGTGCCGGCCTCTCCTTTGGCGTTGATAGAGGTCGAGCAACCTTCGACTGGCACGGATATGACGACAAATACAGATTTCCATCGTGGGCTCAACTTATGCAAAGGATGGAACGCACTCTTCTCAAGAACCCAGTTATAGAACCCCACGAACAATCATTGAAAGAGTTCTTTAAAGCAGAAGGACCGCTCGATTGTGCCCAGCTCTTCAGGAATTACATGAATGGAGCGCTGTACTATAAGTTTTTACAAGATCAGTTCGGATCCCGGTTGGGAGACCATGACCATTTAACTCAGTCCCATCAAGCGTTAGTCAGACTGCCATTAAAGGAAGTCTTCACGACAAACTATGACGAACTGATAGAACTGACGTACCAGACTAAAGGAATGCCGGTCCGAGTGAGTGCATCAGGACATGAGTTCTTGGAAAATAGTGTGGCTATAGGTAATCATGTAGTGAAGTTACATGGTACGATCCAGCATCCGGAATCCATAGTATTGACTCGCTCTGACTACACAAAATCACGCCATGATCGAGCAGAAATGTTTGGGTACCTCCTGAATCGCTTCAAGCTGTCCTCCTTTGTGTTCGTGGGATTCAGCCTCACCGATCCGAATTTCAATATCTTATACGATGAAGCACGATACATCCGTAGGGATCAACAACCAGTCAGCTATGTCGTTCAGAGCCGCCCGGATCCGATACGCGACGCTTACCTTCAGTCTATGGGGATCAACAACATTGTTCTGAACTGGTGGGAAGACCTGCCCGAATTTCTACAGTTAATCAACCCAACGATCAATCTGAACGAGTATGTGGAGAAGCATTCCGAGGCGACGTAAACAAAGCAATCCACTTTCCTTGCAGCTATCTCATCGACCACATCAGGTACCAGCCGTATGGGGCGGACACTCTCATTAGGATCGCATCCGCCTTTGACTCTCGGAGTATCACGTAGGATGTTCGCCGCCACGTAGGCAAGATTTTCAGGCTGTGCTGTTGGCTACTAAGTACACGTCCCCACAAGTCAGGTAAGGAAATGGTAGCATCTCCGGCGCGGGCAGTGGAGTGAGCCGTGCTGAGGGGGAAGATGGCGATGCGGGGACGGAAGTCGGC
>JAABUZ0100001944.1_pt1 | contig 36402 bp, 45 predicted proteins | sample 5562091 | NCBI WGS metagenome assembly JAABUZ01 (sample SAMN12813069, study PRJNA571459) | rock metagenome | isolation source: Antarctica rocks | place: Antarctica: Victoria Land, Linnaeus Terrace sud | collected 2015-12-21 | reverse complement strand
TCAACTCCCTCAAAGGGGTGTCCAGCCGCCGGCTCCGCCAGGAATACCCGGCGCATACCGCCAGGTACCTGTGGGGAAACCATTTCTGGTCACGCAGCTACTTCGTCGGCACCGCTGGCGGCGCACCACTGTCGGTGATCCGCGCCTACATCGACCAACAGAAACGGCCTGCATGACGCTGCTGGACGACGCGCTCACACCTCCCGCCTGAAGGCGGGAGCGCTCTCGCGCTCACGATTGGTAGATGAGCCGGTTGTGGCTCACCCACCTACTCGGCTCGTCACCGCCGCTTCCGAGGTAGCTGTTGCCGTCCTCGTCGTTTTCGGCCATGCGGGTCAGGTAGGTGTGGACGTTGGCGTCCCGGTCGATCACTTCCACCCGCGATCCGAAGTTCATGCGTGATCCGGTGACGGAGAGGACGCTGACGGGTGCGGCGGTGTGCCGGTCGGTGTCCGGGTGGTAGTCGCTGATGATCGCCTGTGCGCCTGGGGTGATCCAGTCGATGTTCGTTGTCTTCATGGTCATGGTGGGCTCCTTCTGTGCGGCCCCGGTTGGGCCCTCTGGCACAGATATGGGCGGGGTGCTCGCGTCGTCCCCGCCATCTGGCAATCGTGATCGGTTGCCCGACCTCCGCGAACGAAGGGGGTTGTCGTTCCTTGCTACCGGCCGGCGGTATGTCCGGTCAGCTGCCGCACCAGCTCCTCCGCATCGCGTCGAAGCGGGAACGAGGCGATCACGATGATCTGCCCGCGGCCGCAGTTGTGCTCGACCCGGAACTGTCGGCGGACCCGACGAATCCGTACGCTCACCACTTCTCCCCTCTCAGTACCCGCATGGAGTCCTGCAGCCGCTGGAAGTCAGCGGTGTCACCGCCGCTGTCCGGATGCATCCGCTTCACGGCCGCCCGATACTGCTGGTTGATCGACACGCCTCGGAAGTCGTTGAGACCGGAGCACTCACGGAGGAAGACCGCGGCGGTGAACTCCGTAAAATTCTCGACCATGGGTGCTGCCGGCAACGCCTTAAAACCGGCGTACTGCTCACCGCGGCGGGTGATGCCGTACCGCTCGACCTTGCGCAGTGCTTCCAGGCCCAGAGCGATCGCCCGCAGGTTGTCGGTCCAAGTGGTGAACGTGTCGGTGGCGTACCGCAGCGCCCCGAACTTGGTGGTCGGTAATGAGAGCACCACACCGGGGTGGGTGGCGCGTGCGGTGGCGCGGGGACGGCCGTCAATTCGAAATTGCTCCGCCGGGATCGCCACCTCGAGCACCGCGTTGCGGGCACCGAGCATGTCCAGCTCGCGGGTCAGTAGCGGCAGTGTCAGCGACAGCGGCGTCGAGAACTTCGACCGTTGACGGGCATGGTCGGCCGTCAGCGCGCCCGGCCAGGTGGTCAGCGGGGCAACCGTGATGCTTGTGACGCGGGCATGCTCCGCGGAGACGGTCGTCTGCTCGTATGTCTTCAATGCTTTGCCTTTCGTCTGAGGCCTGCGTGACCCCGGTTCAGGTCTGCGCATTCCTCATATGGACCGGGGCCCCGTTGTCTTCCCCAGGATGGTTATCCGCGAACGACGGTCATCGCCGCGCCTTCGGGGATCTAGCTGGGTCCAGGCTTCCTTCAGGCAAAGGGGTGCATTCACCACGACGTGCAACACAAACTTTATTGCTGGCCTTCCGGTAGATCCGGCCATCGCTATTGGCTGTCGTGTACGCCACGGTAATGAGCTTCTTGCCAACTTTGGTTACAACTCCCCGACGCCACCGGCCCATGGCGCACACATAAGCAACAGTGCCTACGGCGGCAGTTTCCGGCGTGATGATCTTCATGTTGAGCCCGGCGTGGACCATTCGGATCAAGGGCACGAGGGTGGGTAGCAGGGCCGCGTCTTCGATAGCCAGATCAACGTTGGCCTTCAGCGACTTCAACACCTTGTTGAAGTCGCCGGTCGGCGCCTGGTAAGCCCGACCGTTGTCCTTGACCGAGAAGAATGTATCGGCGTCCTTCGCGGCTTCGCCCCGCCCACTGGTGGAGCTCAAGCCGGGCCGAAGCCACTTCTCGATCACCAAAACGTGACCCCGGTACTCGTGCGTCGTCCTGGTGACCAGTCCCTGTTCCGGAGCAGTGTCGATGTCTTTGGTGGTCGAGATGGTGTTCGTCATGGTGGCTGTCCTTCGTCGAATGTGAATGGGAGATACTTGCCGCGTACAGGAAAAATCGGTGGGAGCGGATGCTCCCAACTGAGATATGGGAGGGCCAAGGACTGTCTTCCACCGACCGGTCCGCAGCCGTTCATCGGATCCGCTTCTCATCGGTGTTAATAGCAAAATTTGGCCTCCGCGGTTTCAGCGTCCCTAGTACGGTTTTTGGCAGACCGGTTCGGTCGCTCCGCTCCCAGAGCGCCCGAGAGGTCCACCCCGCACTCCACGCCTGACGCTGCACCTGCGTGCTGTCCGGGACGACCGGCGGTGCACCGTCGGCAGGGAGCAACGCAGCTTGCAACGCCCGCACCGTTTGGCACGGCCGGTACTACAACGCAACCCGGCTCGGCTGCGGAAGATGGTCACAGGACCGGCAGCCGATACCTTCGATCACGTCAACCAGATCGTCGCCGTCGAACTCTTGCCTTCTTTTCGTCCACGATATGTGCAGGTCGATCGTGTCGATGAGCGCCGCCTTCACCGCATCCGGCGCGTGCACCGCGACGCGGAGCTGCGCGTTGGACCGTCCCAGTAAGCGATGGTTTTGAGGGCATCCTTCGGGTCGGTGGCAATGCGTTGGGTCACCATCGGGTGTGAATCTTGACCATTGCCGCGACGAGACTTTTCCGTTCGCGCACATCTAGCAGCTGTTCTAGGGCGGCGAGGTCGTCGGCCCGCTGGTCGTCGTCGCCGGCTCGCCGACGCCTCCCCTTCTCGTCCTTTACCGCTTGCGCAGCCGCTGCCTTCGCGGCGTCTCTGCGTTTGGTACCGGGGAGCGCACTGTAAATCACCACGCCCACGAGGGCGACGACGAAGAACGCAGCACCACCGACCATCATGTAGGAAAACAGGTCACTCAGACCCCACATCGCGAGTTCCGCGTCGCCGCTGCCGGGTGGAGGCGGGGGCATCGGGTTGAAGGGGCTCATCGCAAGCTCATTTCGTCGGTAAGTAGCAGGGTCGGCGTGCCGGAAGGACAGCCGGTTGTATTCGTCGGCGCCGTAGACGGTGATGCCCTCGGGGTGCAGCAGCACGAATTCCGAGATGCCTGCGACCTGAGTCATTTTCGAGCAGATCGTGCAGTACGGGGCACCGGCGGGAGCCGGCTGGCCGTGCTCGTCGAGGCGGATGAAGTGCAGCCGCGCACCGGCCACCTGGTTGGGGTGCCGGCGCAGCGCGTCCAGGATGGCCCGCTGCTCGGCGTGCACACAGCAGGTGCGGTCTGAACGGAAAGCCGCCGGCAGTGCGCCCTTGAAGCACTCGGCCAGGGCGCAGCCGTCGGCGGGCGAGTTCGCGCCGCGACCGATGACCTTTCCGCCGGCCACGATGACGCTGCCGCAACGCGACCGGTGGCACAGCGCCGAGGTGGCCACATGGGTCGCCTCGGCCAGGAAGCCGTGGGCCCGGTCAGCTTCGGCACCTTCGAGTCGTCTCATGCGTCAGCTCCGGACACATCCGGATCGGCGGGTGAAGGCGTGGGCCAGGTGATCGCGTTGGATCTTTCGTGGTGTGCCTTGCAGCCGGCGAGTTGGTACAGGTCGACCAACTTCATCGCCGGGCTCAGCGACTGGAAGTCGCGCACCGGCGCGGGTAGGTCGGCCGGTATCCGCAGCGGGCTTGGCCGCTCCTCGTCCATCTCCCGGCCGACGGAGACCCTCTGGGCGTGGGGGTGCCGAACGGACAAATCTGTCCAACCAGCACTCGGCGCCTCGTCGACGATGACGCGGTAGAGGTACTTCCGTCCCCAGGTCATAGCCACTCCTGCGGATGGGCCACGGCTGCGGCCTGTTCGGTGTTGAGCCACGCGGTCACCGGGTAGCTGGTGTGGTCGAGTTCGTATCGGATGGCTCGGTGTTGGCCGCAGTGCTCGCACTGGTCGTAGCCGGGCACGGGGTGGAAGTCGGGTGAGCCGGCGTCGGGCGGTTGCAGCCAGCAGAACATCTCCTCACCGCCGCCGGTGCGCTCCTCGCCGAAGGCGAGGTAGAAGACGCCGTGCCGGTTCATGACCGGGAAGTCGCAGAGGTTGCCGGAGTAGTTGAGCTCGTCCATCAGGCGCCGCAGGGCGTCCGAGGTGTCCAGAGTGACGCGGCCCGCGTCAGGCGCGGCCTGAGCGGCGGACAGACGCTCGACTTCGGCCAGGAGGTAGGCGATGTCGTCGGGCGCGTGGGCGATCAGCGTGGCGGTGTCCTCGCACGGCGTCGGGCCAGAGACGTTGAAGCCGTAGTTGGCCGGATTCCCGCTGAACTGGACTCTCCACGGCTGGGCCAGGTCGCCGCTGTCGCGGGCGCGAGCCAGCCGGCTCTGGATCCGCTGCAGCCGGGTCACAGCTTGATCCCGAGGATCTCGTCGAGCTCGGCGATCAGGATCTGCTCGACCGCGTACTCGACTGCCAAGCTCAGGATGTTGGAGCTGCGTGCGGCGAAGGCGTAGCGGTCCTTGCATTCCCGCAGCGCCATCGTCAGCACCCCACGCTGCTGCATGGTGGTGCCGTCGACGCCGCGGCTGCGTTGCGCGCGGAACGCCACGTTCGCCGGCGAGTTGTGGTTTTGACATCCTCTCCGCCCTGAAGCGGCGGAGATTCCTGATTTCATGCCGCGTGGGGCTGGTGCGGCACTGTGTCAGTAACTGGTTCTTCCAGGTGAGCCTGGGTTTCGAGAGGTGCCGGGACGAGTCCCGGTCTTACCTTCCCTCCGCAGCCGTTTTGAGTCTCCGAGTGTCCCTCGGCGACCTGTTCTGCGAGGTGCTTCAGTCGCAGTCCTTCGGCCAGGATGTTCCTGGCGGCGTTGACGTCCCGGTTGTGTTGGACTCCGCATTCGCGGCAGGTCCAGTTCCGGATCGAGAGTTCGGTTTGCCCTTTCGGCCCGGTCTTGGCCTGGCAGTTGAAGCAGGTTCGGGTGGAGGAGTACCACCGGCCGACGGTGATCAGGGTTCGGCCGGCCCGGTCGGCTTTGGATTTCAGGATGGTCAGGAACTGCCCGAGTCCGGTGTCGTGGACGGATCTGCGGTTGCCGCGGCCGCGAGCACCGGTGGCGCCGGCTTTGGCCATCGCCGAGACGGCCAGGTTTTCCACTGCGATGACCTGGTGGGTGTCGATGATCCGCCGGGCGGTGTGGTGGGCGTGGTCGAGTCTGGCTTCCCGGACCTTCCGGTGGTGCACGGCCACCTTGGTGACGGCTTTGGCCCGATTCGCGGAGCCCTTCTTTTTGCGGGACAGGTTGCGTTGGGATCTGGCCAGGGCGCGGGCTTTGCGGCGCAGGAATCGGGGGTTGACGATCTCGGTGGTGTGCTCGGCGCCGTCGGGGGTGCGGGTGGTGATGACGGCAAACGTTTTCTGGCCGAGGTCGATCCCGCACACCGCGTCGGCGGGTGCGGCGGGCGGGTCGTCGACGGTGACGACGAAGGAGGCGTAGTACCGGCCGTCGGCCTCCTTGATGATCGTGACCGAGGTGGGATCGCTGGGCAGGTCCCGGGACCAGGCCAGGCGGACGTCGCCCGTTTTCGGCAGGGTCAGCACGGCGGTGTCCCGGTCGATGGAGTGGACCTTGTACCGGGCGTTGTTGGTGAACCGGACGGCTTGGCGGTTGTCGCGGCGGGACCGGAACTTCGGGTGCCCCATCTTCGCGCCTTGGCGCCTACCGGCCAGGGAGTCGAAGAAGTTCCGGTAGGCCGTGTCCGCTTCGGCAAGCGCCTGCTGCAGAACCACCACCGACACCTCGGCGAGCCAGGACCGTTCGCCGGTGTTCTTGGCAGCGGTGATCAGGTCCTTGGACAGTTGACCGGTGCTGGGGTAGGGGGCGCCGGTGGCGCGGGCGTGTTCCCGGGCGGCCAGAGCGTCGTTGAACACCACTCGAGCGCAGCCGAATGTGCGGGCCAGGTGTTGCCGTTGCGGCAGGGTCGGGTACGCCCGATACCTGTACCTGACAACGGATCTCATACTGTCGAGTATACCCTTTTCAGCGTGGTGGAACAAGGCACAATCGCTGGTAGGCAACGTCTTTCGCTCATTCTCCCCGGTTGTGGGCGTTCTGCGTAAGTCGGTCGGGAACACTCGCCTGATCTGCGCTCCAGCGATTCACCACCGCCCTGAAGGACGATGCCCTCTCGCCCAAACTGGTAGCTGGACAGCACCTCGGATACGCGGCCACTTCCTCGGCGATCTCCGCCTGCAGCTCGGCAAGGGTCACTGTGGGTCTCGTCGTGCTCGTTTCGTTGCTCATGTCGCCTACATGCACCGGGTGGCCGGTGTCTTCCACCGATGCGCGTCGGAGTGCCCATTGCGTGCTCAGCTCGGATAGGCGTCGCGCCGGGGCCGGCTGGCGTGCAGCTTCCGCATCGGCAAGCAGACTGTCGCAGCAAGCAGCTGATGCTCGGTGCCCCGGATACTTCCGCTCGCGTCGTCGGTATCCAGGACGCCGACAAAATCGCTGCCGTTGTGACTCCAGTGCCGGATTCCGCCGAGCTTGATCTGTCGGTAGCCCGTCCCGGCTTCCACGGGCAAGCGGATCGACCAGCCGTGATAGGCGGCGGTCAGGTCCGCAGCGGCCAGCTCGTCAGCCAAGATGGCCACCGGAGATCGTTGCCGCCTGCGCAGCGGCTATATGGCGCCGGTGGCTGTCCTCCGCACTGACGCGGGTGTAACGACCTTCGCCCGGATCGCCGCAGGAACAGGCGATGCGGAACTGGTAGCCGCGCTCCATGATCTGGGTGCGGGGAATCTCAGTCAGCGTCGGGACGTGCTCCTGCGCATCTGGGATGTCAGCAGGCCCAACGGCGTCCACGGCCGCGGTTGCGGGCTGCGCCAGCTCGTCCACCGTGGCGCCGTGTGCGCGGGCTGCTCCGTACAGAAAGTTGACCCGGTCCGACAGCAGGCGCTCCCGCGGAAATACCTCGCTTTCCATCCAGGCGCGCTGGTGGTCCCGTTGCTCGATGGCGTCGTCCATCCGGGCTTCGGCGATCCACTGACGTTTCTGCGCGGCCCGATAGGACCGCGCACGGATGACGGTGAAGCCATTTTGGCGCAGCAGCTTCGCGGCGGTCGCGAGCTGGTCATCGAAGGTAGTCACGATTGGTCACCGGCCAGGACCGGAGTTTCCTGCCACGGCTCGACCCGGTCCTGCAGCAGCGTCAAAGCTCCTGCGGTCGCCCCGCCGATCAGTAGGTAGGACAGCAGCGGAACGTGCGACCAGTGCAGGGAGTGCAGGATCCAGACGACGTCGACGAAGGCAAACCCGACGATGGCGGCCGTCAGGACGGCCAGCCGGTAGCTGCGAAAACGACGGGCCAGATCGGTGGCAGCCGGCGCCCGTCCAAAGTGGATGAGCAGGGCTGCGGCCGCTATCAGCGGCACCGCGACCAGGGCGACCGCGAGTACGACCAGCAGGATCCCAATCAGGACCACGGCGACCTTGAAGGAGATCACTGCGATCACGATAAGCACGCAGACGACTGCGGCGAACAGTACGACCAGGATCATCATGACGAGATTTGCTTCCTTCGGTGGGGGAGACGCTCGAGTGGGGCCTGCTGTCCGCCATATGCACCGGGCCGCCGATGTCTTCCGCCGGGCGTGTACTCAGCCCGGCCGATCGCGCTCATCGCCGCGATTCCTGCTCCCGAAGCAGCAGCAGAGCGCCGACGGCGCCGGCGCCGCAGGCCAGGTTGGCCAGCAGCGGAATCTGAGCCCAGTGCAGCGAGTAGACGATCCATGCGACGTCGGCGAGGACCAGCCCGACAATCGCCGATCCCGCCGCCGCCACCCGCAGTAGACCCTGTTGGGTAGGCGGGCCCGGCAGGGCGGCGCGGGCGCTGCGATGACAGGCGTTCACGGCCACGACGATGAGCGTCACCACCGGAGCAGTGACGATGAGAGCGATGATGATGATGATCAAAGTGAGGCCTTCCTCCTAGCCGGTATATGCCCGGTGCTCTCCGGCCGGTGAAAAGTCGGCTCTGCGTTACCGCCGGCCGTCATGACAGAAGCTTTGGCGGTGCCGGTGAGCCCGGGTCGAAACCATGGCTGATCAGTAGCTCCCGAAGCCGATCGCATTCACACTCGGCCGCCATCCGCAGGTCGTGTGGGGTGGGCCGTCCCGGTTTCACTCCGATGAGTCGGTAGGTGTCGTGCGGGCTCTGTCGGTCGGTCCAAGACCACTGCAGGTAGTTAATCGCCTCCGGGTTGGCGGACAGTTCCTCGGTCATGCATTTGGCGATGGCACCGAGCATCGCCATGCCCTGCTCGCGGGTGGCGTCGTCGAAGCCCAGGCTGAGGTCGACCCCGCCGTCGGCGAATGAGATGCCGGAGCCCAGCGCCAGCACCGGCGACCCGTCGGGCTCGACCTCGAGCTCGGGCCGCGGGGAGCCGTCGATGTGGCCGGCGGCGGCGCGCAGCCGCCGGGTGACCTGCTGGGTGGTCAAGTTGTTGACGGCCACCGTGCTGTTTTCCTGCCAGCTGCCCGGTGCGCGCACCACGACGTCGGCGTCGGCTCCCAGAGCGGTGCTCAGCAGATCGGTCATCGCCGAGAACACGGTGACCGGCATCCCGCTAGGGAACGTCAGCAGGGTGATCGGCGTGGTCGGGGTTGGCTGGGAATCGCTGGTCGACATGTTTCTCCTTGTGCTCACCCGCGATATGGGTAGGGCTGTTCGGGTGCTCCCCTTGGTTGTTGACCGGGCATTGTTCGCCCGGTCAACACTTTGGATCGGAGACCGGCGCTATCCGCGCCGGTCCACGACGCCGTAGTGGTCAGCTCGACAATCCTGCGGACTTCTCCTCATCGGTCAGGTCCAGCCCCAGCAGCGCCGACACCTTCACCGGCACCCCCTCGGTGACGGTCCGATTGACCATCACCCGGACCACTGGCAGCAGTGCTTTGGAGCCGGACCTCTTCCGAGCCCACTGGTCCGAGCAGAACTTTTCGCTCCACATCGAAGCCCATGTCGCGGCCGGCTGCGACCCGGCCAAAATGAGGTCTGGGTGATGCTTCCTGGCGACGTGGAAGGCGTTGGTCGCATTCAGGAGCACTACTGCGTCCTCCGCCGACCCACCGGGCAGGTAGACCAGGTCGCCGATCGCCTCGCCTCCGGGGCGCGCACCCTCCGGGGCGTTGCGCCAGCCCAGCCTGGCGTTGAGCAGGCCGCTGTTCGGAGCATTGGAGATCGGCGCCGCGCCGGGCGTATCGGTGGAGTTGATGTGGGCGTGGCCGGCGGCCAACGTAGCCCGCACTGCCTTGATCAGCGCTGCGCCTGGTGTGGTCTCCTTCTGGTTGAGCATGTGGTCCCGGCACAGACTGAACAGTTCTTCCATGGCGTCCACTGCCTGCTCGGCTTCGTCGTCGAGGTCGAAATGCTCGAACATCTGCTGCCACATCTTCAGGCCAAGGGCTAGATCGGCGGCCATCTTGATGTGCCGGGTGTGATCGCCGTTGGGCTCCCCGCCACCCGACATGATTCGCCGAGCCTCCGAATAGATGCCGGCATGCTCGCCGTCCCAGTCCCGGTAGGCCTGAGCCCAGTCGGGGGCGGCCGCCAGCAGTGCGACGGCTCCGCCGGTGACCATCGCCGGTTCACCGGTGGTGGTCCACATTTTGACGACGCGTTCGGTGTTCTCAACGCCGCCGAGGCTGCCGGCGACGATCGGCACATGGATCAGCCGGTCGGACACCGAACCCACGGTGTGCTCGTGCTCGGCGGTGATGACCAGCAGCGCCCGCGGCAGCAGCACTTCCTGCGCCGCCATCGTCCGGGTTGCGCGTCTTTTGCCGGTGTGGTTGAAAATCGCCCTGACCACCGCTCCGAGCCGGTCGGCGATCAACATGGCCTTGCGCGGGTCGGCGACCGGCGCCCAGTCGTCGATCACCCAGATCGGGGTACGCGCCAACGCGCCTTCGGTGGCCGCCATGGTGTCCTCGGCCGAGCCTGGCAGGGCATCGTTCGTCCAGGTTCCCGGCCGCTGCTGCCAGAAGGACATCATCGCGGCGGCCGACCAGCTCTTGCCCAGCCCCTTGCCGCCGGAGATTAGGATCGCCGACCGGGTCGGCAACGGCACCACCGGTCGCAGCCCGGCCGCCAGCACCAGCGCGGCAACCCGCGGGTCGGTCCAGGCACCTTCACGGTAGGTATGCCACACCTTGAGCAGCGCCGCTTTGAACTGCTCATCACTGCTCGGGCTGATGACACCGAACTTGGTGGCCATCGCCAGCGCATGCTCGGTCACCCCAGGGGTGGCGGCCTTGCAGCTGTCACCGTTGCGGTTGAGGACCTGCTTGCCCACGATGAAAACCGGGGTTCCATCTTCCACCGGCACCCAACCCATGTGTCCCCACTGGGTGCTGTCGACCGTGTCGTTGTGGCGATTCCACTTCATTCCGGCCACCCATTCCGGGGGCGGCGGCCAATCCCGATGCTTGAGCATTCCGGTGGGTATGTGGCCGCCGGAACGGTTCGCCCACATTGCCGGCATGTCGGCCAGCATGGTGTCCGGTCCGGTGATCGTCGCCGTCCGCGTGACGCTGTCGACGTTCCACTTGACTTCGATTTCAACGGTGGTGTCGGATTCTGCCGCACCGTCCTCGGCGATCACCCCGGAGATGACTTCCTCGTCGGTGGCGGAGCGGATGGAAAGTGTCCGTTCGATCCGACCGATGAACCGAGTCTTCTTCTCCCACTTCTTGATGCTCTGCCCGTCGTCGCTCCTGGTGATGCTCAGCAGCTCGGCATCGCAGGTTTCGTCGTTCATCCGCCAGTCGCCGGCACGGAATTCGTCGATGTCGTCGCCGGCCGGGGCATCGGGCAGGGCGTCCAGGATCCGGTCGCCCAGGGATTCCCACGGTCCGACGGCCGCCAGGTAGTCGTCCAGGCCGTACTTCTTGGCCTCGGCGCCGTACGGGGTGGCGGTGACCACATTGAGGTTCAGTAGCTTCGGGGTGGCGCCCATGTACTCGAGCTTCTTCCACAGCGCCGCGCCCTGCTTGTAGACGTTGGGGTTGGTGTCCAGGTCACCGTCGAAGGCGATCAGCACAGTGCGGTGCTTGAAATTCATGTCGTTCCACTCCGGGTGGGAGTGCCAGTTGGCGACGCCGCCGAAGCTCAGGATCAGCGTCCGGTCAGCTTCTGGAACCCGTTTCATCAAGGCGCGCAGCACCGACAGCGCATCGACCGTTTCGTCGTCGTAGCGCAGCTCGTCGTCGCTGACACCGGCGGCCCGCAGCATCCCGGTGAGTCCGGCATCGCCCTTGAGGATGCCTTCGGTGATCAGCGCGAAGGCACTGTGCTCGAGCCACGATCCCGGGGTGGCCGGGTGGATGTCGATCACCGTCGGGGAGCCGGCCAGGAACTCGTACTTGGCGACCTTGCCGTTCTGGTCGTTGGACAGCGGGTTGACCGGCCGGAACTGATGGGTGCTGGCGCCGGGATGCCCGACCGGTTCGCGCCGGGCGACGCTGGGTCGGTACCACGGCATGTACATGGCGCCTTCCTGGCCGACGAGCTTGCGGAACCGGGAGCCGACCTTGCCGGCCACCCCGTCGACGCCGGAGCTGCGGGCGGTCGCGGTGGTGGCTTCGGCGATGTGCCGGTATCCGCGGGCGGCAGCCACCAGCGGCGCGACGGCGGAGGAGGCCAACTTGGCGGCGCTGTCACCGGTGGCGAACAGCTGATAGTCCTGTGCCTGCCACAGCGGCAGCGGCAGGACCCCGGCGATGTTGTCTGGCACCTGCATCGGGACGGGTACCGGGGCGGGTACCGATGCCGCAGTGGGCTCTGGGGTGGGGTCCGATACCGGGTTCAGTCCGGTTGGCTGCTGAGTGGGTTCTGGGTTGTTCATGCCACACCTATCCGGCGGCCCGTCATTTGGTGAGGGCCGAAACCGGCAGCCGGGTCAGACGGGCCTGATCCAAGGTCTCGGCGAACCCGCGATCAGTCGATTGCGGGACGGTGCGGGACCTCACCTTGTCGAGTCCTCTACCGGTTGCACTCTCGCCTGCGTGCCCGCGCGTACGCGCGTACGCGCGCCCGCGCGCGCAGGCAAGGGTCTGACGCAAAATTTATTTCGCGGGTGTTCACCGATCGGCGCGATTTTCGGTCGGTTCGGGAACCTCACCGCGTCGAGTCCTCTACCGGTTGCACCATCGCCTGCGCGCCCGCGCGTACGCGCGTACGCGCGCCCGCGCGCGCAGGCAAGGGTCTGACGCAAAATTTATTTCGAGAGTATTGAGAGCCGTCGCGGAGCCCGGCGGCCCGGTTTGACCACGATCCCGGCCGATTGGACCACGCCGGTAGTCAAACGTGCCGGCGCTCTGACCTGCATAGATGCCCTAGTTCGGGACGTTTGACCAATTTGACTACGTTGACTCGCCAGCTCTCCCGGGTCGTGCAGGGTGTCTTCCTGTTTGGCTCGGTTTGACTACTGGTGAAGTCAAACACTCCACCACCTCTGACCTTGTCAAACAACTCCAAATCGGCCCGTTTGACTATTTGACTACGCTTTCGGCTCCGCTGCTCGACGGTAGGCAGCGTGTGTGTCTAGCGGCCAGTGCGCCCTGATCGACCTCGCTCCGGCCGAACCGAAGGGCCGTGGTCAAGCCGGATCCGAGGGCAAACGCTTTGACCTGCGGAAACAGTGACGCCGCGGCGGGTTGGCTGACCCTTCGACCACGGCTGAGTCAAACAAAAATGCCTCTGACCTGCGGAAACATGCCAAAAAGGGGTGTTCGACTACTCGACTCACCCTAGTAGATGTATATAGAGAGGGGGTAAGTGTGTGTGTAGGTGTGCTGGAGAGAAGGGATGGCCTATAAGGGATGGAGAGAGGAAGGAAGGAAGGCACACAGTGTGGAGGGCCCTATATATATATGATTGTGTAGTCAAACAAGTCAAACACATACATACAGGCCCCTCTACCCCCTCTCATCTGGCCTTTTACCCCCAGACCTTTTGACTCAGGGTTTAGTCAAGACCAGATCGAAGCAGTCAAACGACTGGCGCAGCAGAGCAGAAACCGGTATCAGTGCAGGTCAGGCCGTCAGACCACGGGCCGGAAGCACCAGGGCCCGCATCCCAGCCACCAGCATCTCGTCCCAGCCCTGACCAGCGGCCAGCGCTGCCGGATCCATCCAGGCCACCGTCACCGGGACGCTGCCGTCCTCCGCCTCGGTGGCCAGGTAGTGCCCCGGATTGGCGAACTGAGCGGCCAGCTCCGCCGCCGCCAGGAAGAACTCCCGGGTCGCCGACTCCGCCGCCGAGAAGCTCAGTCGGTCGGCGCCCATCCGCTCCAGATGCAGGCTGCTTCGCCGCCGGGCCCAACCGATCGCCTCCAGCGCCGCGGTGGTCATCGCCCTCGCTGCGGCGCCGTCGCGGGCCGGGAACTGCAGTCCCTGATCGCCGGCCCGCTGCCACGCCTGGTCACCGATCCGGCGCAGCACGCACTGCGCCCCGGCCGGTGACCGCAGCGCGAAACTGACAAGAGCCAGCGCCCGGTCCCCCGGCGGCTCGTCGTACAGCAGGTCACCGGCCAACTGCCGGAGCTGCCCGGCGCCCCACTCCGGATCCGCCGCCGGTACCAGCCGGCCCCAGTGCGAGGTATCCGGGTCCGCTGGTCGCTCCGGCCAGTCGCGGCCGGCTGCGGTGGCGCGGGCGAGCCGCCAGCCCGGCTCGTCGAACTCGGCGCCCTCCCGGCGGGGCACCAGCATCGGGTCGGCGGGAACCCTGGACAGATACCGGTCCCGGGTGTCGTCGACGACCACGTCGATCCGGCCGGTGAGGAACCACGCCGGGTCGTGCGCCGGAATCCCGGCGCAGCTCTCGGCGAGCATGCCGGCCAGGAACGTCGCCGCCCAGACGTTCTCCCGGCGGCACGCCTCAATCAGTTGATCGCGGGCGATCAGCCGTTTGTGTTCGAGGACCGTCGGGTCCACCTGGGTCTGCGCCCAGGCCATCGCGGCCAGGCTGGAGAACGGCTGCCGACGTCGGGCCAGAGCCGCCCCATCTTCGCCGGATCCACTCGGCGGATCCCCGTCACGGGTCATGGAATCTCCATCTTTTTCTCGTCCCCGTGGGGCGCCAGCATGGGGCCGAAATTTTCACCCCTCACCAAATCCAGGGTCACCGGATAGATGTTGCATGAGTTCATCCGAAAACACACTCCGACTCGGCCTAGTCGATCTGCCGACCTTGGTCGAGCCTTTGACCGCCGCCGGCTTCCACCTCTTCGGAGGTGGGCCCTTCCGGGAGGCCGCCGCCGAAATCAAGTCGGCCGCCGAGCAGGGACCGGTGGCGGCGATCTTCGTCGCCGACATCCCGCAGCCCGGCATCAAGGCGTGGCTGACCAGGATGACCACTCACGGCGCGGTCGTGGTCATCCTGCGCGGAGACCTGCCCCGGCTGGAGGTGGACGGCGCCCAGTCGGTAGACCTGCCGGCCACCGTCGGCGAGCTGCTGGCCGCCGCTGGCTTGACCGCGAGCGACCCCGCGGCCGCGGCCGCCCGCATCGGGGTGGACGGCGAGAGCATCGGGAGCTCCGCAGCCCAGAGCTCACCGGTCGCACCGGCCGAGACGATCCCGGCCAAGAAGACACCGGCAACAAAAGCACCGGCAGCCAAGACACCGGTAGCCAAGACCGCCTCGGCCAAGTCACCTACCAAGATCCCGGCCGATCCGGCCCCCGATTCGAAGCCGTCACCCGAGCCGGCACCCGATACGCGGCCGGCAGTACAGGCCAGCCCCATCCTGTTCGCTGCCCAGCGGCGCGCAGAGACGCGGCCGCCTGCCGACGAGCATCCTGTCGACGAGCAGCCGGCCGAGAACTCGACCCTGTTCCAGATCCCACCCGCCATCACTCCTCCCACCGCCACGCCTGCTATCACGTCGTCGCCGTGGGACGACGACGCACCGGACGTTCCGACACGCTCCGTACCGACACCAGCAGTTCCGACACCAGCAGTTCCGGCGTTTGCAGTTCCGGTGCAGCCCGCTCCGATGCCGGTCATCCCAGCCGTCCCGGACGCAAGTCCGGCATCACCGTGGGACACCTACCCGTCTGCGCCCGAGGCGGAGCCCTACGCCGCTCCGCCAGCTCGCGAGGAGGATTGGTTCGGCCAGCCCCCAGCGCTACCGCCGCGTACGTCCCAGCCAACCCCACAGGCTCCAGCGTCTCCGATGCCAGGGGGAGTGGCCCAAACGCCATTCGATACCTCTACGACCCGCTCAGCTCCCCAATACTCGGATTACGCGGACCTCCGGCGTCCCGAGCCGAACGACCGGCAACCGGTCGCCTACCAGGACGACCCGTGGGGGCAGGGCCCGGAAGATCAGGCCGCCCCCGTCGCGGTGCTGACCAAGCATGAGCAGACCAAGCACGACGTCCCGGAGCCGATCTTCACGGCGCCGACCTACGCCCCGGCCCCGGAGCCGATCTACGAGCAGCCCGTCTACGACCCGACGCCGGAGTACGCCAACCCGCAGGACGCGGTGGACGCGATGTTCGCCGCAGGCACCCCGCCGGAGACCGCACCTCAGGTGCAGGCACCCCGACGGATCCGCGGACACGGCGCCCCCCTGGCGATCGTCTGCGCGGAGAAGGGCGGCGTAGGCAAGACCAACACCACCTTGGCGCTGGCCCAACGGGCCGCGGACCGGGCACCGGGCAAGCTGGTCGTGCTCGTCGATATGAACCGCGGCCAGGGTGACGTACGCAAGTACCTCAAGCTCGGCGGCGCCCAGGTGCCCTCGATCCTGGATGCGGCGATCTCGGGCAACATCGCCGAGGCGGTGCTGTCCCCCGAGCAGGTCACCGCAGCCCGGCACTCCTCGCTGCCGCCGATCTCCTTCGGCGTAGTGCTGGCTCCCGAGCCCGAAGCCGCCGACCCGCGGATCGTCACCCCGGACGTCTACCAGCGGGTCATCGACCTGGTCCGCGACCAGGCCGACCTGGTCGTCATCGACACCCAGATCATCGAGATCCACGACACCTCCGGGCTCGTCGACGGGCTCATCGTCCCGGCGCTGGCCCACGACGCCTTCGGGGTCACCCTCACCGACACCTCCGCACCCGGAGTATCCAACCTGGTCACCATGCTGGGCTACTTCGCCCAGCAGGGCGTCCCGGCGAACCGTCTGATGATCGTCATCAACCGGGCGCTGGCCGGCTACGACACCAACGTGCTGCGCGGCATGCTTGGCAAGTACGGCACCTTCACCGGCGCGGTGGAAGAGAAGTCGCTGTTGGCCCGGCAGGCCAACATGGGCCGAATCCCGCACAATGACCCGAGCCTGGCGCCGGTGCTGGATGCGGTGCTGCTGCGCATCACCGGCTGGCCGTGCTTCCAGCCAGGGCCGGCCTCGTCCGGCAAGAAAAAGAAGCTGTTCGCCGGGTTCGGCCGCAAGGCGAAGAATTGATGGCCGGCTTCGCGTCGTCGTCGTACCGCCCCGGTGCCACGCGGCCGGCCGCGCCGCGCAAACCGGCGCTGACCGTGGTTCCCGGAGGTCGACCCGACGACGGGTTCACCGCCGGCAACCATCATGGTTGGCTCGCCGAGATGTGCGACTACCTCGCCGCCTCGATCTGGGCGCGCGATGCCAGCGAGATCCTAAGCGACCCCGATGCGCTGCCCGACTTCGCCGCACTCGTCACTTTGCCGGTGTGGCGCTGGGCGTTGGGCGGGCCGTCGGTCGGACGCAAGTCCAAGGCCCGCGGCGGCGGTTCGCTGATGCTGCCGACCCGAATCGACTGGCACGGCGCCTCGATCGTGCTGGTCGCACCGGAGCAGAGCGTGCAGAGGTCCTGGTCGGCCGCCGGGATGGACGCCAGCGGAACAGGGATCAGCAGGATCACCGTGGGCCACAACCCTTGCGACGATTCCTCGGTGGAACCCGCAGAGCATCTGAGTGCCCCCGCGCTACCGCGTCGACGGCTGGTCAAGGCGCTCGAGCGACTGGTGGAAGAAGGCCGCACCGCCCGCTGGAACGCCATCCAGAAACTCGAGCCGGCGGTCAGCCACGCCGTGGAGATGGCGCATCGGCAGGTCGCCTACGAGATCGCCGGGGATGTTCCCGGCGCGCCGCCGGTCGTGGACACGCACAGCTTGGAATCCATCAAGCAGCAGATGCTGCTGGGCGTCGACGAGACCTGCCGCGGCTCGGTCGCCCGGTTGTGGAGCCGGATGGAGCAGCCGACCTGCTTCCTGCGGGCGGACCCGATGCTGTACGTGAAGTCCAACCTGCACCGCGACGCCACAGAAGGCGTCCGCCGGCACATCGGAGACCCGAAGATCGGCGCGAAGGTCCGCCGGGCCTACGCGCGCAGCGGAGCCTGTTCGCTGCAGGACTTCGTCGCTGAGTACCGGGAGCAATACCCGAACGACAAGCTCTCGGTGGACCGGGCCCGGGCCGCCCTGGCCACCAGGGGTCTGGTTCCGACCTGGGTGGACCTGATCTCCGGTGACGATCTGATCGCCGAGCTTGCCGACACCCCTTTCACCGACACCGATAGTGCCGTCCGGTGGCACTGACAGCACCGGCGACCGACACCGCCTTCGGCATCGCAGCCGCTGCGCCGAAGCAGCACTGCCGCACCCCGCCGGCGGTGCCGCTGGCCGTCGCGAACATCTCTCGGTCGCAGGCCAACAACCTGCGGGCAGAGTGGCTGATCGGCCTGGCCACGGACCTGCTGACCGTGCTGGATCTGCTGGCCCACGCGACCACTCCCGATGGTCGCCCGCTGCGCCGGATCTCGCTACTGCAGCTGCTCACCGCTCAGGTCGGATGCGGACAGGTGAGAGCCATGGCGACATTGCATCAGCTGCGCGCCCTGCTGCGGTGCAGCACTCCGTACACCGCCATGACCATCGGCTGGCTGCTGGACAACCGAACTTCCGGTCGCCGATTGCTGGCCTTCGCCACCGCGATGCAGGGCGGGGCGAACTGCCCGTGGGCCGGCTGGCCATTGATCGACCCGGCTGACTGAGCGCCGGACTGTACGGGCAGCTTCACGAAGAGCGTTCGTCGCCGATCCGTAGACCCTCGAGCCCGGCGATGTAGTCCGCCATCTTCTCCAGCTGCAGTAGGCCCTCCGCCGAAAGCTGCGAGGCCCGCCAGGCGACACTCTGCACGCCGGCCGACCGCAGCGCAGTGACCAGGCGCATCTCCTGCTGGTCGACCCCATCATCGCTGTAGAAGTATCCGACCGGCACTCCGAATGCGGTGGCGATCGCGCCGACCAGGTCGGCGGACGGGTTGGATCGCTTTCCGTGGCGGAGTTGGCTGATGTAACTCTGCACCGTGGGCACCCCCAGCCGCGTGACCTCGTCGGCTACCGCGGTGTTTGTCCACGGGTCACCCGAAGGTGTACGAACCGATACCTCGAATAGGGCTGTCAACTTGCTCGCAAAGGTCTGCGGAAGGCGCGGACGAATCTTCTCGACCATCACACTCACTCCCCTGTCTGTTGCGCTCGTGCTGGACACCTGGAATGCCTACCCTGCGTAATGGTTCGCGTGACTGTGGGCACAGCCCGCGTCACGCGGCTCTTGAATAATGTCACCACACGTGGTCTTGTTGCTTCTAGTGTCACCACAGCGACAAGCCTAACGGCTGTTTTGTTCAACAGTACGAGTCAATTTACGCAGCCCTTGTGAGCCACGCCCTATCGCATCAAAAGCATTCTGGAAACGTCGGATCAGACCGCCGCAACTTCTCCCAGCCCCTGTCATTGATCTCAGCCTCAGCTGTCGAGCTTCACCATGTCCGCAGTTCGTGCGGGATTGCAGCCGGATGTGGCCGCCGACGCGATCCGGATCTCATACGGTGACTATCGGTGATCGGTCCGACCGGAGTGGACACCCGAAAGATTTACTTCTTTGCCGTGACAACCGCCGCGTGTCGGCGTTCCTAGTGAGCATGATGAAGACATGAGCCGGTCTTGACCCGAGAGTCACTGTAGGAACACCAGGTCGAAGATCGGGTATCGCCACCCCCACCACCGGGACCGGCGCACACAAGCTAGTCGGGGGGGCGGACGGCGTTGAGAGCCAACACGGAGGTGCGCGGTCGAAACCGACTTCTTCTGGACTGCGCACCGGCCGGCGGCCATGATGCCGATCTTCACCCTTCACCAAATAACGGCTCGCCGGATAGGTGCTACGGCGGCACCAGGTCGCCCATTGCAGAGGGACCTGACCTGCTCGTCAGCCACTCCGCCCTGAAGGACGAGCTTGAGTGGAATGTTCCGCTTCGGCCGTCGTTCAGGGCTGGTTGACCAGATCAAGACATCAACGCATTGGAAGAGGTGAATTTAGATGTCTACGTTTTTGACAGGCGAGAAGGCCCACCAGGCCGTGCTTCCTCAGCGGCCTGCACTGGAACTCACGTCAGCAGACAAGGCAGGAGTAGCCCCGAAACGGGGCGTGAGCGCCGCAACCCAGGTTGCGGCAACCGGTCAAGAACATGATCGAGGGGAGACCCCGCCGCTTCACCTGGCGGCGGGGCGTCACCACGGCACCGGGGAACATTCCGGTGCCGGAGAGCCCGGCAGTGATGCCGGAACCACAGCTCCAACCAGCACCGGCCCCATCGTTTCAACCTCGCCTCGGGTCACCGCCCCGTCGGTGGCAGTACTGGACCGCGACGGGCAACCGTTGATGCCGTGCCATCCGGCGCGGGCCCGGGAACTACTGGCCAAGGGCCGGGCGGTCGTGGCACATCTGTCCCCGTTCGTCATCCGGCTCAAGGACCGATCGGTAGCCGACTCTGTCGTCGACGGGGTGCAGGTCGGGATCGACCCCGGGTCCCGGCACACCGGCATCGCGGTGTTCGGGTTCGGCGTCACCACTGGGCAGGCCCGCCGCGGTTTGTTCACTGTCCAGATCGATCACCGGGGCCGGCAGATCAACGCCAACCTGACCGGCCGGGCTCAGTTGCGTCGGGGCCGCCGCGGCCGCGATCTGCGCTACCGGGCACCCCGGTTCTCCAACCGCACACGGCCCAAGGGTTGGTTGGCGCCGAGCCTGGCCCACCGGGTGCACAGCACCATGTCCTGGACCGAAAAACTGACCCGCTGGTTCCCGGTCACCGGGTGGCACCAGGAACTGGTCCGCTTCGACATGCAGCAGCTCCGCAACCCGGAGATCTCCGGCGTCCAGTATCAGCAGGGCACGCTGGCCGGGTTCGAGGTCCGGGAGTACCTGTTGGCCAAGTGGGGACGAAAATGCGCCTACTGCAGCGCCACCGGGGTGGGCCCCACGGGCATTCCTCTGAACATCGACCACATCCACCCCAAAGCGCGGGGCGGCGGTAACGCCGTGTCGAACCTGACGTTGGCGTGCATCGGCTGCAACCTACGCAAAGACGCCCGCGACGTGCGGGACTTCGTCACCGACCCAGCCCGGCTGGCCCGGATCCTCGCGCAGGCCAAACGTCCATTGGCTGACGCCGCCGCGGTGAACAGCACCCGCTGGGCGCTCCACCAGGCTTTGACGGCCACTGGCCTGCCGGTGGCGACCGGGTCCGGCGGGCAGACCAAGTTCAACCGCACCCGTTACGGCCTACCCAAGTCACACACCCTCGATGCCCTGGCTGTCGGACGGACAACCGGGATCGCCTCCTGGCCGAGGCAACTTCACCTGGCCACCTCCACCGGGCGGGGTTCCTACGCCCGGACCAGGTCCGACCGGTTCGGCTTCCCCCGGCTGCACCTGACCCGGGTGAAGCAGCACTTCGGCTTCGCCACCGGTGACCTAGTCACCGCCACCGTAACCACCGGCGGCAAGGCTGGTCGCTACACCGGGCGGGTCGCCGTCCGCGCCACCGGCAAATTCAACATCACCACCACCTCGGGCACCGTCCAAAGCATCCACCACCGGTTCTTCACCCTCAGCCAACGCGCCGACGGATGGAACCACACCCACCGAAAGGAGAACAGCGCAGAGTCGAAGCGCGTCATCGCGACCCATGACGCGCTTCCTTCCCGCCCTGAAGGACGGGGTATCCGCGCTCTACAACCCCATGACGCACCGGCGCACATAAACCAGGCAGGGGGCGGACGGCGTTGAGAGCCAACACGGAGGTGCGCGGTCGAGGCCGGCTTCTGCTGGATCGCTCGCCGGCCGGCGGCCATGATGCCGGCCTTCGCCCTTCACCAAATGGCGACTCGCCGGATAGGTGTTACGGCGGCACCAGGTCGCCCATTGCAGAGGGACCTGACCTCATGACCGATGACGACCAGACCGACAGCAGCGCCGAGCGCAACCGCCGGCAACTGTCCGACGCGGCCCGTATGCGCGCAGACCTGCACGCCATGCTCCAGGCTCCGGCCGGCCGGCAGCGCGAGTGGCTGTTCCGGTCCTTCATCCAGGACCGTCAATATGTCTGGTTCGAGCCGATGGCCCGATCATTGGCCGCCCGCTGGCACCGCTCCGACGCCGACGACATCTTCGAGATGGTCGCTCTCATCCAGGCGCAGGCGTGGGAGCTCGTCGAGCGCACCGTCCGAAATCAGGCCGTCGACTCCCAGCCCGGCGGACTGCTGCGCACCATGGTGCTGCGCGCCGCGGTCAAGCTCTGGGGCCAGGTCGAGTCGCCGCTGACCCAGAAGCAGCTGGCCTTCCTGCGCTTCTCGCAGGGCATCGATGGCGAGACATCCCCGCTCACCCGCTCCGTCGTCGACGCCTTCAACCAGGCCCGCCGGGCCGGCGCTCCGCAGATGAGTGACAAGGAACTGATCTCCAAGTCCCGGTTCATCACCGACGCCGAAGTCGATGACATCCGCTTCCTGCTGGACTCAGGACAGATCACCGGCACCGGTGCCATCCGCACCGTCACCCAGATGCCCGACTATCGGTACACCGCCGTGATCTCCACCCATGAGACCAGTGAATTTCTGCTGGCGATGCTCGCCGAGATCGCCCAGCGCGACATGGCCCTGTACGCCGCCGCCCGCATCTACGTCGGCGGCACCCCGATGTCCGGCGCCTACGATCCACGAGCAGACCAGCACGACAACGCCTTGGGTGCGGACTTCCACACACCTGAAGAGCTCGCCGACACACTGTCCACCACCGTGTTCGAGGCCAAGCGGATCATTATCGAAATCCAGCAGGTCGCCCACGAGTTGGTATTGCGCGACGGCTGGGACCCCCGCACCGATACCCGGGTCGCTGGCTCCCACTCACCGGCCCCCGCCTCGCGGTCATGAGCACAGCGGCCGTACGGCCGGTCGTCCAAGAGGCGCCTATGGACCAACTGTCCGAGCTTTCCCGAGACGCCGCCGCCTTCGTCACCGACGTCATTCCACAGTCCGTTCGGTCCCCCGCCCTCAAGTGCGCCAAGGAGGCCCGGGAGCTCGCTGACGAGCCTTCGCTGGAGGAGGCGGCCGACGTTCTGACGTGCATTCTCTGCTGGCTTCACCTGACCGGACACGAGGTCATCGACATGCTCGCCGCCAGCCACTCGAAGATGGCCGTGAACCTCGCCCGGACGTGGGAGAAACAGCCCGACGGCACCTGGCAGCACATCGAACCGAGCACCAGATGAGCGGCGGTCACCCACTGACGGTGCGGGTCGCCGTCCAGGCCACCCGGGCCTTCCTGATGGTCGCGATCATCTTCACCACCGGGATGGTTACCGCCGTCATGACCGCCATCGTCAGCGGATCGACCACCGCGTTCGGGTTCGGTGCCCTGGCCGGTGCTCTGCTCTGCCTGTCGCCCGAGGTCTGGCAGCTGGTGATCCTGCGGGTGGCCGGTGACCGTCAGGGCCAGATCCGCACGCAGGACCTCCGCTTGGCTCTGCGGTCGCCGGCAGAGTGCATTCCTCACTGGCATCCCGACTCGGCTACCGCGGACCGGTCGAGATGACCGGCGCGGAGATCGAAGATCTCATGGCCGCGTGGAAGACACCGGCATGCCCGTCCATATGACGGGCATGAACCCCGAACCGCAGTTCTCCAGCCCGACCGGCCCGCGTGGCCAGGTCCCCTGGAGCCATGCTGTCACCCCGATCCTCACCGCCCCGCGGGACGCCAGTACCGACGAGATCGCCGTCGCCTCTCAGTACCTGCTCGCCCATGCCCGAGGTGATCAGCACACCAAGGACGTCCTGATACGCACCGCCGGTGCGACGGAACTTCTGGCCGGACTCACTGTGCTGACCTGCCTGATCACCGACGACCTAACCGGCGGCGATCAGCAGGGCGTCATCGACGCCTTCACCCGCGCCCGGAACGCCTCCATCGCAGAGCACCGTGACGACATCGGCATCGCCGACTGACCCTCCCCGTGAGCTCCCAGCACCCTACGGCAACCGAAGGATTCCCCGACATGACCAGCTCCCCCAGCTCAACAGCTACAGCTACAGCGCCAACATCATGAGCCAGGACGAGCGGTTCCTGATGCTCGACGTCGAAGGTGGCCTCATCGAGCTGCACGGCGACCTGCTGAACATCGGTTCACTGCTGGGCAAAACCATTTCCATGTACGAGGGCCTGCCCGGCATGTGCTTCGCGCTCTCCCACACCCCTTCGGTGCGGTACGCCGAACCGAACCTGCACCTGTCCAAGTTCGCCCGTACCATTAGCGGAGTCATCGCGCCGTTCTTCGGCTCCGCGATCATCTTCGGCGGCCTGGTCATTTCCGGCGACGACCAGCATCTGATCGCGTTGGACCCCGATTACGAGCAGGCACTGCGGGCATCGGTCGCGGCCAGCAGGGCCTGGCTGACCCAGCACCCGGAGCAGGCGCGCCGCGGCGCAGAACTGGCCAACGGGCTGCGCGAGCTCTCCACTCGGCAGCAAGCACCACGCGGCTAGCAGCGCCCAGGGTACTTCGGTCGGCGAAATCGTTCACGACCCCCGGCGCGGCAGGGCAGGGCGAACGGCCGGTCAGTCCTTGGCGATGGCCACCGATCGGGCGATCGGGTCCATCGTCACCACCGCGACGCCCAGCTCGCGGGCAAGCGCGACACTTGTGACGGTCTGCCCGCCGACGGAGCGGTCGTGCACCGCGATCAGCACGTTCGCGTCCCGGATCATCAGCCGGTCCCGGTCGAAGTCCAGCCGTAGGCCACGCTTGCGGTTGCTGCCGACCGGCTTGTCGCCCAGCACCACGGTTCTGGTGGTGCGGGTCCGGGCGGCTTCCTGCCGGCGGATCCACGCTGTCGGCCAGCCGGCGGTCTGGTCGGGGAACGGCAGGTAGGCCCAGATGGCGTAGCCCGCGGAGTTGCCGGTGATCTCGGCGCCTTCGACGCCGGCGCCCATCGCCATCCCCGACATCAAGATGCCGGTGCCGTGCTCCAGCCGCAACTTCAGCAGCACCCGCGCCAACTCGCTGCGCAGCCATTCCAGCTGCACCGGCGTGAGGTCCTTCGTCCCGATGATCGCTGCCCGCGGCCAATGATCGGCCGGCTCGTCGCGTTTGGCGGCTCGCAAAGCCATCAGTGCCCGGCCCAGTTGGTTGGCGCCGGGATATTCGAAATGCTTCTCGCAGTGGCAGTCCGACCAGTGCTGGTCGTGGTTGGTGACACCATCTATCAGCAGCGCGTCGCCGGTAGCCTCCAGCCTGCCGGCTAGCTCCAGATCACGAAACTTCGCGGTCAGCGCGGTGTACATCGCCTCGTACCGGATGCGCGAATCCCAGTCGGCGCGCAACGGCACCTGCCGGCCGTACTCGTACGCCTCCTTCGGCGACGCGATGGTGCCGATCTCGCCGCGGTCGGCGTCGCTGTCGCTCTTGGCCGCCGCGTAGGCATGCTCGACGCTCATGTAGATCCGCCCGTCGTACCCAGACCGATGCCAGGACCGGTTGTTAAGCCAGTGGGTCGGACCAGCGAACCGGTCGATGACGGCCGGCTGCTCCTGGACAACATCCGTGACTGCGTGCACACCTCGATTTTGCCTGTCCGGCGAACGGCGCGGCCGTAGGCGCGACTTGCCCAGGGCCCCGACATGGACCTGTGGAAGACAGCGGCGCACCCCCGCATATCGGAGGTGTCAGCGAAACCACCGCCCTCCAAGGAGACCACCATGAACCTCAAGTCGATCAATACACCCAAGAACCGCTATCTGGCGGTCAGCATCGTCGACCTCGTTGGCCTGATCCTGCTGTTCACCATCGACACCTTCTGGGTGTGGGGAGTCATCTACTACTCGATGCGCGTCATCGCCTGGGGCGTTAACCGGGCACTCGCCACCAAGTACGGCCGCCACGCCAAGGCAGCCGCCACCGCATCTACCGCCCCGGCGGCAAGGCCCGCTCAGTTCACATCGGCGTCCTGATCCTCCGGGCAGGAAGCCATCTGCGCACCGACGTATCTCTGCAGTGCCAGCGACACCCGACCACAGAACCGAGTTCACCATGACTATCAAGGACTTCCAGCCCTCCATCTCGCTTCGCCCCCGGATGATTCTGGGTTTCGGCTCCCGCCGCCAGGCCGATCGTTCTTTCCCTGTCCACGATGGCGCAGGCAAGCTGATCGCCAGCGTCGTCACCGGCGCGGTCACCTCCAAGTTCCTAGCCACCGACGCCGACGGGCAGCCGATGTGCGCCGGCCAGGCCAAGGGCGCGCGGTGGAGCGCCATCGGCGCCGGCGGCGACGAGATGGTCTTGATGAAGCACGCACCGTTCCGCGATCCGGTGGTGTTGCTGCGCGGTGGTGAGCTGAGCGCGACGCTGACCGGATCGGCGTTCGAGCAGGACTGGGCACTGACCACCAAGCTCGGAACGGTGCTGCTGCGGTCGGAGTTCACCGTCGCCGGTCGCGGCCTGGACGCTGACACCTGGTCGGTCCGCAGCGACGGCGAACTCACCACCGCCGAGGTCATCGCCGTTGTCCACCTGCACCGGCTCAAGACCGTCCGCGGTCGCCGGGTCCGCTTCGCCGCCGACGTCCTTTCGCTGGCCGAGCTGGCCTGAACCGAAAGCAGCCAGCTCGGCCTCGGTTGGACGGATCTGGCTGGTGGAAGACAACGGCGCACCTCCGCATATCGAAGTTGTCAGGCAAGCCCCCCGCCCCAGCAAGGAGAACTTCTCATGAACCTCGCCTCAGCTCGAACCCCATATGGCCGCTACCAGCGCGCAAACATGCTGCAGATCGTGCCGGTCCTGCTCGTGGTGTTCGCCATCGGCAGCGGGTGGCTGTGGCTCGGTTGCTACTGCGCCATCATGCTGTTCGGTTTCGTGAACAAGATGCTGGCCTCGGGCGACACGCGCCACGCTGCCAGTGCGCCCGCCACGGGAACCGGCAGCTGAGCCCGAGCGCGAACGCCTGGCGGTCCTAGTGACCACCGACGCCACCGGTGCCACTGCCCATCGGACCATCTGCATCCGCCAGATCGCCGACGACCTGATCGACTTCCTCGGCCAGAGCCTGGTGTTCGCACTGTCCGGCGCGGCCGACCGACAGCTGCCGGCGAGCTGGGCCGACCCGCGCGGCACCGTTCCTGACCCGCCCAGCGAGGAACGACTGCGGCTGGCCTACCGGATCCTGCTGCTCCTCGCCGACGCGCAGCCGGCCGAGTCCGTCCGCTCCTGGTTCGCCGGCACCGCCGGCCAGGTCGAGGGCTTTTGTCCGATCAGCGCCATCCGCAGCGGGGACACCGAGCTGGTCCTCACTGCAGCCGTCTGGTTCGCCGCCGATTCCGAGGTGGCTGCCTGACTTTCGGCGAAATGCAACGGCAACAACGAATATGGACGAGGCACCACACCCATATCTCCCGGTATGACGATGATTCTGACCGACCAGTCGGACGTCCTTGCTACACCTTCCGCACCGAGGGTTTACACCCGGGGCACCCGGTACGAATACTCCTGCCTACCGCCTGGCGCCGTCGACCGCCGCGCGTTCACTATCTTCGTCCAGGAACGCAGCGATGGACGTTTGTGCGTCACCGACGCCGCCGGCTTTCGGACCTGTCGGACACCGGCGAATGGGACTACGAAACACCGATCGGCGAGCGGCCGAGGGTCGTGTTACCGCTGCACCGCGACCCGGCATGGCTTGACCGTCCCAGGTTCGATCTGCCGACCGCGCAGGCTCTGGCCGCCGAGCGCGCTCCGCTGGTCCGGGTGAACGCCCGGACCGCGGCCGAGCGCATCAGCTGACCCGCCCCGAACCGAGACGGAGCGACGCCGCTGCCGTTGGCGATTGTTGATGAGGTATGAGCCAAGATTCTGATCCGGAAACCATCGAAGAAACCACCGCCTGGACCGACCCCGCCAGCGGAGGCATCCAGGCCTACCAGGAGAGTCGGGCCCAATTCGCAGCCGGCGACACTGTCGACCTCGAGGATCTGCGCGCCGAGTTCGGACCCAAGAGCCCACCCGCAGCCTGAACCGCTGGGGAAGACGCTTACCGACCCACCCATATCGGGAGCATGAGCACCGCACCTCGTTTCCGGGTCCGCCAGCAAACCAGCGGCTACACCGGCGTCACCTCCTACATCGTCGTCTCGGTACAGGATGGCCGGACTTCCCGCGTATCGGTCCACGCCTTCGTTACTCGGGACACCGCGCAGGCCAGCGCCGATGGCCTCAACGCGATGGAGTCGCAGCACGCGGCGAACCTGGCCGACCCGCAATGGGTGGCGCAACGGGGTCGGGTGCTCGCCGAACAGGAAGCATCCGAGCAGGCCCGATCTGATGCGTTCGCGCGGCTGATCGCCAACCAAGCCAAACGCCAGGCCGTCAAGGCCGCCGCCGAGATGGGACCGGACCTCTGATGCTCACGCGGCCTCCGTCCGAGCGCGACGCGGGCACCGGCGCTCCGACCCCGGAGCCCGCATGCCGGTTTCCCGTCCCACACTTGGCGCAGGCCCGCAAAGCGGGCGTGCACTACGACCTGCTCATCGCTGCAGCTACCGCCGCGATGAAGCGTCGCCACCCACCCGGAAACCTGCCGCTCTGGTGGACCCTGCTCTCTACCGCGCCCGCCACGCCCGGTGAGCCCTGGCCGATCGAGTCGATGCGCGTGGACACCTATTTCTACGGCTACCTCGGAGTCGTCGTCCGCGCGGTCCTCAACACAGCGGATCAGGTACTCGAGCGAGAAGACCTTTTCCGGATCCTGGACGTCCAATACGCCCGTCAGGTGCTGGCGTCATCTCCGAACATGCGAATCGAGCCGATCGCCTGCGGCTTCAACCTGCTGAATCCGGACTACACGGCAGCCGCGTTCGTCGGCAGGCGGTTCGAGGTCTCCGATAGCCGCGGTGATCGGCTGTCAGGAATCAAGAGCCTGCTGAGCGATCTGGCCCACCGGCATGGGGTGAGCATCAGCCTCAAACTGGACCGGACCGCCGGTTATTCGGCCGACTACTCCTGCCGAGTCTTCGGATACAGAGACACCATGCACCGGTTGGTCCTCACTGTCGATGGCGTTGGCAAAGGCAGCGTCGACGGTCGGCACCTGCACGCCGAGATCGTCGACATCGTCTATTCCTACAACGCTCACGAAGGACACCGCACGATGAATAAGGACATGTCGGAGCGCCGGCTTGTGATGGAATTCGCCGCGGACATCGTGTTCGTCCAGCGGTGATCTGATGACCTGCAATTACCTCGTCCCTACGGAACGGATCCAGTCGTGAGCCTCAGCAAAGGCGGCAACATGCCGCTGCCCCGCTTCACCAAGTTCGTACTGTCCTGCACCTGGACGCCGGCCGCGATGCTGGACGCCGACCTGTCCGCGTTGCTGCTCGTCGGCGGAAAGGTCCGCACCGACGACGATTTCGTCTTCTACAACCAGCCGGCATCACGCGATGGCGCCGTCGAGCATCCCGACAAGCAGCACCTGCCCGGCGGCGGCACGCTGGACCGGATCACCGTGGACCTGCAGGATCTGGACCCGGCGGTGGACAGCCTCGTGTTCGTCATCAGCCTCGACGGGCCCGCCGGTTCCGCGTTGGCCGGCCTCGGGCACATCGGCGCCCGGCTGGACATCGTCGACGGCGCCCCGGTCACCAGTTTCGAGCTCGCCGGCCTGGTCGCCGAAACCGCGGCGGTCACCCTGGAGCTGTACCGCCGGGACAACTGGTGGAAGGTCCGCGCCGTCGGCCAGGGGTACGGCGACGGCCTGGCCGGGCTTGCCCGTGACTTCGGTGTCACCGTCGACGAGACGCCGTCAGATGCCGAACTGGAGATCCCGCCCGAGGTGGCCCTGCCTCCTGTCGTGCTGCCCGGCGCGCCGCCTATCCCCACCGCCGTTTCTCCCGCCGCACCGGCCTGGCCGCTCCCGGTCGACTGGACCCGACCGCCGGTACCCGCCGGCTACGAGATCTGAGGACCACCGACATGACGTTTCGTTTCCGCAAGAGCATCCAGATCATTCCGGGCCTGCGGATGAATATCAGCCCGCACGGTGTCGGCTACTCCGTCGGCGGCAGCGGCTTCCGGGTCACCCGAGGCGCGAACGGCCGGGTCACCCGCACTATCGGTATTCCCGGTACCGGTATGAGCGATGTCAGCACCATCCGCCCGGCCACCGGATCAGCCAGCCGGTCCACTGGGCGCTCCACCGGCCGCGCGTCCCTCCCAGCACCGCCGGGGGTGCCAGCACCGCCCCATCCAGCACTGTTCGCCCCCGACTGGGAGAAGCGTCTGTTCAAGGCGCTCGCTGCCGACACCGCCGCCTCGACCACCGGTGCTGCGCTGGCCGAAGCGGCCCGCGAATCCGCGGCCGAGCACCCCGATGTCCGGGTGCTGGCGGCCGCTCTCGACGGGTTGCATCAGTTCACCAACACCGACCCCGCCGCGCAGGACCGCGCCCGCAGCCTCATCGGCTGGGCCATCACCCAGGGTGTCGACCTCAAGACCCACCCGTTCGTCTTGAGGTACCTGGCCGAGCGGACGTGGCCGGTGGAAATCGCCGCCGGCATCGTCGCCCACCTTGGCATCGCCCACGATGTGCTGCTGCTCGCCGAAGCCGAACTGCACCAGGCTGCCGGCGACCTGCCGGCCGCGATCTGGACCGTCGAGCAGGCCGTTCCGACCGCCCCGGCGGCGCTGTCGCTGGTCGAGCTGTACAGCGAGGCCGACCGGCATCAGGAGGTCATCGACCTGACCGACGACGTCACCAACCTGGATGACTCCTCCGCGCTGCTGCTGTGCCTGCGGGCCCGGTCGTTCTCCGCGCTGGGTTACCACGACGCCGCCCGCGAGGCCCTGAAGGATGCGCTGCGGCTCAAGGCCGGCCGGTCCCCGCAGGTGCGGCACCGCACGCTGATCGAGCGGGCCGAGCTGAACCTGAAGGTCAACCGCCGGGCCGCCGCCCGCAAGGACCTCGAGATGGTGCTGGCCGAGGACTCGCAGTATCCGGGCCTCACCGAGATGCTGGCCGCCCTGCCGCCCGCCACCGGGCGCTGACCTGGAATTACCTCGTCCCTACAGCCCAGTCTCGCAGCAGCGTCTCTGCGCGGTTCGCCGCGAGACGGGGAAGACAGCACTCGACCTGCCCATGTATGGGGTGTCAGGCCGACCGGCCGCCGACACATCTTGAAGGCCTCGAAGGGCAAACCGTGAACAAGCAGGAGCTGTATTCCGCTCTGGTGAACCTCTGCCAGCAGTTCGGATCCACCACCGAAGCAACCTACAACCTGCTCCACGAAGCAATCGAGAGCATCTATGGCGACGACGACGAAGGCAGCTGACCCTGCCGCGCCGCCCAGACCGCGTATCGGGTAGCGAAGATTGCACTGAAGGGACTGGTTCGCTGATGCTCGTATTGCCACCGGCAGAGCGCAACGCTGACGCGCAACCGTCGACTCAATCTGATGACCGGTTTCCCATACCGTTACTGGCCGAAGCTCGCGAGGCAGGCGTGGACTATGACCTGCTCATCGCTGCGACCACCGAAGCGATGAAGCGTCGCTACCCATCCGAAAACCTGCCGCTCTGGTGGACCCTGCTTACCTCCGCTCCTGCCATTCCAGACGAACCATGGCCGATTGAGTTACTGCGCGTGGATACCGCGCATCGCGGTTACCTTGGCTTCACCGTCCGCGCGGTCCTCAACACGGCGGATCAAGCGGTCGACCGGGACGACTTAATTCGAATACTGGCCGTCGAGTATCCGCGCCAGGTATTGGCGTCCTCTCTGGATGTTCGGATCGAGCCGCTTGCCTGTGGCTTCAACCTGTTGCATCCGGACGGAACGGGAGCGTTCGTCGGCCGGCGGTACGACGTCTCGGACACTCGAGATGCTCGCCTTTCAGCGATCACGTGCTTACTCAAGGTTCTGGCCGACCGGCGAGCGGTGATCATCCACCTCAGTTGGGGGACCAGCGGCCGCGTTGCCCGTTACTCATCCAGCGTCTTCGGATACCAGGACGCCATGCAGCGGCTGACTATCACCGTGACCGGCGCAACCCGCGACCACGCCGTCCGACGGGACCTACATACCGAGATCGTGGACATCGTCAATTCCTACGACGCCCACGAAGGGTTTCGCATCGAGAAGGGCCGGCGGCGCCCCCGCGCGCTTGCGTATGCCGCGAACGTCGTCTTCCTCCGGCGGTAAAGGCCAACGCGAACCCCGATCCGGCCGAACCGTTGTGTTTTATGGCCTACCCAAAGTGCCACGGCGCCCGCCGAGCTGCTGAACAGGAGTTTCCTCGTCCCTACAGCCGGGCGAATGCAATCACTGTCGTCCGTTGGGTGCTCACCAAAATCACCCTCGGCGGATAGGTAGGGAAATGTCGTTCCGAAAGGCGCGGGATTCCCGCCGATACTTCCAGGAGCACCCCGTGCGACGACCTTTCTCCGCCGCAACAGCCACGGTCGACCCCGTCGACGGAACTGCCGCACCAGCTGCTGCCGCCGCTGATCCGGCAGTGCCGGCAGCAGACGGATCAGCACAGGTGAAGACGGGACAAGCAAAGACAGCACAGGTGAAGACAGCCCCGGCCGGCTTCACCAGGCCCAACTACGCCGCCGGTCATTCCCGACCGATCGCCAAGTACCGCTCGCCCGTCGTGCCGGCCTTCGTCAGCGGCGTCGCCGGGCTTCTGCTGGTCGGCGTCGGGGTGTTCCTGGCCGCCAAGTTCGGCTTCGCCGCCGCCGCCGCCCAGATTGAAACCGGCCGCACCGCCTTCAACCAGGTCGTGCTGACCGGGCTCGGCGGCGTGCTGCTGCTCGGCGCGGTCGCGCTGAACGGCCGGTCGTCCTGGGCGACGCTGGTTCCCGGGTTGCTGCTGACCGGCGTCGGCGGCTGGGCATTCGAGAATCCAGCCGGACTTCACACCGCAGCGAAGTGGACCCAGACGGTCTTCGCCGACAATCAGATGTCCAGTTGGCACCTCGTCGGCTTCACCTTTGTCCTCGGCCTGGTGCTACTGGGCGCCAGTGCCGGCGCAAGCATCGCCCGCCGCTCAAACTGACCTCTCCGAAACCGCGACCTACCTTGCTCCAAATAAGTCGCTGGCATACTATTTGAGGCATGGTATCGATGACGACTGATGAAGCAGCAGAGCTGCTTGGCGTGAGCCGGCAGGAAGCCCGCCGACTTGCCCGCGCCGGCAACCTACTGATCGTCGAGCGCGTTGGGCAGACCATGCTGCTGGATGCCGCCAGCGTGCAGCGCGCCGCCGCTCGGTCCCGCATCCGCGGCCGCCTCTGGGAGCAACACACCGCCTGGGGCGCCGTCGATCTACTCAACGGCGGCTGGGCCGCGTGGCTCAGCTATGCCGCCCGTTCGAGACTCAAGTCCAAGCTGGGACATATCTCGGCCACAGAGCTCAGCCACCTGGCCAGCCGTCGCGCACGCACCCACACCTTCCGAGCCTCCAGCTCGTACCTGACCGACATCCAGCAGGCGCTGGTCGCCTCCGGGGCCGCCGACATCCAGCGGACCGACGCCGAGTTCGGTCTCGCGGCCAATAGCGACCGCGTCGAGGGCTACACCGACGCCGCAGGGCTGGCGGAAATCGTCGACGCATTCGACCTCGTCGCCGACACCGCCGGCAACGTCACTGTGCACGAGACCACCTTCACCGAAGGTCTGTCAGCCGGCTCGTCCGCCGCGCTCACCGCACTGGACCTGTCCGACTCACTGGATGTCCGGGAGAGGTCCGCCGGACTGCGGGTACTGGAACAGCTGCTGACCGAGATGCGGACCGCGCGATGAGCTGTCCGGCTGTCCGTCCGGTGATCCGGGTACCGAGCCCTGTCGGCGGGTGGGAACCGCCATGGCCGAGTCTGTTCGAACTAGCCGGACGGCTCCCAGAGCAGGGTTGGATGCTGATTGGCGGACTCATGGTGTAGGCCCACGCCCGGGCGGCCGGAATTGAGTCCATCCGGCCGACCCATGACGTCGACGTCATCGTGCTGGTGCACCTCGATCCCGACCCGTTCGTCGAAACCATCTACGCGCGCGTGCGCCGACCGATCAGACGGCGGCGAAATAGCCAGGGTGCTCCATCAGCCAGGCCACCGAAAGCGCGGCATCGAAACCAGTGTCAGTAGTGATCCGCAGCCACCGGTCGCGCAGATCAGCATCGGTGGAACTGAAGTCGGTCGCCGAGGACACAAAGTGTCGGGCGGTTCCGTAGCGGATGTCGCCGTCCTCATCGGTGGTCCAACGGACTTTCGCCTGCGTGGCGACCAGGGCGACCACCTTCGCCAACGTGGTGACATCGACGGGCGTGAGCGGCGGATGGGACATCGGTTTCTCCCCGGGGTTTCGAGGCCAAGCGGGCTGCCGGCCATCTACCAAAGACATGGGTCGGGACCGTCGCGTCCTCCCCGGAACCGAAGATCCCGACCCGGGCGGTTCGGCCCGGCGTGAGGGCTGGTGGACGACCCGGGCCACCCTGTCCATGTCACAGGCAGCCCACTCTCACTAGCAGCCACCGCCGATGATCCGGAGCACCCGTCATGACCACCACATCAGCCCGCCTCACGACGCCCGTCAAGCCCAGAGCCAATCGGTTCCGCCAAGCCGACCGGCTACTCGACGTGGCGATGGCCGAACCGGTGCCGGCGTTTCGGTTCGCCGCTGCTCATTTCGCCGCGCTGCGCGCCGCTGCGGCCCTACTCACCTTCACCGGCAGCCGCACCGTCTCCCGTTTCGCACCGATCCATCCCGCCCGGGTGCGCTCCGCGAGCGCGTTCGACCGTGTCGCCCAAGACGTGCTGGACCTCGCCGCCCGGTGCGCGTTCTTCACCGCCAACACCTCCCGCCAGCTGATCGCCAACTCCGGCGCCACCGTCGACATCGACCAGGTCGAGGCCGACCAGATGGTCCGCCAAGCCGCCTACTTCCTCGAGATGGCCAAGGTCGCCAGCTCGAAGGCCGAGAACCCGTTCGCCGAACTCCAGTTCCCGATCTGGCCGGTGACCTGGTCAATCGGCATAGATCAGTGCCGGCTCCGCCCGTCCGATTCGCTCATTCCGCGGGCGTTTCATGATCGACTTCGCGGTCGATGATGGCGAGCTTGAACGGGGCGGAGGGCATATCGACACAGTGGGGGGTCTCGCTGGAGCGTTACCGCGGAATAGTCATCCGCCTCGGTAGGAAACCACGCTGGATCGGAGATCCAGATGAGGTGTGGGCCAACAACTGGGCCAGAAAAAATCGGCGACGCAACTCATGTGCCAACCTCGGTCCCCTCAGCGCCGAGCAGCGTGAGGCACTGGAATCGATGCCATTTTGGTTCTGGCACGCTGACACCTGGGACACGAAGCTGGAGCGCTACCGCGGCGTCGTCATCAGCCTCGGCAGGAAACCGCGCCGGATCGGAGATCCAGATGAGGTGTGGGCCAACAAGTGGGCCAGAGTCAATCGAGGACGGGACTCGGCTAGGAGCCAACGGCCTCTGACCGCGGCGCAGCGCACCGCGTTGGAGTCAACTCCGTTCTGGTACTGGAGCCAGAAGATCTGGAACTGGGAGAAGAACCTCCTTCGTTACAGCGAGATAGTTACCAGACTTGGCCGATCGCCGGTGCACGGGGATGCGGGTCCGGAGCGGTGGGCCTACAGATGGGCCAACAGCAATCGGGTGCGCGGTAGGGAAACCCGCTCCTATAGCCCACTGAGTCCGGCGCGGCGGACGGCGCTGGAGGCCACCCCGTTCTGGGTGTGGACGACAGCGAACCAGGCGTCCTGGGAGGCCACCCTGGAGCGTTACCGAATGACGGCGACCCGACTCGGTCGCAGCCCGAAACACGCCTCCACCGACGAGCAGGAGCAAACAGCCGGGCGGTGGGCGGCCGCGCTGCGGGCCCGTAAAGCCGGCACCAACCTCGACCCATTGACCCCCGCGCAGATCACCGCGTTGGAGTCGGCGCCCTATTGGTACTGGACGACGAGTCGAGCGGATGGCTGGCATAGCCGGTACCTCGAGTTGGCCGGCTTCGTGACCGAGCACCACCGCTTTCCCAGTAGTAGCTCACCGGACCCGGCGGAGAAGAGGGCAGCCCGCTGGGCGGAGACAGCCCGCCTGGTCGCCCGCGGTCATGCCCGCGGAACCTTGACCCCGGAGCGGGTCGCCCTGCTTGAGGGCATCCCGGGATGGTTCTGGGAGTCGGCGAGGTGACGCGCGGCGACGGCGCCCTCGCGCAGGTGAAGGTGAAGGTGGAAGACGTTGCCACACCGGCCCATGTCTGTCATGCCGGCCGAATGGTCGACCTGATCCGAGGAGCCACCGTTGACTAACGAGCCAACTGATGCAGCGCGCGGCATGGCGTGCGCCGTGTGCGGACTGGTGCTGCATCGCCTCACTCAGAACGGCGCCGACGGCGCGACAACCGAGTCCTGGATGCACAACGGTCCCGCCGACCATCCCACCGTTCCGGTGTCGGTTGCTGACATCCGGGCCAACTTCCAGTGCGATTTCTGCATGGCCGACCATGCGCGTTGGACGCTGCCGGTCAGGCGGTACCGGGTGGCTCCCGGCAACATGAACGACGGCGACTGGGCCGCCTGCGACGACTGCGCGGCGCTGCTGCGCACCAGCGACTGGACAGCGTTGACCGCCCGCGCGCACCGCATCTACCAGTCGTGAGCGCGGGAGTGCTCCCGCCTTCAGGCGGGAGGTGTGAGCGCGTCGTCAAGCAGCGTCATGCAGGCCGTTTCTGTTGGTCGATGTAGGCGCGAATCACCGACAGCGGTGCGCCGCCAGCGGTGCCGACGAAGTAGCTGCGTGACCAGAAATGGTTTCCCCACAGGTACCTGGCGGTATGCGCCGGGTATTCCTGGCGGAGCCGGCGGCTGGACACCCCTTTGAGGGAGTTGA
>JAABUZ0100001942.1_pt1 | contig 36422 bp, 38 predicted proteins | sample 5562091 | NCBI WGS metagenome assembly JAABUZ01 (sample SAMN12813069, study PRJNA571459) | rock metagenome | isolation source: Antarctica rocks | place: Antarctica: Victoria Land, Linnaeus Terrace sud | collected 2015-12-21 | reverse complement strand
CTTGTATTTGGCCAGCTCGGTGGCGCGGATCGGCTTGAGGAAGCTGACCTCGGCAGCGGTGTTGTCCGACACGAGTGCGATCGTGGTCGGCGTCTTTCCGGTCGCTTTCAGGGCGATGGCCAAATAGGCCGGCAGCGCCTCGATCGCCTGCTTATCGGCGGTCGGCGACATCTGAAAGACATACTTGAAGCCGCGATCGGTGATCGCATCGGAGTAGGAGAGGGTGAGCCACGGCAGCTCGAACCGCTCCGTCACCTCGGTCACCGCCAGGGTGAAGCTGCTGAGCCAGGCGCCGGTGCCGCCGATCAGGTCCGGGTTGTTGGCTACCATGCGTTGTGCCGCGTTGGTCGCCTTTTCGGTGGTGTCGCCGGCGTCGACGACGACGAGTTCCATCTTGGCGCCGCCGAGCGCCTTGACGCCGCCGGCATTGTTGATGTCGGCGATCCCCATGTCGGCGCCGCTTTTCATCATCTGGCCGTTGCGGGCCCAAGCGCCCGACATCGGCGCCAACAGCGCCACCTTGACCGTTTTGGCCTGCGCCCGCGCGCGCCGCGGCGTGAGCGAGGCTGCGCCGGCAGCCACCCCGAGGCCCAGCGCGGCGCGGCGTCCGATGTCGTTACCCGTCATGATCGTTTCCCGCCCTGTGTTGATTGGGCCTCGCCGAGGCCGAGATAAGATTGCCGCACGCGATTGTCCTGCAGCAGCACCGTGTGGGACCCTTCCATCACGATGTGGCCGGTTTCCAGCACGTAGCCATTGTCGCAGAGCTCGAGCGCTTCGCCGACGCGCTGCTCGACCAGCAGGATGGTGACGCGGCTTTCGCGATGGATCTGCGAGATACGGTCGAAGATCATGTCCGCGATCGAGGGGGCGAGCCCCATTGAGGGTTCGTCGAGCATGAGCAGCCGCGGCCCGCTGGCCAGGCCGCGGCCGATAGCCAGCATCTGCTGCTCGCCCCCCGACAGCGTCCCGGCGAGTTGGCGCTGCCGCTCGGCCAGTCGCGGGAACAGCGAGAAGATGCGCTCGCGCGCTTGCTCCCAATCGCGCCGGCCCTGTTTCGGGTAGGCGCCCATTTCGAGATTCTCCAGCACGGTCATGGTCTTGAACACCTGCCGGCCTTCGGGAACATGGGCGATGCCGAGATGCGCGCGCCGGGCTGCGGGGGCTGCGAGCAGATCCTGGCCATCGAAGCGGATTTGCCCTCGGTCGGGGGCGACGACGCCGCTGATCGTCTTGAACAGGGTCGACTTGCCGGCGCCGTTCGGGCCGATGACGGTGACGAATTGGCCCTCGCCGACGCGGATCGAGACATCCCGCAGGGCGCGGATGCCGCCGTAAGACACGTCGAGGCCGCTCACCTCTAGCATGGCGCGGACGAGGCCCACTTGCGGCCAAGGTACGCCTCGATCACCCGCTGATCCGCGAGCACGTCGCGCGGCGTGCCGCGAGCGAGCGCCCTGCCATGGTCGATCACCAGGAACTCGTCGGCGATGCGCAGCATCGCCCGCATGGTGTGCTCGATGATGACGATGGTCATGCCGTCGGCGCGTAGCTTCTGCAGCACGTCCAGCACGTCGTCGCATTCCTCATGGCCCAGCCCGGCCAGCGTCTCGTCCAGCAGCAAGATCCGCGGTCGCCCGGACAAGGCGCGCGCCAGTTCCATCAGCCGGAGCTGTTTGTTGGTGAGCGACCCGGCAGGCGTCATCGCCAGCTCGCGCAGCCCCGTGCGCTCGAGCGCGAGGGTCGCCATCTCGATCGCCTCCGCCCCCGCCAGCCCTGCGCCGTAGGCACCGACGATGACGTTCTCGAGCAGAGGCAGGCGAGGGAAGCTGCGCACCACCTGGAACGTGCGTCCCACGCCCGCGCGCGCGATCGCCCATAGCGGCCGTCCGTGCAGCCTCTCGCCGGCGAGCGTGACCGAACCGGAGCTTGGCGGCAGCACGCCGTTGATCACGTTGAACAGCGTGGTCTTGCCGGCGCCGTTGGGTCCGATGATGCCGAGGATTTGCCCCGGTGCGACCTTGATACTCACCCCGTCGACCGCGCGCAGGCCGCCGAAGGCTTTGCAGAGATTGTCGACCTCGAGCAAGGTCCCTTGCGCCTGGTTCCAGCTTGGATCGACCAAGGCGCGGGTCGGCGCCGGCAGATCGAACTGGCGCGTGGTCTTGCGCGCCCGCTGCAGCCGGTCCCGGAGGGTCCAGAACACGCCTTCCGGGGCGAGCAGCATCACGGCTATGATGGCGGTGCCGTAGACGACGCCTTCGATGCCGGGGAATCGGTCGCCGAAATTGGCCTGCAGTGTTTCCGAAAGCGGGATGAGCACGGCGGCGCCGATCAGCGGCCCCCAGTAGGTGCCGACGCCGCCGAACAGTGCGACCACGAGCGCCTGCGCCGAGGTCAGCATGCCGAACACCGAATCCGGCGTGACGACGAGCAGGACGTTGGCGTAGAAGCCGCCGGCCGCCGCGGCCAGTGCGCCGCTCATCGCCAGGGCGACGATCTTCAGCCGCCGGGCGTTGAGGCCGGCCGCCTCGGCCGCCAGTTCGTTCTGCCGCAGGGCCATCAGCGACAGTCCGAACCGCGTGTTCTCGACCAGCATCGAAACGATCATCGCGACGACCAGGAGGCCGCTTGCGACCAGCATCTCGAGGCGCCGGTCGGCGAATTGCAGCCACGCGACCGGGTTGTCGCGGTGCATCGGCAGCGGCACTTCTTGATAGCCGAGATATTGCAACAAATAGAGCATGACCAGCGGGTAGGCGAGCATGGACAAAGCGAAATAATGCCCGCGCAGGCGCAGGGTCGGCAGACCGATCAGCACCGCGGCGACCGCACCGAGGCAGCCGCCGAGCGGGATGGTCAGCCAGGGCGAGATGCCGAACTGGGCCGAGCCGATCGCGACTGCGTAGGCGCCGACGCCGACGAACACCGCATGGCCAAACGATGTCAGGCCGGAATAGCCGGAGAACAGGTTCCAAGACAGCCCGATCATCGCCCATAGCGGGATGAGCGTGAACATGAGCTGGTAGTAGCTGTTCTGCACCTGGCTGCCGATCGCCAGATAGGCCAGCAGAATGACCGCGAACACCAGCGCGTCGCGGCGTAACCGCCCGGCTGCCCCGGGGCGCAAGCTGAAGGCGTGCGAGCGTTGGCGGCGGGCGCTCATGCGCGCTCCGCCGACCGGCCGAAGAAGCCTTCCGGCCGAAGCAGCACGATCAGCAGAAAGACCACGAAGATGGCCGCGTTCTGCAATTGCGGTGGCAATACCAGCGAGGAGAGCTGCTGCACGAAGCCGATCGTCAATCCGCCCCAGAACGCGCCCATGATGCTGCCCATGCCGCCGAGCACTACGCCGGAATACATGATGATGACGAAGTCCAGGCCGCTGAACGGCGTGAAGGTGATTGACGTTGCGATCAGGCCGCCGGCGATGGCGGTGATGCCGCTGCCGAGCCCGAAGGCGATCATGTGCGCCCGGCTGACGTCGACCCCGGTGTATGTCGCAGCCGTCGCGTTGTCGGCCGCCGCGCGCAGTGCGCGTCCGAGCGTGGTTCGCTCCAGCAACTGGTATAGCCCCGCTGCGACCAGCACGGCAACGACGGAGGCGATCACGCGGGCCTTGTTGAGGAACAGCATCGCCTGATCGAGACCCGTGTCGAACGCCCAGGCGCTCGAGGAGAGCGGCGACAGGACGGAGCGAGGGGTCGAGCCGAATAGGATCATGCCGCCGTTCTGCAGGACCAGCGAGAGGCCGAGCGTGACGATGAGCTGGCCGAAATGCCCTTCATCGAGACTGCCGAGCGTGCGTAGGCCGGAGACGCGGGAGAGCAGGAAGCGGTGCAGCAAGGCGCCGAAGCCGAACATGATCGGCCCGGCCAGGATGGCGCCGACGACCGGCGCAGCGGTGCCAAGGAAGCCCAGCACTCCCCAGCCGGCGACCAAGTAGAAGGTCGTGTACATGCCGAGCATCAGCAGCTCGCCCTGCGCGAAGTTCACCACGCGCATGACGCCGAAAATCAGGCCGAGCCCGGTGCACATCAAACCGTATAGGCAGCCGATCGTCAGCCCGGCGGCAAGTGCGTTAATCAGGCTTTCGATGAAGACCGAGAGATCCATCAGCCGAGCGCCGTGACTGGCGCGCCAAGCATCTCGTTCGCCATGGCGTTGAACGCCTCGGCCGCCTCGTAGGCGACCCAGTGGCCGGCGCCCTCGATGGTGCGGATGTCGGCGCCGGGCTGCAGGCTGCGCAGCAGGGCGATGCGCTGCGGCAGCGTCGGCAGCGCTACCGCGTCGCGCGCGCCCCAGATGGCGCGGAGGCGGGCGGTGCTGGCGCGTAACGATGGCAGCAGCACGTCGCTGGGCGAGAGACCGACGCTACGCAGGCGGGCATGGTCACTGTTCCAGGCCTGGATGGCGAGTGCAAGCGCGTCGATGTTCGCCGGATCGGCCAGCATGAGGCTGGCGAGGTTGGCGCGATGCGCATCGATGCGTGCGGGGCCGACCCTGTCTCGCACCCTGTGCAGCGTCACGTCGCCGCGCGGCAATCCCAATCCGCTGGCGCCGACCAGGACGACGGTTGAGATGCGTTCCTGCAGGCGGGAAGCGACGCCGCCGCTCACCAGCGCGCCGAACGAGAAGCCCATCACTTGGCAGGCCTCGCCGTTGCCCAAGATTTGCTCGAGCCCCGCCACAACGCGCGCGACGACCGCATCGAGCGAAACCGGTTCCGGCAAATCCGACTCGCCGAGGCCGGGGATGTCGGGGGCCAGGATCAGGCGACCCGGCAGCAATGCGCCGAGGTTTCGGATCCAGTGGCGCCACGAGCCGCTGCCGCCGTGCAGAAGCAGGAGCGGCGCGCCGTCTCCCCACAGCCTCCACACGGTGCGGGCACCCGGCGCTCCGATCTCGAGGCGCTTCGCGTCGGCGTCCCAGCGGGCGACCTCGGCCGGTATGGCGGTCGCGCGCTGGCCGGCGACAGCGGGGCGCAGCGTCAAGGCGTCAAGCACGCCGGGCACCATGCATAGACGCGAGCGGGGGTTCGACTAAGATCGAAATCGGCCGCTTCTCCCTCGTGATCTTTTCCTGATGACCTTTAGGATCATGCAGAATGCATTCTTGCGACTTGTGTAATGCGCTCCTTTTCACCCGGCAAGTGATTTTACGGCGTTCAAGCGGGCGAGAGGCTACGCGACCGGGTCGTAGCGAAATCCTGCGGCGGCGGCTTCGATTCGGCCTACGGTCGGCGTCATGAAATGCGTCGGCAGCAGCAACGTGCCGCTGCCGGCCAGGCGCTCGATGAGCGCCGTCCGCGTCTGCCGCGCCCGGTCGCGGTCTGTGTCGGCCGAGGTGGACATCTCCGGAAAGCGGAGCTGGATCGGATGATGGATGACGTCGCCGGTCAGCATGCCGCGTGCGCCCTGCGAGACCAGGTTGATCACGATGTGACCCGGCGAGTGACCCTCGCACGGCTCGAAGCTCATGCCGTCTTCGAACTGATAATGCTCGTCGGCGATCACGATCTGCTCGGCGCGCTTGATCGGCAGCACGCTGTCCTCGAAGCTGCGCACATGCACGCCCTTGTCACTGCGCGCATAGGCGGCGTCCCAGAACTCGTATTCCTTCCGGGCAACGATGTGCTTGGCGTTCGGGAAGGTCGGCACCCATTCGCCGTTCCGGTGGACGGTGTTCCAGCCGACGTGGTCCCAGTGCAGGTGGGTGCACATGACGAAATCGACCTGTTCCGGTCGCACGCCGGCTTGCGCCAGAGTGCCGAGGAAGTCGGTATTCAGCCGATCGAACTCCGGGCGCTCGCGCCGGTCCTTGCCGTTGCCGCAGGACGTGTCGACCAGGATCGTATGCCGTTCGGTCCGGACAACGAACGTGTGATAGCTCATGGCGAGGAAGTCGTCCGCGGTCAGTCGTCCCGGCGGCAAGTCTCGCCGGCAGGTCGCCAGCATCTCGTCGGTCAGGTCGGGAAAGAAGGTTTGCGCGTGCGCGAACGGTCGTTCGAACTCGACGATCTTCTGGATGTCGTAGTGGCCGATGCGAACGGTCGACATGGTCAATTCAATCCAAAGCCCAGGGATCTGAGGGTCGCGGCGATGGTGTCGCGGCCCATCAACGCGGACGGGTCTCGCAGCCGCCCCGAGACCTGGCGGCTCCAGGCGATGTCGGTCATCGACTGGTCGGCCCGAAAGTCGTTCATCGTTTGGTCGTAGGCCTCGATTGCTGCCGGCTCGGGCGGCGTATAGCGCTCGTGGTGCAGGACGATGGATTGCGCGAGGCGCGGTTTGACGCCGGTCTCGACCGCCGGGTCGGGATAGCCGACGGTCAGGCCAAACACCGCGAAGGCATCCGGAGGCAGACCGAGCTCGGCGGCGACCTCGGCCGGATGGTTGCGCATTGCACCGATGTAGCAGCCGCCGAGGCCGACCGATTGCAGCGCGAGCAGGGCGTTCTGCGCCGCGAATGCCGCATCGGCGACGGCGACGATGAAGTATTCCAAGTAGTCGAGCCCGCCGCCTGGTTGTCCTGCGACCGCGCTGACCTGGCGCAGCCGGGCGAGGTCGGCGACGAACATCAGCAGCAAGGGGGCGTCCGCGACTTGCCTCTGGTTCGCCGCGAAGACTGATAGGCGAGCCTTCCGCTCCGGGTCGGTGACCGCGACGATGCTCATGGCCTGCAGGTTGGACGAGGTCGGGGCCGATTGCGCGGCGGCGGCAATGAGCTCGAGCGTATGCTCGGGCAACGGGCGCGCGGCGAACCGCCGAACCGAGCGATGCCCCAGGATCGTTTCGAGCACCGGATTGAGGGCGGCTTGCGGCAGCGGTGGCGTAGGCTGGCCGCCATAACGCCGATCGACAGCCCGGCGCAACGGGTCGTTGGACGCGGACATCAGGCCGCCACCCGCTCGAGGTAGCGGCTGAGCTGCTGATTGAATTCGTCCGCGCGATCGATGTTGGGCAGGTGCCCAGCGCCTTCGATGAGGACGAACTCCGCCTGCGGTATCTGCTGCGAAAATGCGCGCATCGCCCGCGGCGTTCCACCGTCTTCACTACCAGCCAGGGTCAGCACCGGGACCGGAAATGCCGCCAGGCTCGCGCGCAGATCGAAATCCTGGAGCGCCCGCGCCGCTCTCACGAAGCCGTCGAACGGCGTTCCCGCAATCATCGACCGCACGCGGTTGGCGGCGTCACTTTGCACGCGGCCCGGCGCAAATCACCGCTGGATCGTGGGCTCGACGAGCGCCTGCATCCCTCCCTCCCGCGCAACGGCCATCCGCTCCTCCCAGGCTTCGCGTCCGTCCGGCGGCGTGACGGCGCCCGCGTCGCAGATCGCTGCTCCGGCCACGCGCTCGGGATGGCGCGCTAGCATCCTCATGGCGGTGACGCCGCCCATCGACACACCCACGACGATCGCGGTGCGCAGATCCCACCGGTCCATCAGCGCCGTGACATCGTCCGCGAGTATGTTGAAAGTGCAGTCGTCCGGCGGCACGGCGGTTCCGCCATGCCCACGCTGATCGTAGCGAAGGATATTGTAACGAGTAGCAAAGGCGGCCACCTGCTCGTCCCAGATCGTCAGGTCGGTCATCAGCGAGTTGCTGAACAGCAGCCATGGCCGGTCGGCGCCTGCGGTGCGGGTCAGCGCACAGCGGAACTGAAGCCCGTTCACCTCGACGATGGTCATCTTGCTTGGCATCGGTCGACTTCCTCCGATCAACGGGCGAGACGCGCCGACGACCGCTACTCTCACGGCGGGGGCATCGGCACGTATTCATTCATCAGATCGAGCGTGCGAGAGGCCTCCCCCACCGCTTCGACGCTGAACGAGCTGAACGGGGCCACGCCGGCCACAAAGGCGAGCACGTCGGTCCCGTGGCCGACCTTATAGGCGAACACGCGAAGGGCTGGGTCTCGTTGCCGATCCTCGAAGACCCCCCGCGGCCCGGTCACGATCCCGTCGATCGCCGTCGTTTCGACCCCGCGGAAGCGCAGCAATCCTACGCGCGCAGCTATCGGCGTCGGCGCGGACCCAGGATAGATCTGCTCGCCCGCGGAGCGATACACCCGTGCCCGTGCCGTCACACGCTTAGTCCACGGGCTAGCGTTCGCGCCGCCCACGCGCTGATAAGCATCAGAGGCGAGAACGTCGAAGCGCGCGAGGTCATACATCGCCATGTAGCGTGGCGCCGGCCCGGTCGAGACATAACGGATCGCTGTCTCGAACCCCGGGACCGACATGCGCTCCGGCACGTGCTCGGCATCGTACCAGGCATTGAATTCCTCCTCGAACGTGCTCGGCGGATGCATCAACACCAATAGGAAGCCTTTGCGCGGCATGCCTACCACCTCCCTAATTGTTGGAAACCGAGACCGGCTGTGTCACGTGATCCAGAATGAAGCTCATCACGCGTGCGGCAAATAGCTCGGGCATTTGATAAGGCATGAAATGGGCCGCCTCGTCGACCTGCTCGAAGATCGCGCCTTCGATCATGCTCTGGACCCGGCGCGCATTCTCGGGTGGCAGCGGTCGGTCGTGGCCGCCCGCCAGCACGAGCGTCGGGCACCGGATCCGGCCGATCAACGACGAGGCATCGTAGTCGACACTCAGTTCGATCGCTTTGGCGTAACGCTCAGCGTCCTGCGCCGCGAACCGGCTCAGGAAACGTCGATAGCGCTCGTCTCGCGGCTGCCCGTCGAAGGCGCGATCGACCGCGTCCGGCAGGATCGCTTGCATCCCGCCCTGGCGCACCTTCGCGGCGCGTTCCCGCAGCATGGTGGCTGCGGTCGGGATCGCTCGGTCCGTGGCATTGACCAGGATGGCGGCCGCGGTATGCGCCGGTTGGGTGCCGGCGTAGGCCGCCGCCGCGATCGAGCCGATCGCACAGCCGACGACGACCACCTGCGACCACCCCGCATCGCGGCGATGCTCGTCCATCGCGGCCACCTGTTCCGGCAGCCTCAACTCCGCCTGGCCGAGCGCCCGGCAGGGCAGGACCCGTTCGAGCGGTCCCTGAACCTCATCCCAGAATCTTTCGTCCGCTCCCAGAGCGGCAACAAGCAGGAAGCCGAGCATCGTTCAGTCACACCTCGAGGTCATTGGGCGAGCGGAAAGCGTGACAGATAAGGTTGATATTCCGGCTCCACATCGATCTGTAGGCTGGCCAAGATGCGGATTACGGCATTATAAAATGATATCGCAACAATAAGATCGACGATGGCTTCGTTCCCGAGTTGCTGGTGCAGTTCGGCGAACGTGTCGGCGCCGATCGCACCGTCGGTCGTGATCTCGCGTGCGCCGCGCAGCACCGCCCGCGTCTGCGCATCCAGCTGGGTCGGCCGCCCGGCCGTGTCCTCGATCAGCGCGCGAATGTCGTCTTCGCTCACGCCGAAATCGAAGCCGATCTTCACATGATGCGACCACTCACAGGGGGAGCGGGCGAGCCATCCGACTTGAAGAATCGCAAGCTCCCGCAGACGGGGATCAATCTTGCTGTGATGGCGGATGTAGCCGCCCAGTCCGCTAGTCGCGCGAAGGGCGCCGGGGCTGTGCGCCAACTCACGATAAAGATTGATCGGGCGCGTCAGCAGATCGGGCTGCTCTGCCGGAAGGTCCTCCGGGTCGAGGTAGGCGAGCCGTCCCATCGTCGTGAACCTCCTACTCAGGACGCCGCGGCAGCGTCATCGGACGCTACCGCTCGTACCTGTCCCGCATCTTGCCGGATGGGTAGATCACCCTTTGCGTCGTCCAGCACCATGTCGTAGCCGAGCCGGACCTTGCCGGGGCGGTCGAGCAATGCCGCTGCGACGCGGGCGCGGTGCTCCGGGGCGGTGCCGCAGCGCAGCGTCCAGGCAACGACCCGGCGATACCAGAGTTGCTGATCGAACTCGGCGATGAAGCCTATGCCGCCGTGAATTTGCTGCGCCGAGCGGACCGCCATCAGGCATTTCTCATTGGCGAACGCCTTGGCCTGGGAGACCTCGACGCTCGCCGGCAGATCGTGCGACAGCCGCCACAACGCCTCACGCACCAGCATCTGCGCGCCGTCGACGCCGATGGTCATGTCGGCGGCCATGTGCTGGATGGCTTGGAAGGCGGCGATCGGTTGGCCGAAGGCGTGGCGTTGCTTGGCATATTCGACCGCGCGATGCGTCGCACCACTGGAGGCGCCGACCATCAGGGCGGTCGTCAGCGCGGCGGCGAGGTCCATCAGCTCATGGGCGATCGCTCGGCCGGTGGCCGGGGTGCCGACGATGGCGGCGGTCGGCACGCGCAAGCCGTCGAAGCGCATGGTCGCCTGGGCGTCGCCGGCGGTGGTGATCAGGTCTTCGAACGAGATGCCCGCCGCGTCCATATCGACCAGCGCAAGGGCTAGGCCGCTGCCGTCGAGCATGCGGAACACGACCAGGCACTGGGCGGCGCTGTGCGGATTGTCGACAAAGGATTTCTCGCCGGTAAGGATCAGCGTGTCGCCTTCGATCTTCCCGGCAAGAGCGACCGCGTCGAGCGACCAGCGGCAGTTCGGCTCCTGCACGGCGAAGGTGAGCAGCCGGTCGCCGGCGATCACCTCCCGCAGGAGCGCCCGCTGCGTTGGGCTGCCGTGCTGGGCCAGGATCAGCGCAGGGATCATCGTGCTGAGCAGCGGCAGCGGCGCGATGTGGCGTCCAACCTCCTCGCACAGCAGGCCGAGATAGGTGAGCGGCAAACCTTGGCCGCCGACCGCTTCCGGCAGACAGACACCGAGCCAGCCGAGTGCGGCGACCTTGGCCCAGAGTTCACGCGAGATGCGCGCCGGGTCACGCTCGGCCTGGCGGGCCAGCACGGTGGTGGCTTCTTGGGTGAGGAACTCGGCGGCGGCCTGCTGGACCATAACCTCGTCGTCGGTGAGCAACACGTCCATGTCAGATACCCCGCTCCTTGGAGGATGGGCGACTCGGCTTCGGCATGCCGAGCCCATTACGGGCGACCTGGTCGCGCATGACCTGGACGCTGCCGTGATTGACGGTGGATTGGAACGCGCCGAGCATGTTGTGGGCGAACAGCCCGTCCTCGATCGCGTCCGGCGAGCCGTTCATCAGCTGCGCCGAGGGGCCGAGGATCTGGCTGATCGCCTCGGTCGCGCGCACGCCGTGCTCGGGCCCCCAGACCTTCTCGGCCGAGCCCTCGTAGGAGAACGCCCCGCCCCGTTGCGCGATCGACATGCTGCGCATGGTCATCAGCCGCGCGACCTGGCCCTCGATCCAGAGCTCGGCGACCTTGTCGCGCACGCGGGGGTCGGCCCGCAGCGTCGCATTGCGGCCGCCGTCCTGCTTGAGCCAGTTGACGATGTCTTCGTCGCGCATGACCGAGATCAGGTAGCGCCAAGCGCCGACGCGATCGAGGTTGAGACCGCGGCGCGCGACCGCCCAGCCGTCGCCCTCCTTGCCGAGCCGGCAGGAGACCGGAACGACGACGTTGTCGAAGAACACCTCGTTGGTGCGCGGCTCGCCGTAGGTGGTCAGCGTCGGCGCGCGCGGCTCGTTCTGGATGGTCCAGAGCGGGCGCACGGTGATGCCCTGGGTATCGATCGGCACCAGCAAAATCGAAAGGCCGGCCTGTCGCGTGCTCTGCGGGTCGGTCCGACACATCAGGAAGATGTGGGTGCAGGCGTGGGCCGACGTTGTGTAGATTTTCTGGCCGTTGATGACGTAGGTGTCGCCTTGGCGCAGCGCGCGACACTGGATGCCGGCCAGGTCGGTGCCGCAGCCGGGCTCGCTGTAGCCTTGCGAGAACGAGATCTCGCCGCGGATTGTGGCGGGCACGAAAGTGCGCTTCTGCTCCTCGGTGCCGGAGGCCATGATCGCGGGGGCGCCGGTCCCGCCGCCGCCGATGCGCTTGAAGCCGATGCGCTGGAATTCCTCCTCGATGATGAACTGGTCCATCGGGCTGCCGCCCTGCCCGCCGTATTCCTTGGGCCAGCTCACCGCGGTCCAGCCACGGGCCATGATCTTGTCGAAAAACGTCGCGCTCTCCGGCCCGGCGCCGCGCGCGTCGTCGTTCAGCTCGGCGCGCAGCGCGTCGGTCATGTTCTCGGCGATGAACGCCTGCACGTCACGCCGGAGTTGCTGTTGCTGCGGGGTGAAGGTGAATTCCATGCCGGCCTCCCTCAGTGCTTCCAGCGGTTCAGCGTGCCGCCCTTCATGACTTTGCCCGGCAGCTCGTGGCCGACCAGCGTCTCGGTCAGTCGCGCCGCCTCGACCAGCGCGTCGAGATCGATCCCGGTGTCGATGCCCATCTCGCCGCAGGCGAACACCAGATCCTCGGTGCAGACGTTGCCGGCGGCGCCTTTGTGCCCGGCGAACGGGCATCCGCCGAGGCCGCCGACCGCGGAATCGAACTCGGTGACGCCCATCTCCATGGCCGCCACCGCATTGGCGACGGCGCAGCCCCGGGTGTCGTGCAGGTGCAGCTTGATCTGCAGGTCCGGCCACTTGTCGCGCACCTTGCCGACCATGCTCTTCATCTGGCTCGGACTGCCCCAGCCCATCGTGTCGGCGAGCGAGAGGTGTCGGAGCGTGCAGTCGTGCTCTTCCATGATCGCCATGGTGCGCGCGATCAGGCCGATCACCTTCTCCTCGGGGATGTAGCCCTCGAAGTTGCAGCCGAAGGCGGCCATGACGCCGAGCGAGTCCGCCTCGATCCCGGCGTCGCGATAGGTCTGTATCCAGACCGGCATCTGCGCGAGCGTCTCCTCGATGCTGCGGTTGGTGTTGCGCTTGACGAACGTCTCGCTCGCGGTCAGCGTCAGCTTGCCGTCCATGTCGACCCGGCCGTTGGCCAGCGCGCGCTCGAGCCCCTTCGGATTGAGCCACAGCGCGCGGTAGCGGATGCCGGGCCGCTTCTCGAGCTTGTTGAACAGCTCGCTGGTGTCGGCCATCTGCGGCACCGCCTTCGGGTTGACGAAGGAGCCGACCTCGATCTGTCGCAGGCCGCTGTCGGCCAGCACGTCGACCATGCGCACCTTGTCGTCGGTGCTGAGCACGCGGGGCTCGATCTGCAGCCCGTCGCGGGGGCCGACCTCGATCATCTCGACGCGCTTCGGCAAGTCCGACATCGCTTCTCTCCCCTTCATCTCGATCGTATGCCGCCCCTGTTCGAGCCGGACGGCTGAATTTCGAATAAGCTATTCGTATCTTGAAATCCAGCCCCGAAGCGTGTCTGTTCCGCACAACGAGAAGGGAAGGGAGCGCGCCACCATGGACGTTCTGCTATTCGAGCCGCTGCAGCTCCGCGGCATCCGGCTGAAGAACCGGATCGTGCTGTCGCCGATGCTGACCTACTCGGCCGTCGACGGCGAGCTGAACGACTGGCACTTCATCCATCTGGGCAAGTATGCGGTCGGCGGCTGCGGCCTGGTGTTCATGGAATCGACCAAGGTCGATCCGCGCGGCTGCACCACGCCGGCCGATCTCGGCCTCTGGCACGACCGGTTCGTCGAACCGATGACCCGCATCACCGCCTTCATCAAGCAGTATGGCGCGGTGCCGGGCATCCAACTCAGCCATTCCGGACGCAAGTCGCGCAACGCGCGGCCGTGGGAGGGCAGAGGGCCACTCGACGTCGCGCCGCCCATGCCCGGCGGTGGCGATTGGGAGCTGATCGGCCCCAGCGCCATCCCGCACGAGCCCGATCACCCGCTGCCGCGGGCGATGACGCTGGCGGACATCCACGCGGTGGCCGACGCCTGGGGACAGGCTGCGGCGCGGGCCGATCGCGCCGGGTTCGAGGTCGTCGAGATCCATGGCGCGCACGGCTATCTGATCCATCAATTCCTCTCACCGATCGCTAACCAGCGCACCGACGAGTATGGCGGCTCGCTCGAGAACCGGATGCGTTTCGCGATCGAGGTGGCGGCCGCCACGCGCCGGCACTGGCCCGCGCACAAACCGCTGTCGATGCGGCTGTCGGCAGTGGACGACGCCGGCTGGGAGATCGAGCACAGCGTCGAGTTGGCGCGCCGGCTCAAGGCCGTGGGCGTCGACATCATCGACTGCAGCACCGGCGGCATCAGCACCTACACCCATGTCTCGACCTCGTCCTCGGTCGGCTACGGATATCAGGTCGCCCATGCCGAGCGGATCCGCGCCGAGGCGGGGATCATGACCATGGCGGTCGGCCATATCATCCATGCCGACCAGGCCGAGGCGATCCTGCAGGAGGGCCGGGCGGACTTGGTCGCGATCGGCCGCGAGATGCTGCACAACCCGAATTGGCCGATCGACGCCGCGCAGAAGCTGGGCGTGGCCGGCGGGTTCCACCAGGCGCCGCCGCCCTATGCCTACTGGCTCGAGAAGCGGGCGCAGTCGCGCTTTCCGGGCCGGCCGTCGACTTGGCAGGCTGGCATGGCGGCGCCCGAGAGTAGCGCAGGGCAATCGACGGGGGCGTGATGCACAATCCTACGGAGCAGGTGCCGGCGGTCTATCACCGCCGGGTCGGCGAACTGCTGGTCTCGACGGTCAGCGATGGCTACGTCGATCCGCCCGTCGGGGCGGCGCGCGGCATCACCGCGGAAGATGAGCGCGCACTGATCGTGCACGCGCTCGGCCGGCCCGGCCTGCGCATCAGCGTCAACATGTTCGCGATCCGCGGCGGCGGGCGGACGGTGCTGGTCGACGCCGGCTCCGGTACGACGATGGGCCCGACCTGCGGTCGGCTGCCGGACAATCTGCGCCAGGCCGGGATCGAGCTCGAGGACGTCGATACGATCCTGCTCACGCACGTGCATCCGGACCACTCGAACGGGCTGACGACGGACGACGGCGTCGCCCTGTTCCCGCGCGCCGAGCTGGTGCTGCACGCCGACGAGCTGGCGCATTGGCTCGACGACGACAAGATGGCCCAGGCCGACGAGCGCACGCGCACGCGCTATTTCGAATCCGCGCGCTTCCGCCTGCCGCCCTACCGCGACCGCACGCGCATTTTCCGGGAGGGCGAGGTGTTGCCCGGCATCGTGGGCGTGCCGTGTCCGGGCCATACGGCGGGGCACAGCGCCTACCGGATCCGCTCGGGCGACGAGGAGTTGCTGATCTGGGGCGACACGGTGCACGTGCCGGAGCTGCAGGTGCCGCGGCCGGACGTGACGATGCTCTACGACGCCGACCCGAAGCTGGCGGCGCAGTCGCGGCGTGCGATCTTCGAGATGGCGGTCGAGGACAATCTGCTGGTCGGCGGCATGCATTTGCACTTCCCGGGTTTCGCGCACCTCGCGCGCGATGGCGAAGGCTATCGACTGCAGTCGGAGCCCTGGCGTTACGAGATCTGACGCCGGGCCCTCAGCCGGCGCCGATCACCGCCTCGAGCTGGCGGCCGATCGCCATCAGTTCCGGCGCGACCTGGCGCCGGAGCATGTCTCGCGTGTGGGTGGTGGTCGAGCCGGCGCAGCTCAACGCAAACGCGGGCCGGCCATCGGCGCCGCGGATTGGTATGCAGGCCGTGTTGTAGCCGGCGTGAAAGACACCGAGATTGAGGATGAACCGGTCCTTGCGGAACGACTGCATGGCGCGGGCGAAGGAGGGTTGGATCTGCGGCCAGCGTGGTTCGGACGCCGCATGTTCGGCAACGATCGCGTCGCGCTCGGCGGGCTCGAACCCGGCCAGCAGGCCCCACCCGACGGCCGACGTCAGCAACGGGAGGCGAGCACCGACGCGGAGGTTCATCACGAGCTGCGCCTCGCTCATGCAGCGCTGGACGAAGATCATCCGGCCGCCGTCGCGCGCGCCCAGGCCGCTCGCCGAGCCGAAGCGGTCGGCCATGGCCTGCATCGGCGCGCGTGCCGCCTCGACGAGCGGCATCAAGGCCAGTGCCGCGCGCCCGAGCTGCAACACGGGCAGGCCCGGCCGCAGCTTCTCGCCGCGCACCGGCACCAGGAAACCCATACGCACCATGGTGTGGCACAGGCGCCAGACGGTCGGCTGCGGCAGGCCGGTCGAGGCGGCGAGCTGAGTGCCGCCGATCTCGGGCCGCGACGAATTGAAGCAGCTCAGGATCTCGAGACCGCGAGCCAACGCGGTGACCAAATGGGGATCGTCGGGCTCGGCGCCGGCCGAACGTTCGGGCTGCCGCTTCATGTCGACTTCATGATGACGTCGGCGAGCGCGCGGAGCCGGGGACCGATGTCCTCCTTCAATTGCCGCATGGCGAGCGTCGAGGCGGCGCCGCCGCAGTTGAGCGTGAGCAGCGGTAGACCGTCGGTGCCGATGACCGGAACCGCCGCGGTATGGTAGCCGGGATGCAGCACGCCGGAGTTGATGACGAAGCCGGTGCGATCATAGTCGGCGAGCGCCTTCTGGAAGCGTGTTGCGACGGCTGCCCAAGCGGCGGGGCCCGCAGCCTCGGGCCGCAGCTCGGCCGGCAGGCCGGCCATGTACGCCCATCCCATCGCCGAGGTCGCGATCGGCACCCGCGAGCCGACCTGTAAGTTGAGCACCAGTTGCGACGTGCTCTCGCACCGTTCGATGAAGCGCATGCTGTGGCCGTCGCGCACCGCGACGCCGGCCGCTCCGCCATACTGGTCGGCGAGTTCCTGCAGATAGGGGCGAACCAAGTCGCCGACCGGCAGGTTGGCAAGCGTGACATAGCCGAGCCGCAGCACCGCCAGGGCGGGTCGCAGGCGGCCGTCCGCGTTGGGGGTCAGATAGCCCAACGACAGCAAGGTGCGGCAGAGACGCCAGGCCGTCGGCTGGGGAATCCCGACCAAGGCGGCGATTTCAGAGACGCCGAGGCTAGGGCGGGAGGCGTCGAAGCAGCCGAGGATGGCCAGGCCGCGGGCGAGCGCCGTGACGAACTGGCGATCGTCGGCGCTTTGACGGCGTATGGGCACGACACTCGCTGACACGATCGATGAGCACTCCGCAATGAACGAGCCCCGGTCACCAAAGGTTGGTCGCCAAGGTTGGGCCGCCAAGAAGGCGTTTACAAAAGAAGTCGCAGCGGTTACGGTCGAGAAGATCGAGTGATTAACTCGCATAGCGAATAGAACCCGTCAAGCCGGCGCAGTCGCCGGGTCCAGAGCGGGTCAGAGGGGGAAGGTCGTGCCAATGTCGCCACCCCTGCATAAGATCAAGGTCGTCGAGATCAGCGTCGCGATGGCCGGGCCGTTCTGCGGCATGATGCTGGCAGATTACGGGGCCGATGTTGTCAAGGTCGAGCGCGTCGAGCATGGCGACGACAGTCGCGCCTGGCCGCCGCACTTCCACGGCTCGGTGGGACACTATTTCGCCTCGGCCAACCGCAACAAACGCAGCATCGCGCTCGATCTCAAGGACGACGCGGGGGTCGCCGTCGCGCGGCAGCTGATCGAGCAGGCGGACGTGCTGATCGACAATTACCGGTACGGCGCGCTGGCGCGGGCGGGGCTCGACTGGGAGTCGCTGTCGGCCGCCAATCCGCGGCTGATCTACTGCTCGATCAGCGGCTTCGGTGCCAGCGGACCGCGGCGCGACGACCCGGCGAACGACCTGTTCATGCAGGCTTTCAGCGGCGGCATGAGCATCACCGGCGAAGTAAGTGGCGGACCGGTCAAGATGGGACTGTCGGTGGCCGATCTCGGCGCCGGAATGATGGGAACGATCGGCGTGCTGATGGCGCTGGAGGCGCGGCACGAGACTGGCCGCGGGCAACGCGTCGACACCTCGCTGCTGGAAGGTCAGATGTCGATGCTATCCTACCATCTGTGCCGCTATTTTGCGACCGGCGACATCCCCGTGCCGAGCGGCAGCGGCAGCGCCACGCAGGTGCCGTATCAGGCGTTCAAGGCCGCCGACGACTGGATCGTGGTCGCCGCGTTCAACCAGCGCATGTGGGGCGGATTCTGCACCGGCGTCGGCTATCCAGAGTGGGAACGCGACCCGCGGTTCACCGATGCGAAGGCGCGCGCGCAGCATCGTCAAGCGCTGCTGGATCTGATCAGCGCGGCGCTGGCGGCCGAGCCGGCGCAGCATTGGATCGACCGCCTCGACGCGGCCAGCGTGCCGTGCACGCGGGTCAACCGGATCGACCAATCGGTCCGCGAGGAGCAGGTGATCGCGCGCGAGATGATCGTCGAAATGGAAATGCCGGGCCTGGGTCCGATCCAGGTCGCGGGGCTACCGATCAAGCTGTCCGAGACCAAGGGGCGGCTCGAGCGTCATCCGCCGCATCTCGGCGAGCACACCGGCGAGATCCTGCGCGGGCTCGGCTATGACGAGGCGACGATCGGCGACCTGTCCCGGCGAGGCGCGGTGGGCATGCCGAGCGAAACGACCAAGAGCCTGCATGGAGCGAGCCCATGACCGCCATCTTGAACGACGAGCTGCGCAGCTATATCGGCCGCGCGAGCGAGGACGTCGCCGCCTGCGACGCGGTCGAGCCCGGCGCCGTGCGTCGCTACGCGCAGGCGATCATGGCCGACCAGGACCGCGACTATGCGCCGGAGGCAGCGCCGGCCCGCTTCGGCGGCCCGGTCGCGCCGCCGCTCTATCCCGCCTTCATGTTCCGCCGCCCGCTCGGCACGCCGGACATGCTGAGCGAGCGCGCCGAGGATCCGGATTTCGACGGTCTGGTGTCGTCCGCGAGCGACGGGCTGCCGGAGCTGCCGCTGCCGGGCCGGGCGCTGCTCAACGGCGGGTCGGAGGTCGAGTTCCTGCGCTACGCCCGTTTCGGCGAACGCGTCGTGCAGCGCTCGCGCTATGCCGACATTTACGAGCGCGAGAGCAAGAGCGGGCCGATGCTGTTCGTCATCATCGAGACCGACTACCGCACCGACGGCGGCGATCTGCTGCTGCGCGTGCGCAAGACCATCATCCGGCGCTGACGAAGTGGACGCGCCCGCCACGCTGAACGTTCCCTGGGCCGCGCTCGACCGGGCGGCGCGGGTCGTGCGCACTCCGTGCGGTGACGGGCAGATGATCTGGCGCGTGTGGGGCGAGAGCGGAACGAGCGAAGATGCGCCGCTGGTGTTGCTGCATGGCGGCGCCGGCTCGTGGCTGCACTGGCTGCCAACGATCGAGGCGTTCCGCGGTCGGCGCATGGTGATCGCGCCCGACCTGCCCGGTCTGGGCAGCTCGGCCGACCTGCCGGCCGAAGCGACCGACGGCGGCACAGCGATCGTGGCGGCGGGCCTGGCGCAGGTGTTCGGGGGTGAGCGCGCGCCCGACCTGGTCGGCTTCTCGTTCGGCGGTGTCATCGCCGGCATGCTGGCGGCGCAGTGCCCGGTGCGGTCGCTGACGCTGGTCGGCGCAGGCGGACTCGACGTCATCCGCGGCTCGGCCAAGCTCGAGCGGGTGCGTGACAAGACCGGCGCCGAGCGCGAGGCCGCGCATCGCACCAATTTGCACCGCTGGATGATCGCCGACCCCACCCGGATCGATGGGGACGCGATCGCCATCCAGGACTGGAACAGCCGTCATGCCCGCCTCGACAGTCGGCCGATCGGCACCGGCAGCGCGCTGCTGACGGCGTTGCCGCAGGTGCGGGCGCCGATCACCGGGCTCTGGGGCGAGCATGACCATTCGGTGCAGGGCGAGACCGGCCGGGTGCACGATGTGCTCACGCGTCTGCAGCCCGGTGCGGCGTTCCACGTGATCCCCGGCGCCGGCCACTGGGTGGCCTACGAAGCGCCGGATGCGTTCGCCGCCGCGCTCTCCCATGCCCTCGAGACGGAGCGGTCCCCAGATGAGCATGTCTGACGTCGGCCTCGCCGAGCGCTCCAAGACGACGGCGTTCGAAGATCTGCAGATCGGGCAGGAGATCGGCTCGATGCGCCTGGGCCCGTTTACCACCGCGCACCTGATGCGCTGGTCCGCGGCGATGGAGAACTGGCACAAGATCCACTACGACCTGCCGTTCGCGACCGGCCACGACAAGCTTCCCGGCCTGTTGATCAACGGCTCGCTCAAGCAGCAATTCATCGCGCAGAGGCTCAAGGACTGGGCCGGGCCGACCGGCTGGGTCTGGAAGATCCGCTTTCAGTTCCGCGCCATGAACCTGGTCGGCGAACGGCTCGAAATCTGGGCACGCGTCGTGGGCGCCGAGCGTCTGCCGCAATACGGGCTGGTCGAGCTCGAGCTCGGAATCCGAAACGAAGCCGGCAGCGAATCCACGCCGGGCGGCGCCACCGTGGCGCTGCCCTACCGCGATGGTCCGCCGCTTCCCTACCCGTTCGTTCCCCCCGCAATCGCACAATAGGAGACGCAAGTGGCATTGACCCTCGATCTCGGTCGGTTCGTGGCCGACCTCTCGCCCAACCGGCTGCCGGAGGAGGCTGCCCGCATCGCGCGCATGGGCTTCATCGATTGCGTCGGCGTCATGGTGGCCGGCCGTGAGGAGGCGCCGACGCGCCTGCTCACAGACGTGCTGCAGCCCGGCGGCGGGCCGGCCTCTATCTGCTTCACCGAGCGCCGTGGCCCCGCGCCGGAAGCCGCTTGGATCAACGGCGTCGCCGCGCACGCGCTCGATTACGATGACGTGGCGCTGCGCGGGCATCCGAGCACCGTGCTGGTGCCGGCGATCCTGGCCGAGGCGGAAAAGCTGGACCTGTCCGGGCGCGACATGGTGGTGGCGTACGTCGCCGGCTACGAGGTGTGGGCCGAGCTGCGCAACCGCGAATCCGGCCACCACCACAGCAAGGGCTGGCACCCGACCGGCATCTTCGGCGCCATTGCCGCGGCCGCCGCCTGCGCCCATCTGCGGCGGCTCGATCCGGCGCGCACGGCGCAGGCGCTGGCGCTGGGCGCGTCGCAGAGCGCAGGCTTGATGGCCAATTTCGGCACCATGACCAAGCCGTTCCATGCTGGCCGGGCCGCGCATGCCGGGATCATGGCCGCGCGCCTGGCCGAGGTGGGGTTCACGGCGTCGACCGATGCGCTCGAGCACCCGCAAGGCTTCCTCGCCGCCGTCTCGCCGGCCGGCGATGTCGACCGCGAGCGCAAGGCGGACGCGCTCGGCGAGCGCTGGCAGATCATCGAGACCGGGCTCAGCATCAAGAAATATCCGGCCTGCTACTGCACGCACCGCGCGATCGACGGCATGCTGGACCTGGTGCAGGAACGCGACGTCTGTCCCGAGGACGTCGCATCGGTCGGGGTCACGCTGAGCGAGAACTTCGCGACCATCCTGCGCAACCATCGGCCGCAGACCGGGCTCGCGGCCAAGTTCAGCATCGAGTTCGCGATGGCCTGCGCGATCGTCGCGCGCCGGGTCGGGCTCGCGGAGCTGACCGACGGCTTCGTGCAGCGGCCAGAGGTGCAGGGGTTGATGCAACGCGTCGAGACCACGACCAACACCGACTACGACCCGACCCTGCCCGGCGCCTCGATGGCCGATCAGGTGACGATCCGGCTCAAATCCGGTGAAGCGCTCGAGGGCGAGAAGGTCCGCCGCGCGCGCGGCCACGCCGACCGGCCGCTGGCCGATCCGGAGCTGTTCGCCAAGTTCGCGGACTGCTTCTCGGTCGGGCGCTCCGCCGTGCCGGCGCAAGAGATGTTCGAGCGGTTGCGCGGCATGGAGCATGTCGCCGCCCGCGCGCTCGCCACGGTGCACTGAGATGACGGTCGCTTCTGCCGAACGGGTCTGCCTGCCGGCGCACGTCCCGAGCGGGCCGGCGCGGTTCCAGCCGCCGGCGAATGCCTGCGACGCGCACGTGCACGTCTACGGCGACCCGGCGCGCTATCCGATGCTCGGCGAGCGGAGTTTCACGCCGCCGCCGGGTCAGGGGCTCGCGGCGCTCGACCGTCTGCATCGGGCGCTCGGCTTCGCGCGCTCGGTCGTCGTGCAGAGCAGCGGCCAGGGCGCCGACATCCTGCTCGACACGCTGCGGGCGCAGCCAGCGCGACTGCGCGGCGTGGCGGTGCTGAAGGGCGACGTCACCGACCGGCTGCTCGCGGAACTCCATGAAGCGGGCGTGCGCGGCATGCGGGTGAATCTGTTCCAACGGGGCGGCCAGAACGTGTATCGCGGCGGCGCCGGCTTCGCCGATCTCGAGGCGATCGCGCCGCGGGTGAAGCGATATGGCTGGCATGTCCAGGCCTGGCTCGATGCCAACGACCTGCCGCACTGGGCGCCGAGCCTGCTCGGACTCGGGCTCGATATCGTCGTCGACCATATGGGGCGGATCACAACCGACCGCGGTGTCGACAGCCCCGGCTTTGCGCATTTGTGCGGGCTGCTGCGGGACGGGCGGGTCTGGTGCAAGCTGTCGGGCGCGGACCGGATCTCGGTCGCGGGTCCTCCCTATGCGGACGCGATCCCCTACGCGCGCGCGCTGCTCGCCGCCAACCGCGACCGCGTGGTCTGGGGCACCGACTGGCCGCACGTGAACTATTTCGAAGGCCCGGTGCCGGTCGACAGTGAGCTTGTCGACCTGCTGCCCGAGATCGCGCCGGACGCCGCCGATCAGCAACGGCTGCTGGTGGACAACCCAACGGAACTTTACGGCTTCGCATAAATCAGAGCGTGCCGAGCACGCCGGAACGGGAGAGACGGTTCATGAAAACCAAACTGCTATTGCTGGCCGGCGTCGCCGCCTGCGTGATCAGCGCAAGTCCTGCGCGGGCGGCTTGCGAACTCAAACTCGGCATCGTCGGCGGCCTCTCGGGCGCCACCGCGCAATGGGGCATGGCGCTGAAAGGCGCCGTCGAGTTCGTCGTCGCCAAGACCAACAAGGCGGGCGGCCTGCAAGTCGGCAACGAGCGCTGCCAGATCACCACCTCGGCAGTCGACGATCGCGCCTCGGCCGAGGGCGCCGCGGCCGGCGCCAACCAGCTCGTCAGCCAAGGCATCCGCTTCATCGTGGGGCCGGTGGTCTCGCCCGCGGCGACCGGGATCAAGCCAATCGCACTGCGCAACAATCTGCTCGTCTTCCTCGACAGCTACGCCAAGAACGCGATCGGGCCGCAATATCCGCTCGTGTTTCACGAGGGACCGGGCCCGAGCGTGTGGGCCGATAGCATCATTAAGCTCGCGGCCAAGCAGTTCGGCATCAAACGCGTCGTCGTGGTCGCGCCGAACGATCAGGGCGGCACCGACATCGCGAGCGTCGACGTCGAGGCATACAAGAAAAACGGGATCGAGGCGTCTGACGAATACTATCAGCGCGGCACGCAGAATTTCGCCGCAATCGTTGCCCGCATCCTGAGCCGAGATCCGGACACGGTCGATACGGCGTCGACCGCGCCTGGCGATGCAGGCGTGCTGATCAAGCAATTGCGTGAGGCCGGCTTCAAGGGAACCATCGGCCGGCTGGGCGGCTCGGCGACCGCCGAAATCCTGCGCACCGTCGGCGGCCCCGAAGTGCTGCAGAACTTCTACTGGTACGAAGACGTGCCGCTCGACGATCCGAAGGTCCAGGCGATCTACCCGGAGTTCAACCAGGTGATGGGGGAGCCTGCCCCCAGCAACACCAACATGATCCTGTGGACCGCCGCGACCAACATGCTGCTCAAGGCGATCTCGCAGGCCGGCACGATCATGGACACCAAGAAAGTGGCCGAGACCTTGCGCGAGCTGCCGGTCGATGACCCGTATCTCGGACATGGCCGCTGGACCGGACAGGGTTTTTTCGGGATTAACCAGGAGATGTCGTTCCCGTTCGGCGTCGGCATGATGGTCGACGGCAAGATGCTGCCGATCCAGCGCGTCGAGTTGTCGCCGGCCTCCTAGCGATGTCGACCGAGTTGGTCTCCACCGCCCTGATCGGGCTCAGCCTGGGCGCGCAATACGCGCTGCTAGCGCTCGGGTTCACGCTCATCTTCGGCATCTTGGGCGTGGTCAACTTCGCCCATGGCGGGTTCTACCTGCTGGGCGGCTACGTCGCTTACGGCGCGGTCACCTTCCTCGGCGTGCCGTATCTGGTCGGCGTCGTGATCGCGGTGCTGACGACGGGGGCGCTCGGCTGGTTGTTCGAACTGCTGTTGCTCGAACGCGTGGTGGAGGACCACCTGGCAACGTTGATCCTGACGTTGGGCCTGTTCATGGTCATGTCGACCGCTGTGCTGGTCGCGTTCGGGCCGGAATCGCGGCGGTTCGACTTCCCGGTCGAGGGAGTTTGGCGCTCCGGCAAGATCTACATGCCGTTCGCGAACATGATCGTCATGGGGATCTGCTTCCTCGCGATCGCGGGCGTGTATGGGCTGATGTACCGCACCGACCTCGGGCGGGCGCTGCGAGCGCTGGCTGATGACAGGCACATCGCGGCCACGCAGGGGCTGCGGCCGCGGCTGCTGTTCCCGCTGGCGTTCGCCATCGCGTCGGGGCTGGCGGGGCTCACCGGGGCGCTGGTGACGCCGATCCTGTCGCTCGGGCCGAATGTCGCCGAGCCGGTGCTGGCGACCTCGTTCCTGGTCGTCATCCTCGGTGGCTTCGGCAGCATCCTGGGCGCCACGGTGGCGGCGTTCCTGGTCGGCATGATCGAGGCCTATACGAGCGTCTTTCTCGGCGGCTCGATCGGCGCGCTGGTGCTGTTCTCGCTGGTGCTGCTGGTGTTGGTGGCGCGCCCGTCCGGCCTCTTCGGCCGGCAGGCGAGGAGCGCCTGAATGCTGCGGCCCGGCGAAATGCTGGCCATCGCCGTCGTCGCCGCCGCGCTGTGCGTGCCGTACGTGACCAGCGATCCGTTCGTCTATTCGGTGACCAACCAGGTGGCGGTGGCGATACCGGCGGCACTCAGCGTGTATCTGATGCTGCGCATGGACCTGCTGACCTTCGCGGTGCCGGCGTTCATGGCGGTGGGTGCCTATGCGGTCGCGATCGCCGGGTTGCGGTTCGGGCTGACCGACTCCGTGCTGCTGATGTCCATCAGCTTCGTGGTGCCGGGCCTGGTCGCACTGCCGCTCGGGGCGCTGGTGCTGCGGCTGCGGGGGGTCTATTTCGTGCTCGTTACGTTTCTGCTGACCGAGATCACCCAGCTCGTGCTGTTCGAAACGCCGGGCCTGACCGGCGGCTCCAACGGGCTGGTGGGCATGGCGCCCACGACCCTGTTCGGGATGATGCTGGCCGACAACCAGTCCGTGCTGGCGCTGGCGATTGGCGTCGCGCTGGTCGCGCTGGTGATCACGGCGGTGGCGACGGGCATCCATCGGCAGCAATATGCCGCCATCGAGGAGAACGAGCTGCTGGCGCAGAGCCTCGGCCTGGTGGTCTGGCGCTACAAGGTTTTGGGCTTCGTGCTGGCGGCCGGCCTCGCCGGGATGGCTGGATTTTCGTTGGTCAGCATGCTGCTGACCGCGCATCCCTCCTCTTTCACCTCGGCGGCAGCGGTCAACAGCATCGCCTACACCGTGGTGGGCGGCCGTACCGCCCTGCTCGGGCCGATCGTCGGCAGCGCGCTGCTGGTCTGGCTCGCCAATCTGTTCAGCGCACAGGGCCAGCTCTCGCAAGGCCTGTTCGGCCTGCTGCTGATCGTCGTCGTTCTCGCGGCCAGGCGCGGGCTGGTGGGTACCATCGCCGGGCTGCTCCGGGCGACGGTCCGTGGCCGGAGCCCGGCGCCGACGCTGGCCGCCTCGCCGGCGCGGAAGCGCTCGGCATGACGCAACCCGCTACGCTCGAGGTCGAGGCGCTCGGCAAGAGCTTCGGCGGCCTGCAGGTGTTCCGTGACGTCGGCTTCAAGCTCGCGCCGTGCGACCGGCTGGGCGTGATCGGCCCGAACGGCGCCGGCAAGACGACGCTGATCAACCTGCTGTGCGGCAAGCTGGCGCCAACGGCGGGGCGCATCCTGCTCGACGGCCACCCGGTCGGCGGCCTGCCGCTGCATCATCTGGCGCGTCGCGGCGTCGTGCGTAGCTTCCAGCAGACCAACAATTTCAAGGGCTGCACGGTGCGCGAGAACTTGGCGCGCGCCATTCGCTTCAGCGGCGCGCCGGCTGCGACCTGGGCGCAGCTCGATCCTCTGCTGGGCCAGTTCTACCTCGCTGCACGGCTCGACGACCGCAGCGACGAGCTGCCGTACGGGCTGCAGAAAATGCTGGGCCTGCTCCTCGCCTACGCGACCCGGCCGCGCGTGCTGCTGCTCGACGAGCCGGCCGCCGGGCTCGAACGGCAGGAGCGTGCGCTGGTCGACCTGTTCGTGGCCGCGGCGCAGGCCGACCATGGCTGCTCGGTGCTGATCGTCGAGCACGACATGGACCTGGTCCGCCGCCTGTGCCCGCGAATAATAGTGCTGGATGGCGGTCAGGTGCTGGCCGAGGGAGCGCCGGAGACGGTGCTGGCCCGGCAGGACGTGATCGACGCCTACATGGGCGTGGTCGACGACGCCGACGAGGCCGCATGACGGCGCTGCTGAGCGTCGAGCAACTCGACGTCCGCTACGGCGGGATCGTCGCGTTGCACGGCGTCTCGCTCACCGTGGACGAGGGCGAGACGGTGCTGCTGATCGGCGCCAACGGAGCGGGCAAGTCGAGCCTGATCAACGCGGTGATCGGCGCGGTACCGAACTGCGGCGGCATGATCCGCTTCCGCGGCCAGGACCTCGCCGCCTACGGCACCGACCGGCGCTCCCGTGCCGGCATCGGCTACTCGCCGGAAGGGCGGCGCGTGTTCGCCAGCATGTCGGTCACCGACAACGTGCTGTCCGGCGCGTTCGGGCTCGGGCGGCGGCGCCAGCGCGACTCGCTCGACTGGCTGCGCTCGGTGTTCCCGATCCTGGCCGAACGTGGCGAGCAGCCGGCCGGGCAATTGAGCGGCGGCGAGCAGCAGATCGTTGCGTTCGCCCGTGCCATGTGCGCCGACCCGCCGCTGCTGCTGCTCGACGAGCCGTTCCTCGGCCTCGCCCCGGTTTGGATTGGGCGGATCAGTGCCGCGATCCGCGAGCTGCAGCGGCGCGGTACGACCATCTTGATGACCGAGCAGATGGCGCGTCCGGCGCTCAAACTCGCCAGCCGCGGCTATGTGCTGCGCGGAGGCGAGGTGCGGCGCAGCGGCACGTCGGCCGAAATCCGCGGCCAGATGCTGGTCGAAGAATATCTGTGAGGACGAATTTGAATTGCCGATTCTGGCGTCGGGCGATACTTTAGCGCTTAATGAATGGTTGTGACGCCACCATAATGTGCGCGCGCCAACGAGGGAGGATAACGTCCATGCGCCGTCGCATCGCATGCCTGACCGCAGCGCTCTTGGCCGTGGGCGGCTCTGCCCTGGCCGAGGACAGCTACAAGATGCGGGCTTCGCTCGACACCTCGGCGACGCACGCACGAACTATCTCGGTCGCGGACTATCTGCAGAAGTTGCGGGAGCAATCGAACGGACAGATTCAGACCGAGCTGTTCAACAGCGGGGCGCTGTTCCGCGATCGAGATGTCGCCAAGGCGCTGCGCCAGGGCGCGATCGAGATGGCGGTGCCGGGCAATTGGGTGCTGACCTCATTCGTTCCGAATGCGGACATCGTCAACCTGCCCTGCCTGTTTGGCCAGCCGACGGCGACCGTCTATGCCGTCGCCGACGGCAAGGCCGGCCAGATGATCAACGACGAGCTGGAGAAAAAGCTGGACGTCGTGGTCATCGGTCCGTGGCTGCCGCTGGGCTACAACAACATCTACACCACCAAGAAACCGGTGAAGTCGTTCACCGACTTGGCCGGAATGAAGGTGCGCAATTCGGGTGGCGCCGGGCAATCGCTGCGCGCGACGTTCCTGGGAGCGCAGCCGAACGTGACCGCCTGGCCGGACGTGCCGCTCGCGCTGTCGCAGGGTACCTTCGAAGGGGTCGCGAGCACGGACGAAAGCCTGGTCAGCGCCAAGCTCTGGGAGAGCGGGATCCGATACGAGTTCGCTGACAAGGAGTTCATCGGCTTCTACATTCCCATGGTCAGCGAGAGCTTCTTCAAGAAACTGCCCGCCAATCTGCAGACCCTCGTCCGCGATGTCTGGCGCGACAACATCGGCGCCTATCGTCACAACATGGAGCAGGCGCAGGCGGACGCGCGCGAGACGCTGAAGGCGCACGGGGTGCAGGTGGTCGAGCCGAGCGACCAGGAGCTCGAGGCGATGCGGCGGAAGATGATGCCCAAGATGGACGATTGGGCCCGCGAGCTGCGCATCTCGCCCGCGATGCTGCAGGTGGTGACGGCGGAATGCACGAAACCGGCTCAGTAGATGCTCGCCGCACTTGACTGGCTCGAGCGGCGGCTCGCCGGGCTGCTCGGCCTGGCGGCGCTGGCGTTCGGCACGTATTCGGTGATCGGCCGCTACCTCGATCAGCAGATCGCCTTCGTCAACGGCGAGGAGGTCGTGGTCTACCTCATCGTCTGGGCCGTGTTCCTGGCCGCCAGCCAACTCGTGCGCACCGACGGCCACGTGCGGCCCGACATCGTGCTGCGCCTGTTGCCGCCGCAGGGACAGCGCTGGGCCGAGAGCATCAACTGCTGTGTCGCCATCGCGTTCTGCGCCGGGCTCGCCTGGTATGGCTGGACCATCGTCTCGACCTCCTGGGCGCTCGACGAGCGCAGCGAGACCGGGCTGCAATTCCCGATGTGGCTCTATTATGCGGCCGTGCCGACCGGCGGCGCGCTGATGACCCTGCGCTACGTCATCCGCCTGCATCGCTACCTGTTCCGCTTCGATCCCCACACGATGGTCATCGCCCCCGGCGAGCACTGACGGCCAGCGATGATGACCGCCCCTTTCCTGCTGTTGTTCTTCGGCCTGCTCGCGCTGGGCATGCCGATCTTCCTGGTGCTAGGCGCCTGCGCGGCGGCGCTGTTCGGCGCGACCGGGCAGCCGCTGGTGGTGATCGCACAGAAGATCGCCGACGAGCTGAACTCGTCGACGCTGACGGCGCTGCCGCTATTCGTGATGGCGGCGGCCTTCATGCGCCGGGGCGGGGTGGCCAAGGCGCTGGTCGATGTGGCGATCGCCTGGTTCGGACGGCTGCGCGGCGCGCTCGGCATCGTCACCGTGGTCTCCTGCACGCTTTTCGCGGCGATCTGCGGCTCGTCGGTCGCGACTGCGCTGGCGATGGGCACGATCCTGATCCCGGCCATGCTCGAGCGCGGCTATCCGCGCAGCTTCGCGCTCGGCGTCGTCGGTGCCTCGGGCACGATCGGCATCGTCATTCCGCCCTCGCTGTCCTTGATCCTCTACGGGCTGATCGCCGAACAGTCGGTGCCGCGGCTGTTCCTGGCCGGCATCCTGCCGGGCCTGCTACAGGCGACGACCTTCTTCGCCTGGGTGCTGTTCTACGCCTATCGCTACAAGCTGCCGAAGGAGCCGGTCGTCCCGCCGCGCGAGGTGATGCGCATGACGCTGCGGGCGCTGCCCGCGCTCGTGGTCCCGGCGGTGGTGATGATCGGCATCTATGGCGGGCTGATGACCGTGACGGAATCGGCGGCGGTCGCGGCGACCGCGGCGCTCGTGGTCAGCCTGGGCTTCTATCGCGGCTTCCGGCTCAGCGAGACCGCCGACGTGGTGGCCGACGCGATCAAGAGTGCCGCGACCATCATGATGATCGTCGCCACCGCGCTCGCCTTCGGCCACTGGATGACCGATTCCGGCATGCCGGCCCGGCTCGTGCAGTTCACCGTCGACAATCACCTGCACACCTGGGAATTCTTGCTCGCGATCAACGTGCTGCTGCTGATGCTGGGCTGCTTCCTCGAGGTCGCGGCGACGCTGCTGGTGGTCATGCCGATCCTCGCACCCGCGCTGAAGCCGCTCGGGGTCGATCCAGTCCATTTCGCGATCGTGTTCACGCACAACATGGAGATCGCGCTGATCCATCCACCGGTCGGGCTCAATCTCTACGTGCTGGCGACCATCACGACCGCGCCGATCACCGAGGTAATCAGGGGAATCCTCCCATTCCTGATACTACTGCTGATCTGTCTGGCGATCATTACATACGTGCCGGAACTGTCGCTCTGGCTGCCGAACCTGGTCTATGGCCCGGCGTCCTGACCGCTCAGACCGGCTCGAGCGTCGGCCGCGGCCCGTCGATCAGCCGATATTGCTCGAGCACACGGGCGCGCACCGTCTTGCGGCTGATCTTCAGCATGGCGTTGCGCGGCAACTCGTCAAGTGCGACGAAGGCGCGCGGGCGCTTGTAGCCGGTCATCTCGGCCGTGACCGCCTGCACCGCCGCCTCCCAGCCCGGCGCCGGCCGCTCGGCCACCGCCACGATCACCTCGCCCCAATATTCCGATGCGAGACCGAACACCGTCACCTCCGACCCGGCCAGCGCCGGCGCCAGCGCGCGCTCCACCTCCTCGGGGGCCACCTTGTAGCCACCGGTCTTGATCACATCGGCCGCACGCCCGACCAGATGCAGCCGCCCGCGCGCATCCAAATAACCCAAATCGCCGCTCTCGTGGAGCGCGCCGTCTTCCAGCTTGTCGTAGATTGCGCCGCCTTCCACGGGCCGCAGATAGCCCGACATCATATGCTGCGCGCGGATCAGCACCTCGCCGATCGTCCCCACCGCGGCAGGCTGTCCGTCGCCGCCATCGATGACGATCTCGACCCCGGTCGCCGGCCAGCCGACGCAGGCATCGGCGTCCGCACCGCCTTCGGCATACCAGGCGTCGAGCTCCGGCGGTTCGAGCACGCAGATCGGATTGGTCACCTCGGTCTTCCCATAGGTGACGCGGATCACGGGGCCGAAAATCGCCTTGGCACGAGAATAAAGGCCGGGCGAGAGTACGGCGGTGCCGGTGTAGATGGTGCGCAGCCCCGGCAGCGTCTCGCCCGTCGCGGACGCGACGATCTCACCAGAGGCGGACGCGACGATCTCACCGGCGGCGGCCGCGACGATCTTGGCCAGCACGGTCGGCGGGGCGAACATCTCGTCCACCTCGCGTCGGCGCAGGATCGGCAACACGAAATCGGTGTCGACGCCATCGAGCAGCAGCAGACTGCCGCCCTGCTCGAGATAGGCCCAGGTCAGGATCGAGGCGCCGTGGGAGAACGGGGTCATCAGCAGCAGGCGGCTTTGGGCGCCCGGCCGGGTCGGCATGGCCGCGCGCTGCAGCAGGCTGCCGGCCCAGCGCGCGTGCTGGTTGGTCACCACGCCTTTGGCCAGGCCCGTCGTCCCCGAGGTGAAGCCGATCCGGGCCCGGTCCTCGTAGCGCACCGCGGGCAACGCCTCGGGGCGCAATTCCGTCTCGCCGGTCGTCTCGAGCGTATGAACCTCGATGCCGTGACCACGGAAGAACTCGGCGTCGGCCTCGGCGGCGATGGCATGGCGAATGTCGGCCAGGCGCAGGCAATGCAGGCGATCGGACTCCGCCAGGTTGATGTTGACCCCGGCCTCTGCGCCGCCGGCGAGCAGGACGCCGAGGCTCGCCCAGACTGCCGGGATGGAATTGCGCACGAAGCAGGCCACCGGGTCGCCCGGGCGGACGCCGGCCGCGATCAGGCGCTCGGCCATGGCGGCGGCACGGCGATAGAGCGCGGCGTAGGTGATGGTATCGTTGCGGTCGGCGACGGCGATCCGGTCGGCAAAGCGCGCCGCCAAGGTCGCTGCGGACCGGCCCCGATGATAGTAGCCCTGCATCGCGCTCTCCTCCGCTACTGTGGTCACCAAGTTCTGGCCCGGTGCTCCGTTGTGGACCCTACGCCCGACCGGAAGGTGGCGAAATAGATGCCGAGCAACGAACCATTGCGGGGACTGGTCGTGGTCGAGATCGGCCACAGCATCGCGGCACCCTTCGCCGGGCTGATCTTGTCCGATCTGGGCGCGGAGGTGATCAAGGTGGAAAGCAAGCGCGGCGGCGGCGATTACGCCCGCGGCTGGGGACCACCGTTCTACGAGGGGACAGCGTCGGCCTACCACGCCTACAACCGCGGCAAGCAGGCGGTGACCGTCGACCTCGCCGAGCCGCGCGACGCCGAGGCGCTGCGCCGCCTGGTGCTCGCGCGTGCCGACGTGGTGATTCAGAACCTGCGATCCGGGGTGGTCGAGCGGTTCGGTCTCGGCGCGGAGGCGCTGCTCGCGGCCAAGCCGAGCCTTGTATACTGCAATCTCGGCGCGTTCGGCGATGCCGGGCCGCTCGCCGACAAGCCTGGTTACGACCCGCTGGTGCAGGCGTTCGCCGGGCTGATGAGCATCACCGGGGAGGGTGGCGGCCGGCCGCCGGTTCGGATCGGCGTGTCGCTCAACGACATGGGTGCCGGGATGTGGTCAGTGATCGGCATCCTGTCCGCGCTGCTCGAGCGCGCCCAGGGCGGCAGTTGCGGCAAGGGCGGCACCGTTTCGACCTCGCTGTACGAGACGGCGCTGAGCTGGCTGACCTTGCCGATGGCGAGCTACGGCGTCTCGCGCGAGGTGCGCCAGCCACGCGGCTCGGCGGTCGATGAGATCGTGCCGTATCAATGCTTCGCGACGCGCCAGGGGTGGCTGATGATCGCGGCCGGCAACGACGGGCTGTATCGCAAGCTGTGCCTCGTGCTCGGGCGGCCTGATCTGGCCGAGGACGAGCGATTCCGCAGCAATGCGGGCCGGGTCGCGCATCGCGAGGTGCTGTTGCCGCAGCTCGAGGCAGCGATCGGCGCCGAGGCGCTCGACGCGCTCGCCACACGGCTCGATGCGGCAGGCGTGCCGAACGCGCCGTTGCAGGATATCGGGCAGGTGGCCGCGCACGCGCAGACCGAGGCGCTCGGCATGCTGCAGCCCGAGCGGGACGGCGGCCTGAAGCTGCTCGGCCTGCCGTTGCGCTTCGACGGCGTCCGGCCGGCGCACCGCTTCCCGACGCCTGGGCTTGGCGAACACAACGATATTCTCGAGGATCCGGCATGACCGACACTGCGCTGCGCGAACACTACGACACGCTCCTCGTCGAGCGCCCGCACCCCGACGTGCTGCTGGTGACGATGAACCGGCCGGACGCGCTGAACGCCATGAACACGCAGATGGGGCACGACATGCACCATCTGTTCGACGCGCTGGCCGCCGACCCCGGCCTGTGCCGCGCCGTCGTGCTGACCGGCGCAGGCGAGCGCGCGTTCTGCGCCGGCGGCGACCTCAAGCAGCGCCGCGGCATGACCGATGCCGAGTGGCAGGCGCAGCACCACGTGTTCGAGCGCAAGGTGCGGGCGATGATCGACTGCCCGGTGCCGCTGATCGCCGCCGTCAACGGCGCCGCCTATGGCGGAGGCTGCGAGATGGCGCTCACCTGCGACTTCATCTACGCGGCGACCACCGCGCGGTTCGCGCTGCCGGAGGTCACGCTCGGGATCATGCCGGGTGCGGGCGGAACGCAGAACCTGCCGCGTGCGGTCGGCGAGCGGCGGGCCAAGGAGCTGCTGCTGTCCGGCCGTCCGTGGTCGGCGCAGGATGCCGAGCGCTGGGGCATGGTCAACCGGGTATGTGAGCCCGGCGAACTGGTGGCCGCTTCGATCGAGACCGCGCAGGTGATCGCGGGCAACGCGCCGATCTCGATCCGCCAGGCCAAGCGCTCGATGCATCACGGGCTTGGCCTGTCGCTCGCGGACGGGCTGCTGTTCGAGATCGAGGCCTACAATCGGATGGTGCCGACCGAGGATCGGCGCGAGGGCGTGTTGGCATTCAACGAGAAGCGCAAGCCGGCCTTCAAGGGCCGATAGGAGACGACCATGGACATGCACACCGAGGCGCAGGCGCCCGTCATGCTCGAGCTGGGCGAAGATTATCCCGAGCTGCGCGAGGCGGTGCGCCGCTTGTGCGCCAACTATGGCGGCGAGTATTGGCGCAAGCTCGACAAGGACTCCGCCTATCCGACCGCGTTCGTCACGGAGCTGACCGAGGCCGGTTATCTGGCGGCGCTGATCCCGGAGGAGTATGGCGGCGCCGGGCTGCCGCTGCGGGCGGCGGCCGTGATCCTCGAGACGATCAACGCTTCGGGCTGCACCGCGTCGCCCGCGCATGCGCAGATGTACATCATGGGCACGCTGCTCCGGCACGGTAGCGAGGCGCAGAAGCGGCGCTACCTGCCGCAAATCGCTTCCGGCGCGCTGCGGCTGCAGGCGTTTGGCGTGACCGAGCCGACGAGCGGTTCGGACACGACGAAGCTCAAGACACGGGCCGAGCGGCGCGGCGACAAATATGTCGTCACCGGGCAGAAGGTCTGGACGTCGCGCGCGTTGCATTCGGACATGATGCTGTTGCTCGCGCGCACCACGCCGCTCGACCAGGTCAAGAAAAAGACGGACGGGCTGTCGGTGTTTCTCGTCGACCTGCACGAGCAGCGGGGTGAGCGGCTCTCGATCCGGCCGATCGACGCGATGCTGAACCACAACACGACCGAGATCTTCATGGACGGGCTCGAGGTGCCGGCCGAGAACCTGATCGGCGAGGAGGGCAGGGGCTTCCGCTACATCCTCGATGGGATGAACGCCGAGCGCGTGCTGGTCGCGTCCGAGTGCGTGGGCGACGGTCGCTGGCTGCTCGAGCGAGCGACTACCTATGCCAAGGACCGCCGCGTATTCGACCGCGCGATCGGTCAGAACCAGGGCGTGCAGTTTCCGTTGGCGCGCGCCTATGCGGCGCTCGAGGCGGCTGACCTGATGTGCCGCAAGGCGGCGAGCCTGTTTGCCGCCGGGCGGGACTGCGGGGCGGACGCCAACATGGCCAAGCTGCTGGCGTCAGAGGCCACGTGGGCGGCGGGCGAGGCGGCGATGCAGACCTATGGCGGTTTCGCCTTCGCCCGCGAATACGACATCGAGCGGAAATGGCGCGAGGCGCGGCTCTACCAGGTGGCGCCGATCTCGACCAACCTCGTGCTGTCCTACCTGGCGCAACACGTGCTCGGCTTGCCGCGATCGTTTTGATCTTCTCAGTCACCACGCATTTCGGCCGGCGTCACGAAAACCGGGTTGGCGGCTCGGACTGCCGCCATCGCCGCCCGTCTCGACGGGAGACCGGCACGGATCAGCAGAGACATCATGAACTGCGGCACTCCCGTCTCCAGGGAAGCAGCGCCGCCACCAGGGATGATATCCGCCGACCAGTCCAGACTCATACGCCGCGTTCTGATCGCCTCAAGCGCCCAGACCAGTCGATAGGTGAACGCCTCCTCCACCATCCGCATATTGTGCGGGCCGATCTCCGAAACCTCGGCACCCGAAACCCACTGCTTGAGAATGCTCTTCCAGTCCGCCGGCATCGCATTCTTCCTGTCGGGAACGAAAGGACGCATGACGAGAAGCCGCGAAAGGACCGTTCCGTCTGAGCCGACAAGGCCCGCAGAGGCGTCACGATCAGGACGCGGCGCGTGGTCGACAAAGTAATGAGCGGGGCGATCTCCGCGACACGCGTCTTGCCTGCACTCGTAGGCAGGGCGACCACAAGATCGTCGGTAACGTCGGTCCAACGGCGCGCTGCCCGCGCTGGGACGGCCAAAGGTCCACTTCGGCAGACTTCCGAGCGTAGAGCGAGCTAATGAACAGCCGCCGCAGGTCGGCATATTGCTCCTCGGCGCCTTCGCGTGTGGTGCAGGTCTGTGGAGCACCCCCCACCAACACATGATGTCGGTCACAGACGCTTCTGTCTCAGAGACTTATGGCGCCGTTGGCTGGGGGACCTGGAGAGCAAATCCACCAGCAACACCCCTGTCTGATCAACAGCTTAGCTGCAGCCTCGTTCGCTTGTGTGACACAGTTTTGGGCTACACTCAACTGGCGACCCCGGTTTCTGAGACTAGGTTTAAGCCTGCGGTCATGCTGCCAACACGTAGCTAGTCCCCCGAGTCATTCACAGTGTGGGGTAGAGCCTTTTCAGTTTGACGCGGGCGTCAGCGGTTGTGAACTGCCAGTCCGCCTTGGCGTGCTTGGTGTTGCGGTTGTTCTGCCATGCGGCGACTTCCTTGATCAGCTTTTCCTTGTTGGGGATGCGCCGATCAAGGCATTGGCGCGACAGCACGCTCAGTTCGCTTTCAGCCAGGTCCAGCCAACTGCCGTGCTTAGGCGTATAGTGCCACTCGAAGCGCTCGACGAGGCGGCGGGCTTCCTCGGCGGGAAATGCCTCGTAGAGCGACGCGGGCTTGTGGGTGCTGAGATTGGCCTGCACGAGCACGATCTTGCTGGCCCGCGGAAAGTGCGTGTCGGACAATTCTTTCAGCACCTGCGCGTAGTCGGCCGCGGCATGACGGTCGGTCACCTTGACCTGCCGCCAGCCTTCCAGTGGTGCGAACATCATGAACAGGTTGGCCGTGCCGTTGCGCTGATACTCGTAATCGACCCGCCTTGGTTGCCCCGGCCTCGCGGGGATCGGCGCGCGCGTCTCGACAATGAGCTGCTTTGATGTCTCGTCCACGCAGACCACGGGACGGTCAGGATCATGCGGCCGGTGGTAGACCTCGATCACATCTTCCATAGCGGCTACGAAAGCTGCGTTGGCAGCTGGCGGGATCACCCATTGCTCATTCAGGTGCGGCTTGAGAATGTTTTTTTTAGCGTCCGCCCGATGGTGTTGTCGCTGGCTCGCTCGACGATGTTCAACTCGACGACGCG
>JAABUZ0100001941.1_pt1 | contig 36474 bp, 29 predicted proteins | sample 5562091 | NCBI WGS metagenome assembly JAABUZ01 (sample SAMN12813069, study PRJNA571459) | rock metagenome | isolation source: Antarctica rocks | place: Antarctica: Victoria Land, Linnaeus Terrace sud | collected 2015-12-21 | reverse complement strand
TGGATAAGCAGCCGGGGTTCGGGATGAGCCTCGATAATCGTGGATGTTCTAGCTCTACTTCAAAGACTGGAAAGCGCAAGCATACTGGCTCTATGAAGCAACTCGGACAGAAGAAGCGAAAGAAGCCTCAAAGTGTAGATGGTGGGGTATTAGAAACCCCGTCCGTCTACACGGCGGGGTAGTTCATAAGATTGACTGACTAGGGCTTGAGAATCGGCACAAATGGCAATATTCTTGATGTTGGCCGTCCTGAGAGCGTAACGGGAGAGGATCGAAGCCATAGCGCGAGAGCTGGGAACGGTGCGAAATATGTAGCTGCCAATTCCAGACAGGTTTGACGCATAGCTGGTGGGAGAGATCATCACCAACCCTCCCTGTTGGTATACCGGCGCGGCGGCGAAGGAAGCATCACTAGTGTTGTGTCCCACCACGGCCAAAATGCTAGAATCTTTGACAAACTCACTAGCCAGATGTTGGGCCTCGGCTGGGTCATTATCATCATTGGCAATCTCGACCTGCAACAGCGAGCCATTAATGCCACCGCTCTGATTCACCTCACTTTGAGCCTGAGCCACCCCACGCAAAATCTCTTTTGCTGCATCCAGATTGCCGCCAGTTGGCACGCTCACTGCAATTTTGAGCCTCCGGAGTTGAGCCGCCTTGGCATTGTTTAAGTAAATCAATGCCTCTGGGTCATTACGATTTAGCTGTAGTGATAATTGCAGCTTGGTGATGGCAGTAGTCAAGTTGCCACTCGCAAACGCTTGCACCCCTGCCTGTTTATCGGCTGTGGTGTCTGCCGTAACCAAAATTTTGGCCCCCAAACTAATCCGCTCCTGCGGACTATAAGTCGTTGCCACTGATGACTTAGACTTGACTCCAGATTGACTACGATACGGTTCAACCGTTCGCCCAGAGAGCAGTTTTCCCACTAACCATAAACCACCGCCTATAAGATATCCGGCGAGAACGATATAAATAAGAAGCCGGATAGTTTCTCCTGTGGTACCACCGCCATATAACGCCTTGCTCGTTTTGTTCGGAGTTATTGCAGGGGGTTTTATCACCTCAGTTTCAGTGATGGCAGCATTTTCATTTGGGGCTGCTGCAGCGGTTTCAATACCCTCGACGATGTAACCGACGACTTGATGACCGTAAACCGAGAGGTTGGCTTTCTGCTGCGAGTAGGTCTGCTCTTTCACCTCGCTTACCATTTCCTGTTGATCAACCGGGACGAACAGATCTAGCAATTCCCCCTGCTGAAGGGCAATGTGGCTGCGCTTACGGACAACCGAGGGAATCGCCACTCCAGGGCGGACGGGCTGGTAACTCCACAAGTCTGCAACAACTATGGTTTCTAGCGTTGCTGGGGGGCTGTGCCGGTCTATCATTGCTACTGGTCCATTGTGCAACCAGGTAAAAATATTTTCGAGTTGGAAAGCGGACACTGGTTGCATTAAGTAGTAGCAGATGAAGTACGGTACATGGCGGCGAGATCGGTCGTCCACCCCGTCTTCATACAACCAGCCAAACAGGGTGTGCTTTGGGGTTACCTGATGTAAGTAAACAGCCCGGTATCCAGAACTCGGCGGATTGCTGGCATCCCAGTGCCTGAAAGCCACAAGTTCGATGAAGGCTTGCTGGATGTCTGTAGGAACCTGCCCACTAGCAAGAGTTTTAAATCCTATCCCAGCAAAGCTGGTGTATATAAGTTGGCCTGGGACTAGGAGCGAATCCATGTTTGAGGGTGTTGTAGATATGTGGCTGCAATTATTTACAGTTTTTGACTCTAAAATGCAAAGTTTTACTGGTTTTGCTCTGAGGCAAAATGTTGTAAATTAACATTTATGATAAGTCAAGGTTTTTGTCAGTTTGTTAATTTATGAGATCAAGCCCTTATTGTCTGAGAGGGTATCTATAAAATTTGGTTCAAAGATGAACTCACAACCGCTGCCACTGCCTAGCAATGAAATAGCAAGGCTCGATGCACTTAACCAGTATCAGATCCTCGATACTGCTCCCGAAAAGGCATTCGATGATTTCACCTTCTTGGCTGCACAAATTTGCGGAACCCCAATTGCGTTAATAAGCTTCATCGATAAGAACCGGCAGTGGTTCAAATCGAACCTGGGCTAGCCAAGTATTGCTTGATGTGTGGCACGCTTCTACGCAGTCGCTGTGCCAGTTGCAATGAACTGATTGTATCCTTCAAATTTTGCTTCTGTCCCTATTGCGGTAGTTCCTACAAAGAGAAAAAAACTGATAGTGTCACTTGAAGCATAAAACGGCAGCTACTTTTTAGCTTGTTTGCTTTTTTGCCTCTCTCCCTGTATATTATATTCTCATCGGTAATATGTACGATTTTCCGACCAAGGAGCCGGAGATTAAGCCGCTCACCGTAACGCAGTTCATAAAAAAGATGGCTTGGCCTATTCATTTGTTGGCAGCAATTCCCCAATCACTAACTCTATCGAGTAGAGTTAGCACTCCCTTGTCGCATTTTAGGTGGCATCCCAGTTCACTCAAAAGGTTTGTATCGCTGTTTTTAGTAGGAGTGAGTTTGAGTGTGGTGATCGCCGCTTGCTCCGGGGGAGGCAATCAAAATGCTGGTGGTAGTGCCAGCCCTGGGGCTAAAAGCGGTGATATGGAAATGACCCTGGTTTCTTACGCCGTGACTCAAGCTGCCTACCAGCAGATCATTCCTAAGTTCAGCGCCCAATGGAAACAGCAACATAACCAGAATGTAACCTTCAACCAAAGCTATGGTGGCTCAGGTTCCCAGACCCGTGCCGTGATCGATGGCTTGGAAGCAGATGTTGTGACATTAGCTTTAGCTCTTGACACCAAGAAAATTGAAAAAGCTGGACTGATTCAACCGGGCTGGGAGAAAAAAGCGCCTAACAATGCGATCGTCACAAAGTCGGTGGCAGCTCTGGTAACCCGTGAGGGTAATCCCAAAGGTATAAAAACCTGGGCAGACTTAGCAAAAGATGGGGTGAGTGTGATTACGGCTAACCCCAAAACCTCTGGCGGCGCTCGCTGGAATTTCTTGGGTATATGGGGTTTCGTTGTTAAAACTGGGGGAGATGATACCAAAGCTCAGGATTTCACCAGCAAGGTCTTTAAGAACGTCCCTGTACTGACTAGAGATTCCCGCGAATCCAGCGATGTGTTTTTTAAGCAAGGACAGGGGGATGTCTTAATCAACTACGAAGACGAAGTGCTTTTGGCGCAAAAGAATGGTCAGAAGCTTCCTTACGTCGTGCCAGACGTGAATATCTCTATTGACAATCCCGTCGCTGTCGTTGATAAAAACGTAGACAAACACGGCACGCGAGCCGTCGCAGAAGCGTTTGTCAAGTACCTTTTTACGCCAGAAGCTCAGCGGGAATTTGCTAAAACTGGGTTCCGCCCCGTCGATTCTACGGTGGCACAAGAAGTGGCTTCATCTTATCCCAAAATCAAAACCCTCTTCACCGCTCAGGACTTGGGCGATTGGGATGCGATTCAGAAAAAGTTTTTCGATGATGGTGGCATCTTCGACAAAATTCAAGCCAGTATCGGCAAATAATTCTAGAACCCTATGGCTATATCTTCTTCCTCAAGACTGAAACGCACTTGGAATAAACCACTAAACCAGTTTACCCAGCTTTCCTGGCCGTGGCGGATTACGCTCTTGTATCTCACTATAATGCTATTTCTGCCGATGGCGGCACTCTTACTAAAAGCCAGTACTAAAAACCCGATTGAGTTTTGGCAGATTGCCACCAGTTCTGTCGCCCTTTCGGCATACGAGGTCACCTTTGTAACAGCATTAATTGCCGCAGCGCTCAATGGTATCTTTGGCACTCTAGTCGCTTGGGTTTTGGTTCGGTATGACTTCCCTTTGAAGCGAATTATCGATGCTGCAGTTGACTTGCCGTTTGCCTTACCAACCTCTGTTGCGGGTTTGACTTTGGCGACGGTATACAGCCAAAACGGCTGGGTAGGATCACTTTTTGCACCTTTCGGGATTAAAATCGCCTTTACTCGACTGGGTGTGGCTGTGGCGATGATTTTTATCTCCCTGCCTTTCGTAGTGCGGACTTTGCAGCCAGTTTTGCAAGAAATGGATCAGCAGATTGAGGAAGCAGCTTGGAGCTTAGGGGCATCGGATCAGCAGACTTTCTGGCGTGTGATTTTACCGCCCCTGATGCCAGCAATTCTTACAGGCGTAGCACTCGGATTTTCCCGTGCTGTGGGGGAATATGGTTCAGTTGTGATTGTTGCCTCCAATATACCGTATAAGGATTTGATCGCGGCGGTGCTGATTTTCCAACGGTTGGAGCAGTACGACTATGCTGGCGCGACTGTAATCGGCACTGTTTTGTTGGGAATTTCCCTATTGATTTTGTTGGCGATTAATCTGTTACAAGCATGGGGGCGACGCTATGAGATTTAACGAACGGGGCTGGGTTAAGCCAGTTTTGATTGTTGTTGCGATCGCCTACTTAGCCTTAGTTTTGTTTATCCCAGCAATCAACGTCTTTGTGCAAGCTTTCAAAGATGGAGTTGGTCCTTTCTTTCGCAACCTCACCGAACCTGCCTTTGTTAATGCCATCCAGTTGACGCTGTTAATTGCCCTGATAGTCGTACCCCTAAATGCAGCGTTTGGTTTGTGTGCGGCTTGGGCAATCACACGACACAATTTCCCAGGTCGAGCCTTTGTTATCAGCATTTTAGACTTGCCCTTCGCCGTTTCGCCTGTTGTTGCGGGTCTGATGATAGTCTTGCTTTATGGAAGAAATGGCTGGTTTGGGCCACTTCTAGAGCAAGCAAACATCAAGATCATATTTGCCTTACCAGGCATGATACTAGCGACGGCGTTTGTCACTATGCCCTTCGTCGCCCGTGAAGTGATTCCCGTATTAGAAGAAGCTGGTTCCGAGCAAGAGGAAGCAGCCAGAACCTTGGGAGCAAATGACTGGCAAATTTTCTGGCGTGTTACCGTGCCTAATATTCGTTGGGGTCTGCTCTATGGCTTGATTTTGACCAACGCCAGAGCTATGGGCGAGTTTGGAGCTGTCTCAGTCGTGTCTGGTAACATTGCCCGTAAAACTCAAACCTTACCCTTATTTGTGGAGGAAGCCTATAAGCAATACCAGAGTCAGGCAGCCTTCTCAGCTGCCGTACTACTTGCCGGTCTCGCATTAGTCACGCTCGTATTGAAAGAAATTCTTGAACGTAAAACTCGAATCAAAGATGTTGAATAGGAGACTATTATGGCAATTCAAAGCACTGACAACATTCAGGCCAATTCAATTGAACCAGTGAAATTTACGACAGATATGGGAGCTAATAGACCAACCCAAACTCGGGTAAAAATTCGCATTCCTAAAGCTTTTCATGAAGAGCCAGTCATTTCACGACTGGTTTCTCACCACGGCATCACGGTTAATATCACAGCTGCTCTGCTGGGAGCAAATGCGCGGGATGATGGCTGGTTTGACCTGGAACTAAGAGGCACAACTCCCCAGATCCAGAGTGCCTTAACTTACCTAAATGAACTGGATTTAGAAATTTGGAGCCAATCCACTCCTGAAGAAGATGGGTGGTAACGAAGAAGTCAGGAGTTCTGACTCCTGACTCCTCTTCTTAGGCCATATGATTTTCAATCGCCCAGCGCGCTAGTTCCGTGCGGTTGTTAAGGCCGGTTTTACCGAGCATATTGGATACATGGCTTTCTACAGTGCGCTGACTCACATTCAATTCATTAGCAATTTCACGGTTCGCCAGACCTCTGGCCACAAATTGCACAACTTTCAGCTCTGTCGTGGTCAAGTGAACATCGAAGGGAACCTGGATTCTTGGCCCGTTTTCGCCTCGACTATTATCGCGCTGTATTAGATCCATAGTCCGCCTGAGGGTAGATTCCACTTGTGCCACCAGTTCTTCTGGCTCAAACGGCTTTACCATGTAGACATCTGCCCCTGTGTTCAGACCCTTGATCCGGTCTTGGCTTTGTCCTTTAGCGGAAAGGAATAAAACGGGAATCAATTTGGTGCGCTCGTCTTCCCTGACGTGCTTCACGAAGGTATAGCCGTCCATTTCCGGCATCATCACGTCGCAGATGATCATATTTGGGATGTCAGTAGCTAATACCTCCAGCGCTTCCCGACCATTTTCAGCAGTCACGACTTCATAGCCCCGGAATTCTAAGTAATCCTTGACGAGCAAAATGAGGTTGGGGTCATCATCAATCAGCAGCAGTCGTTTGTCATCTCTTACGCTAGTTTCTTTCATAACTGTGCTACTCGTCACGCCTAAATAAACGGAATTTTCCAATAGTCTTTTGAACTTTGTTTATTTGTCGCTGGCATTCTCCTGGATCTACTGTTACTCCTGTGAGTCAGAAACGCCTTTATTACTTCTGACACAAGATTGTAGATGCGTAATTATGACAGCAACAGCAAAAATTCAGTCAGGATACAGAATTTATAGTATATCTACCCACAATATTGTATCTTATTTTTAAACCCTTGGTGTTTAAATAATAATGAAGCTCTCCTCTACTGGCGTACACTTAGGGCTGCGAGTGGCTAAAAGCCGTCGCTCAAATCTCCAAGTCTTCTTTGTCAAGCCTGAGCTGAAATTACTGTATTCAATGCAGTAGGCTCTGGCAAAGGATGCGTCAAGAAGGCGTATTCTTCTACGACATGATTGCCAATCAGATGCTCTTGGATAATTCTCTCAATGATGTCAGGGGTTGCCTGACGATACCAAACACCATCTGGATAAACGACTAAAATCGGCCCTTGGGCGCAGACTCGTAGACAATTGGCTTTGGTGCGAAAGATGCAACTGGGGCGGGTGTCTGTTGGTTTATCGAGTTTTAACTGTTTCAGACGCTTTTTCAAGTAGTCCCAAGATTCCAGACTCGCTGACTTTGAGCAGCACTGGGCGAAGGTCGGATCAGCACAGATAAAGATATGTCTCTGAATTTGCGGCAGCCCCAAAGTTTGTACACAAGCTGCTAGGGCGTCTTCATCTTGAGCTTGACACGTTTGGGCTGCTGGGTTGTCAGTCATCACTACGTTCCTTTACAGGCTTTTCCCCACTCCTCCATCATCGCTCAGTTCGGGAAGCCGTACATTCAAATCTGTTGCGATCGCCTGCTGGATTCAGCTAAATTAGCACTCAGGAGTCGAGAGTGCTAAATCTGGAGAAAGTTTGTATGGCAGCAGTAACTTTAAGCGTTTCTACAGTTAAACCTCTGGCTGATCGCGTGTTTGTTAAAGTCAGCGCCTCTGAGGAGAAGACCGCAGGTGGGCTATATTTGCCCGACACCGCTAAAGAAAAGCCTCAAGTCGGCGAAGTAGTCTCGCTTGGCACTGGCAAGCGCAATGACGATGGCTCGCGTCAGGAAATGGAAATCAAGGTGGGAGACAAGGTTCTGTACTCTAAGTACGCTGGAACCGACGTAAAACTCGGCACAGAAGAATACGTCCTGCTTTCGGAAAAAGACATCCTCGCCGTCGTTTCCTAGGAATCGACAGCGCTGACTAGACAATTAGTTCTCTTACCAACTGAACTGGACAAATATGGCAAAGCGTATTATCTACAACGAAAATGCTCGTCGTGCCCTGGAAAAGGGTATGGACATTCTGGCTGAAGCTGTGGCTGTCACGCTGGGTCCCAAGGGTCGCAACGTAGTGCTGGAGAAGAAGTTTGGCGCGCCTCAAATCGTGAACGACGGCGTGACGATCGCCAAAGAAATTGAATTAGAAGACCATGTAGAAAACACTGGTGTGGCTCTAATTCGTCAAGCAGCTTCCAGGACAAATGACGCTGCTGGTGATGGCACCACGACAGCGACGGTGCTGGCTCACGCAATGGTAAAAGAAGGGCTGCGGAACGTAGCAGCAGGTGCAAATGCAATTTCTCTGAAGCGCGGCATTGACAAAGCAACACACTTCCTGGTAGAGAAAATTGCGGCTCACGCGCGTCAGGTGGAAGATTCCAAGGCGATCGCGCAAGTTGGTTCCATCTCAGCTGGCAACGACGATGAAGTCGGTCAGATGATTGCTGACGCGATGGAAAAGGTGGGCAAGGAAGGCGTGATTTCCCTGGAAGAAGGGAAGTCGATGACCACCGAACTGGAAATCACCGAGGGGATGCGCTTTGATAAAGGCTACATTTCTCCCTACTTCGCTACCGACGCAGAGCGGATGGAAGCGGTTATGGATGAGCCTTTCATACTGCTGACTGACAAGAAAATCGCCCTGGTGCAAGACTTGGTGCCAGTGCTAGAGCAAGTGGCTCGTTCTGGTCGTCCCCTGGTGATTATCGCTGAGGATATCGAGAAGGAAGCCCTGGCAACACTGGTGGTAAACAAGCTGCGCGGTGTATTGAATGTGGCATCTGTGAAGGCTCCTGGCTTTGGCGATCGCCGTAAGTCCATGCTGGAAGACATCGCCGTCCTCACTGGCGGTCAACTCATCACCGAAGACGCAGGTCTGAAGCTAGATAACGTCAAGCTCGACATGCTGGGCAAGGCTCGTCGGATCACCATCACCAAGGACAACACCACAATTGTTGCTGAGGGCAACGAACAGGCTGTCAAGGCTCGTTGTGAGCAGATTCGTCGTCAGATGGACGAGACTGAGTCTTCCTACGACAAAGAGAAGCTGCAAGAGCGTCTGGCGAAGCTGGCTGGTGGTGTCGCTGTAGTTAAAGTAGGCGCTGCCACTGAGACGGAAATGAAAGACCGCAAGCTGCGTTTAGAAGACGCTATCAACGCGACTAAGGCAGCTGTTGAAGAGGGCATCGTCCCTGGCGGTGGCACAACCCTAGCGCACTTGGCTCCTGAACTAGAGACTTGGGCAAGTGATAATGTCAAGGGTGAAGAGTTAATTGGTGCGATGATTGTCGCCCGTTCCCTTTCTGCTCCTTTGAAGCGGATTGCAGAAAACGCTGGTCAAAATGGTGCGATCATTGCTGAACGGGTCAAAGAGAAAGACTTCAACGTCGGCTACAACGCAGCAACGAATGAGTACGTCGATCTGTTCGAAGCCGGTATTGTTGACCCTGCCAAGGTGACTCGTTCTGCTCTGCAAAACGCGGCTTCTATCGCCGGTATGGTGTTGACGACCGAGTGTATCGTAGTCGATAAGCCCGAGCCGAAGGATGGTGCTGGTGCTGGTGCTGGCGCTGGCATGGGCGGCGGCGATTTCGATTATTAATCGCAATCTAGAGGTGCTGTTCTGAACCGGAACGCGCCTCTGAGCAAAAAACAGCTGCTTTTTTATCGAGGCAGCTGTTTTTTGTTTGACGATTAATTAAATACGAAACGTTGCGAACTCCCTACCTACACAGAAAATATGTAGCGCCAAATGCGGAGCAGCTTCCAGACGCTTGAGGCTGCAGACCTAAATTACAGCGTCAGCATAACCCACTGCCTCAATAGCAGCTTCCAGTGCGATCGCCACGTGAGACCAATGCGTTCCACCCTGGCAAAAAACTACATAGGGTTCTCGCAAAGGACCATCGGCTGAAAACTCAGAGGTACTGCCGTCGATAAATGTGCCCCCAGCCATAACTAGCTGGCTCTCGTAACCTGGCATCGGAGCTGGGACAGGATCGAGGTAGGAACCAATGGGCGAATGCTGCTGAATCGCACGACAGAAGGCAATCAGCTTTTTGGGAGAACCTAGCTGGATTGCCTGAATCACATCGCGGCGAGGAGCCATTGGTAAAGGATTCACTGGGTAACCTAGCTGCTCAAATACATAAGCCGTAAGGTGATTGCCTTTCATCGCTTCCCCCACCATTTGCGGGGCGAGAAACAGTCCTTGAAACAGCAAGCGATTTTGGTCAAATGTCGCTCCCCCAGAACTGCCGATTCCTGGGGCAGTGAGACGACAGGCAGCTGCCTCCACTAAGCCAGCTCTACCAGCCACGTACCCCCCAGCTGTGACGATAGTGCCACCAGGATTTTTAATCAAAGACCCAGCCAGCAGATCAGCACCTACGGCAGTTGGCTCAAGCTCTTCAATGAATTCACCGTAGCAGTTATCCACGAAGCAAATGGTGTGGGGGTTTTGCTGTTTAACCAGGTGAACAATTTTTTCAATGTCGGCAATTGACAAGCTGGGACGCCAGGAATAACCACAGGATCGCTGGATCAATACTAGACGGGTGCGATCGCTCACAGCTTGTCCAAGGGCTTGCCAGTCAATAGTTCCCTGGCTGGTTAGGTTCAATCGTCTGTAACCAATGCCAAACTCCAGCAGTGAACCTTGACCTTGACCCCGTAAACCAATAACTTCTTCTAGCGTGTCGTAGGGAGAACCCGCTACTGCTAGCATTTCATCCCCAGGACGGAGGACGCCAAATAGGGCACAAGCGATCGCATGAGTTCCGGAAACAAATTGCACCCGTACTGCCGCTGCCTCCGCTTGCATCACAGAGGCAAACACCTGATCCAAAGTCTGACGACCTAAATCATCATGACCATAACCGCTGACACCAGCAAAATGATGCGCCCCGACACGATTTTGGCGAAATGCCTCCAGCACCCGTCTGAGATTTTGCTTGACCTGAGCGTCAATTGCGGAAAAAATCAGAACTAATGCTTGTTCTGCTGCTTGCAGCTGTTCAAAGCTGTTCATCGTTTCCTCATTCACAATATAAATATGGGGATTTTAAGCTCAAGCAGATTCAGCTGCACAATTCATATTCAGGTTTTTGCATGACGATTGCTACCTCAACCAAACCTCCCCTTAAATGGGAGTTCATTCTACCTCTAGCTGGGCTCCACATTGGAGCGCTTTTTGCCCTGCTTCCCAGTAACTTTAGCTGGGCGGCAGTCGGTTTAGCTGTTTTTCTCCACTGGGTGACTGGGGGCTTGGGGATTACGCTGGGATTTCACCGCCTTGTTACCCACCGCAGTTTTCAAACTCCCAAGTGGGTAGAATATTTCCTGGTTTTTTGCGGGACGCTCGCCCTCCAAGGAGGGCCACTTGATTGGGTTGGTATGCACCGTTTCCATCATTTACACTCGGATCATGAAGCTGACCCCCATGATTCTACTCGGGGCTTCTGGTGGAGCCACCTGGGTTGGATGCTTCATCACGCACCGGCTCAAGACGAAATCCCTCGCTACACCAAAGACATTGCGGACGATCCATTTTATCAATTTTGCCAAAATTATCTGGTTCATATCCAGGTTGCCCTGGGTGTCCTGCTCTTGCTACTGGGTGGCTGGGCGTTTGTGGTTTGGGGGATTTTTGTTCGCGTGGTAGTGGTGTACCACTGCACCTGGCTCGTCAATAGTGCCACACATAAATTTGGCTATCGCACCTATGAATCTAGCGATCGCTCGACCAACTGCTGGTGGGTAGCCTTACTAGTTTATGGTGAGGGGTGGCACAACAATCACCATGCCTTTCAATACTCAGCCCGTCACGGAATGCAATGGTGGGAAATCGACCTCACCTGGATGACAATTCAATTGCTCCAAGCACTAGGTCTCGCCTCGAAGGTGAAACTAGTGGGGAAAGAGCAGTAAAAGGAGTCAGGAGTCAGGAGTCAGGAGGAATCCTATGGATAAATCCAGGGATTTTAATCAAGATGCTTCACTTTTCTATATTTGACCTAGCTAAAGACAGGGGCTCTAAATCGATTAATTCAGCCACTAGTCGGTACAAGAGCCATTCTGACTCCTGACTCCTGACTCCTGACTCCTATTTAGTCTTAAAACCGTCCATTTCCCTGAACAATGTGCTTCACTGTTGTCAGCGTTTCTAGGCTAATGAATCCCCGACGATGTCCTCTTTGGTTAGACATGCCTAGAAACACCGACTCTCCCCGCGAACGATTGCGAGAAAAGCGGGGTGAGGAGTTGATATAAGTGGAAGCACTATTGACCCCCAAGGCAAAGTGGCGACTTTCCTGGTAGGATTCCGTGACAATGCAGTCGGCGTGACCACTACTGTATTGGTTAATCCAGGCGATCGCAGCCTCTAGGCTACTCACCGATTTGAACGCCACCGTCTTAGTTAAATAAGGTTGACTCCACTCTAAGTCCACCGCCAGCTTCAACTCCGCAAATGCATTTACTAGGTCAGCATCCGCCCTAATTTGAAAGCCCTTGTCCTTCAAAATCTTCCACAGCGTCACTAGGGACGAGGGCTTTGCTTGGGGATGAATCAGTACTTTCTCAATCGCGTTTACCGGATCTGGCTCACTCTGATGACTGTCTAAAATCATCCAGGCAACCATCTCTAAACTGCCAGACAGTGACCAGTAAAGGTAACAGTTGCCCATCGCTGACTTTAAAACAGGTGCCGTTGACTGCCGCACAACCTGCTGTACTAAGCTAGGACGTCCATAAGGAATCACTAGATTCAGGTACTGATCTTGGGTGACCAAATCTCGAATTGAAGCCCCCTGCTCCGCCTCTAGGAGTTCCAAGCATCCCACTGGCAAACCTGTCTCCTCTAGGGCTGACTGGAGAGCCAGAGCGATTACCGCGTTTGTGTGGCTTGCTTCGCTGCCGCCTTTGAGAATCAGACTATTACCGGTCTTGATACACAAACCCGCTGCGATCGCTGCCAACTCTGGGAACGCCTCGTAAATAAACGCAATCACCCCCAGCGGCATCAACTGGCAGTAAGTCTGAGAATCATCTAGTTGATACTCAGCATTCCTCACCCGCCTAATTGGATCCGACAACTCCCCCAGCCGTAGCAGAATCTCTACCGTCGTCTCAAGCCGCTCAGGCGTTAGCTTGAGCCAATCCAGAATCAGATCTGGTACTGCCATTTCCCGGCTGGCTTCTAAGTCAAAAGTGTTCGCTTCCAGAATTTCTTCATACGAGCGTTTGAGCGCCTTTGCCATCGCAAACACAGCTCGGCTACGGTCTGCTCCCTTTGTAATCCCCAATTTCAAGGAAGCTTGATAGGCGCGTTTCGCGGTAAAAATCGGATCACTTGAAGGACTAAAAGCATCAACTGTCATCTACTTAACGTCTATAAGTAAGCCAGAACAGTAGTGCCGGCACTACAGCCCCCAGCACTGCCACTATCGCCCAGATCAGGATACTCGAACCATTAGGCGAGCGCAGCGCTAGGGGAAGCCAGACAATCAGCAGTACCAAGATAATACCAACAGCCACTGGTAGATAGCTTTGCCCCGAACGAGTCTGGGCTACACTCCAACGGTTCCCCATCCAACGCCAAGCTCGCTTGTAGGGATAGCTGGTGGACAGTTGCTCAAGCACATACCCATTGTCTTCCACTACAAACAATTGCTGACAGCGGTCGCAACCAAACGCCTCTGTCAGGGTAATCGGGACTAGGCGTCCGCGTCTACGACACGGACACGGGTAGTCTACATTCAAGTCAATCTTTTTTGCTTTATGGGATTGCACAAGGGGTCGTAGAACCAACAGCAGTTATGCATTGAGTGTATCTAAAACCTCTAAATTCTGACAAAATCTGACTATACACTCTCATTACTTTTCAATTGCTATTATATATCTTTCTTAAGCGGGTAACGCGATTCGAACGCGCGACATTCACCTTGGCAAGGTGACGCTCTACCACTGAGCTATACCCGCAGCCTTTGACTAAATACTAGTTTCTCAAAGTAGCAGCAGTTTGTCAAGCAAGTCAAAAGGGGCAGGGGAGCAGAGGGGCTCCAGGGGCAGGGGGGACGAATGCAGGTGAGGCACGAACTGCGTTGTTGTTCGAGGCACCCAACCAAACGGCGTGTGGGTGGGGCTTGAACCCAGAGTTTCAATGTGTTCCGCAACAGGGCGGCAAGGCCATCATTCCCCTCTGCCCCTCTGCCCCCCTGCCTCCCCTGCTCCCTTCACTCTTCTTGAGCCACTGCCAGATCGGGAGCCATTGCGTTTTTGAGCGAAGCAGGCAGAGATTGGGAATTATTCCGATATGACTCTGCCTCAACACTTGCGTGCCATTTGCTCATCAGGCTAGCCATTTCAAGGGCATTCATGGCATAGTCCCAACCTTTATTGCTTTTGATGCCGGCTCTTTCGAGGGCTTGCTGCATGTTATCTGCTGTCAAAATGCCAAAAATTACCGGCACCCCTGTTTGAAACTGAGCTGCCGCAATTCCCTTGGCGGTTTCAGCTGCTACGTAATCGAAATGGGGCGTCTGTCCCCGGATTACAGCACCGAGGCAGATCACGGCATCATAGCGATGCGAGAGTGCTACTTGATGAGCCATCATTGGCACTTCAAAACTGCCTGGTACCCAAAAGTAATCTACCTGAGTGCCGTGGGGGTTGGGATCTACGCCGTGGCGTTTCAGGCAATCTTGACACCCTTCCACAAGCTTGCTGGTAACGAGGTCATTGAACCTAGCAATGACTATCCCAAACCGCAAGGGTTCTGTCTGAGTAAAAGTTCCCTCGAAAACTGCCATGAGCGTTTCTTATATAAAAAGTGTGTTAATGACCACTAACAATCCTGCTTAGGCTACTAAAAAGTTTAAGCCACCAACCAAAAACACTAAAGCAATCCAGGCTATAGAACCAATCCAGAGGAACTTTTTAGATTCGACCCAATTTTGAGGAGTGGCATAGGCGACGGGAACGCCAACGATCATGACAAACGACAGAGCGACCAGAGCTAACAAAGCAATTTGGAATAGGATTGTAAACATTAGTATTTCTCCTGTGAAGACTTTTTAGGGTAAAGCTTGCTAGTTTTTGAACAGTCCTTATTTTTACGCTATCAGAAATTGCACCGCTTTTGATGAATGAAGAGGGGGAACTGGGGGAACTGGGGGAACTGGGGGAAAAATGGATCTAATTCTTTGCCATACAACCGCTGATTTTGACGCGCTGGGGGCAGCAGTGGGGTTAACGCGCCTGCAACCGTTCGCACAGATTGTACTGACGGGCGGTTGCCACCCCACTGTTAGGGACTTTTTGGCGTTGTACCGGGATGAGTATGCGCTGATTGAACAGCGCTCGGTTAAACCCGAACAAATTCGCTCGCTTTTCGTGGTCGATACTTCTCGGCGCGATCGCTTGGGGAAGGCAGCCCAATGGTTAGACTTACCTCAGCTAGTTGAAATTGTGGTTTACGACCATCACCTAAATTCAGAGCTGGATATCCCAGCAACCCGAAAGCGAGTTGAGCCAGTAGGAGCTTGCACTACCCTGATTGTGGAGCAGCTTCAAGCACTACAAATTAACCTCACCCCTCCTGAAGCAACAGTGATGGCGCTGGGCATCCACGTAGATACCGGTTCGCTAAGGTTTGACCATGCCACACCACGTGATGCTACAGCGTTGGCGTGGTTGATGCAGCAAGGGGCAAGCTTGAGGGAAATTGCCAATTATGTAGAGCCAGCTTTTTCTCCTCAGTTGCAGGAACTCCTGAGTGAGGCGCTAGAAAATATGCACTCTACCACCCAGTTTGGCTATAAGATTTCGTGGGTGTTGCTCCTCATATCCGGCTATATCCCAGGGTTGTCTAGCCTCGCTGAGCAGCTAATGGAGCTAACTGAAAGTGATGCCTTACTGCTTGGGGCAAGGTATGCCCTACGGGAAACAGGGGATGAGCGGTTAACCTTAATTGGGCGATCGCAAATTCAAGGCACCAATTTGAATGAGTTATTTCAACCATTGGGCGGTGGGGGTCATGCCAAAGCAGCTTCTGTGAACTACAGTTGCATCAATCCATCAGAAAGCATAGCTGGACTGATTGACAAACTCAAAGCTCAGATTCCCCAGCCACCCACAGCACAGGATTTGATGTCCTCCCCAGTCCGAACAATTCGACCTGAAACCACAATAGGTGAAGCGCAGCGAATCCTTTTGCGGTATGGTCACTCTGGGTTATCCGTGGTGGATGCTCAAGGCCAATTGGTGGGTATTATTTCCAGACGGGATATTGATATAGCCCTGCATCACGGCTTCAGCCAAGCGCCAGTCAAGGGCTATATGACAACCAACCTCAAGACTATTAGCCTCGATACGACGCTGCCGGAAATTCAGTCCTTGATGGTGACCTACGATATCGGGCGCTTGCCAGTGCTGGAAAATGGACTTTTGTTAGGTATTGTTACCCGCACCGATGTCCTGCGGGAATTGCATCAGGTCAGGAGTCAGAAGTCAGAAGTCAGAAGTCAGAAGGGGGATTCTCAGCTTACTTCCTATTTTCCTGGCTCCTCACTCAATCTGTTGCGTGAAAGCCTCGCTCCGCCTTTTTGGGAATTGCTCACTAGAGCATCATCGCAGGCAGAACAACGAGGCTGGCATCTCTATCTCGTTGGGGGAGCGGTGCGAGACTTGCTGCTAGCAAAAATGTCTAAAGATAGCGATGCTCATGGCACTCTGACGATTTCAGATATTGACCTCGTGGTAGACGGCTTTCACCGTTCAGCCGATGTCGGTGCCGGTGTGGAACTAGCACGGGCGCTTCAGCATTTGTACCCCGATGCCCGTTTAGAAATCCACGGGGCTTTTCAAACAGCTGCCCTCTTGTGGCACCTCGACCAGTCGTTAGGCTCACTCTGGGTGGATATTGCCACCGCGAGGACTGAGTTTTATCCTTACCCAGCTGCAAATCCCGAAGTCGAACCCAGTTCCATTCGTCAAGACCTCTACAGGCGAGATTTCACCATTAACGCCCTTGCCATGCGGCTAACACCTCCTCGCGCTGGAGAGCTATTGGATTTCTTTGGAGGTTTACTGGATTTACAAGCGGGGGAAATTCGAGTCTTACACGCCAATAGCTTTATCGAAGACCCCACCAGGATTTATCGCGCCGTGCGGTTTGCTGTGCGACTGGGATTTGAGATTGAGCCTCAGACAGAAGGGTATATCCGTTATGCGATCGCCAGTGGAATCTACTATCAAACTCAAGGCGAAGATAGCTCTAAGCGACCCGCACTCCAAACCCGGCTAAGAGCCGAGCTGAAATATATACTACAAGCCCCTTACTGGAAACCTGCCTTGCGCTTACTAGGTGCTCTGTCGGCGCTAAAGTGCATCCATCCCACCTTGGAGCTAGATCAACCACTTTGGCTGCAATTGCGTCTCGTGGATCGGTGTTTGCGACGGTTTGACCCTCAGCAAACCCTTACCCACTGGCTGTTGCGGCTAGAAGTTTTAATTGCTCACTTAAGTGCGGAATATCGGGGCAAGGTGGCAACGAATCTCCATCTGCCGGCAGATAGTATCGAAAGGTTGCTAACTCTAGCTGAGGTGCAAGCTGATGTGACGTCATTGCCTGTATGCCATCTGCCCAGTCAGGTGGTGCAGCGGCTGCGTCGGTACGACTTGCCGACGCTGATTTTGATTGCTGTACAAAGTCCGCGCTCTATTCGACGCCAGATTTGGCAATATTTAACTATTTGGGCTAATGTTCAGCCCCCCCTGAATGGTAATACTCTAAAATCACTGGGTTATAAACCCGGACCAAAGTTTAAGCAAATTTTATCTGCTCTATTGGCGGCAACGCTGGATGGAGTAATTAGCGATCGCGCTGACATTGATGCTTTCCTAGCACAACACTATCCCCTCTCGGAATAACGAGCCCATCTCCCCCAGATCTAAGTAGCTCCCCCTCAGACTGAAGCACCTAAGCATCCGAGCAAGTTATAATTTCTACGGATGTCGCAGTAACTTTTATTTATGAGTAATCCCCTCGTTCACGCCTTTTTCGTCGGCAGAGCTGTGGCTGAAATATTCAACGAGCAGTTTGAGAACGCCTTGACCGATGCTCTGAGTGAACTCGGTAAATTTGACGCAGAGCAACGAGAGCGTCTGCGACAATTTACGGCAGAAGTTATGGAACGGGCCAATCGCGAAGCAGAAACTGCTACGGTGGGTCGAAGCACTACGGCGATCGTCCCGCAAGGTTCACAGCCAGTTGACTTACAAGCGATGATTGATGAGCTGCGAGCCGAAATTGCTCTGTTAAGAGCAGAATTGCAACATTATCGTAGCAGTTCTGTCTAAAGATTGAAGACTATAGACCGCTAACCATAGCCGTCGCGGCTGATTCACCCCAATCATTTAAAATACAATTTAGGATACGAAGTGTCTGTTTCTCCTGCTGACTCCGTTACAACCAAGCGGTACGCCAAGCGTATAGAGACGGCCTATCCAGATAAGGCCTACCGCTGGAATCGGGAAGACTACTCCAGTAAACGCCGCTTTTTCGACATCTGGGCTTTTGTTATAAAGTTACTGGCGGGCTTTTGGCTCAACAGCAAATCTTGGAGTTATCCCGGCGGCGTGACAGAGGCAAAGCGGATTGCCAGACGTAAAGACCAAGCCGTTTGGATTCGCAATACCCTACTGGATTTAGGACCAACCTTCATCAAAGTCGGGCAGCTGTTCTCTACGCGTGCCGATTTATTTCCTAGCGAATACGTAGAAGAGCTGGCAAAGCTGCAAGATAAAGTGCCTGCCTTTAGCTATGAACAAGTAGAAATAATCATTGAGCAAGAGCTGGGCAAGAAGATTCCCGAACTCTTCCAGACTTTTGAACCGATTCCCTTAGCCGCCGCTAGCCTGGGGCAAGTGCATAAAGCTCAGTTGCATTCCGGCGAAACCGTCGTCGCTAAGGTGCAACGCCCCGGACTCAGGAAGCTATTTGAAATTGATTTAAAGATTCTCAAGCGAATTACTCGCTACTTTCAAAACCATCCTGAATGGGGTCGCGGTCGAGATTGGATAGGCATCTACGAGGAGTGTTGCCGGATTCTGTGGGAAGAGATTGATTATCTCAACGAAGGGCGCAACGCTGATACCTTTCGTCGTAACTTTCGTGCTCATGACTGGGTAAAAGTACCACGCGTCTACTGGCGCTATACCTCGCCTCGAGTATTGGCCCTGGAGTATGTTCCTGGGATCAAAATTAGCCACTATGAAGCCTTAGAGGCAGCGGGTGTGGATCGCAAGCTAGTTGCCCGACTCGGCGCTGAAGCCTACCTGCATCAGTTGCTTAACAATGGCTTTTTCCACGCTGACCCTCACCCAGGAAATATTGCTGTGAGTCCAGAAGGTAATCTCATCTTCTATGATTTCGGCATGATGGGGCAGATTAAGTCAGGTATTCGCGAGAAGTTGATGGCGACGCTGTTTGGCATTGCTCAAAAAGATGCTGAACGGGTTGTAGTCTCCCTGGTTGAATTGGGGGCGCTCTCGCCAGTGGACGATATGGGACCAGTGCGGCGCTCGATTCAGTACATGCTGGATCATTTTATGGATAAGCCGTTTGAAAACCAGTCGGTTAGTGCAATTAGTGATGATCTCTATGAGATTGCATATAACCAGCCGTTTCGCTTTCCAGCGACCTTCACGTTTGTGATGCGGGCGTTCTCGACTCTGGAGGGGGTGGGGAAGGGTTTAGATCCAGAATTTAACTTTATGGAAGTTGCCAAACCCTTTGCGATGCAGATTATGACCAATGGAAATGGTTCTGAGGGCAATAGCTTCCTCAATGAATTAGGCCGTCAAGCGGCTCAGGTCAGTAGTACTGCCCTGGGTTTGCCACGTCGTCTTGAGGATACACTTGATAAACTTGAACGGGGAGATCTGCGGCTTCGCGTCCGGTCTATAGAAACAGAGCGGCTGCTGCGTCGCCAGAGTAGCATGCAGATGGGAACTAACTACGCTTTAATCATCAGTGCTTTCACGTTGTCAGCCACGATCTTATTCGTCACTAATCATGTATGGTTGGCGCTGTTCGCTGCTTTTATCGCGGCGGCATTGGCTGTAACTTTGTTCCGACTGCTCGCGCGCCTTGACCGATACGACCGGATGTCGTGACGCATTTGCCGCGCTGAGTAGATATACTTAAGAATTTGTTCAGCCTGAGCAATTTGATTCTTTACAAATTGATACAACTAGTGTAGCCTCCCTGGGAAACTCGGGAGGCTAACTTTTGCTATTGTGGTCTAACAGAAGTACTCATTTAGGAATAGGGGCAAATTGTCAAATAGTTGTTATATTTATTAATATAGATTGACAAGTGTAGGCTTTACTCAAGTCAAGCTCCTACCAAGCTGGGACTTGTGTTATCCGATTAACGTTTACTCTCTCTCTTTTATCGGAGTTAGGTATGAACCAACCAATCGAACTTTCTCTCGAACAGCAGTTCAACATTCGGTCCTTTGAGACACAGGTTCACCAAATGAGCCACGAACAAGCTCAGGACTTTTTAGTCAAGCTGTATCAACAGATGGTGATGCGCGAAGCAACGTACAAGCAGCTTTTAAAGCACCAATGGGGTTTGGAAGCCAGTCCTTGGGCGTAGTGTCGTCCCTCACTGTTACAGTGGGCGACCTCCGTCTCTTGCTTGGTTCCACAGAGGAAAGAAGCTGGGGGTGCTGGGGCGTCAACTCTACTGCGGATAAAGACACAATTGGTGTCCGCGTGACAAATACTATATTTAGTGCAGCTGATATTAAGCTAAAAATAATTTAAAACCTTGACTGCGTTTATTTTCAGCCCTTATTCTCTCGTCGCCACCATGCTCTCACGAGTCTAATTTCATCGTAGGTATAACCTTGTTTTAAATATTCGTAAATACTCTTGAGCGACTCTGAACCGACTGCTTGCATGGCTTGCACAATCGGCAATTGACGCTCTGGCGGAACCAGCTGAATTAAATCTACTGGCTGATTCATTTCAATCAGCTCAGCCAGGTGATTGAGAACTGTAGTAGGGCTGAAGCCGCGTTTTTGAGCAATTTCCGTAACACTCAGCCCTTGCTGATGTAACTCAAGGGTGAGCGATTGTGTGTAAGATAGGGCGGTTGAGGTAGCCGGTGGCACAGGCTGCTCTTGGCAATAAGCTTGGATTTCTGCAACGAACCGGGAGCCGTACTGGGCTAGTTTGTGACTGCCCACCCCAGAAATTTTGGCGAAATCTGCTAGGGTTTGGGGTTGTACTTGAGCCATCAGCTTCAAACTCGAATCAGCAAAAACCACATAGGGCGGGACGGACTGCTCGTCAGCTAATTGTTTACGTAAGCTGCGTAACCGCTGAAACAACATCTCAACTTCAGCTGCCCTACTATACCCATCTTCTGGTAAGGGCGATTGATGGCTCGCTTTTACAGGTTTAGGCGGAACGGCGATAGAGACTGAACGCTGCCGCCGCATCACTTCCCAACTAAAGGCGTTGAGTTTCAGGACGGGATAACCATCGCTGGTTTGAGTAACTAAACCTTGATGCAAAAGCGATCGCCCTAGCATCCGCCAGTCCTCTACAGTTTTATCCTTGCCGATGCCATAAGTAGAAAGCTCGTGGTGTCCGTACTGGATGACTCTCTGGTTTTTCGAACCACGCAGTACATCAATGATGTGACTGATGCCGAACCTTTCCTTGCAACGAGCTACACAGGAAAGAAACTTCATCGCCTCAATCGTCCAGTCTTCCATTGGTTGGGGATGGAGGCAGTTGTCACAGTTGCCGCAATTGCCGCCAAAACGCTCCCCAAAATAGCCCAGTTGAATCGCGCGACGGCAGTCGGTACCTTCGGCATAGTCAATTACCTGACGCAGTTGTTGACGCGCAATCCGTTGCTCTTGGGGATCAGCTTTTTGGTCAATTAAATACTCAATCGTCTTGATATCGCCGTAGCTGAAAAAGACTGTACAACGAGCCGATTCCCCATCCCGTCCTGCCCGTCCAGATTCCTGGTAATAGCTTTCCAGGTTGCGGGGTAAGTCGTAGTGAATCACAAAGCGCACATCTGGCTTATTGATTCCCATGCCAAAGGCGATTGTCGCCACCATGACTTGCACATCGTCACGAATGAAGCGTGTTTGATTCTCCGCCCGTTCTTCATCACTCAAACCCGCATGGTAGGGTAGCGCTGCAACTTTGTCTTGTTGGAGCTTGGACGTAATTTCATTCACTTGACGGCGGCTGAGGCAGTAGACAATGCCTGAACCTTCTGCCTGTCGGATTTTTTGCAGTAGCTGGGTGTAGCTGTGTTTCTGCTTGGGCTGGACTTCGTAGTAAAGATTGGGGCGGTTGAAGCTGGCAACATGAATACTCGGTTGCGCCAAAGCCAACTGCTGGATGATGTCTTGACGGACGCGATCAGTAGCTGTGGCGGTCAGTGCTAAGGTGGGAACACCTGGGTAGCGTTGGCGCAATGACCGGAGTTGGCGGTACTCTGGACGAAAGTCGTGACCCCATTCGGAAACACAGTGCGCTTCATCAATGGCAAAAGCAGAGATGCCAATTTTCTCCTGCACCAAATCCAGAAAAGGCAGAAATCGTTCACTTAGCAAACGTTCTGGGGCAACGTAGAGCAGTTTGACTTTGCGCTCAAGAATGTCTTTCTCGCGATCGCGCACTGCCTTACCATTGAGACTACTATTAAGAAATGTTGCTCCAATCTTGTTAGCTAGCAGAGCTTCCACTTGGTCTTGCATCAAGGCTATCAGCGGTGACACCACTACCGTTAAGCCTGGTTTTAGCAATGCTGGCAGCTGAAAACACAAAGACTTTCCCCCACCAGTGGGCATGATAATCAGCAAATCCTGATTTTGAAGCGCTTGTTCGACAATCTGCCGCTGTCCAGGGCGAAAGGTGTAGTAGCCAAAATAATGTTTGAGCGCCTGTTCTAGAGATTGAAACTGGGTCATGATTGACTGGCTTGTGGGGTGGTAAGAAAGCCCCTATGTATAATTATTAGCAGGTTAGACGCCTACCTTACGTATCATATGCGATTCTGAGACAAATTAAATGGCTTACAGTGACTTCAAGCTGAGCGAAAGCATAAAACTATTTGGCTTAAACATTAGTGAAACATCTGAACTGTTCGCGGCAGTTGCTGAGGTAGAGTGTAGTGAATATCTTGCGTTTACGCTTAAAGAAAATGTTGATTTGGCTGTTGCTATTAATACTGAAAAAGCTCGATCTGAAATGATTATTGCCCCAATTTTACTTGAGATGAGAAGGCGTTTAAATTATCAAGTAAGTTTGTTTTCAGGGGTAGATTTCACCGTAGATAATGAAAGAGGATTGAACGGTATCTGTGATTTCATAGTCAGCCGCTCAGTAGAACAACTCTTTGTTCGCGCTCCCATTATTACTCTTGTAGAAGCGAAAAATGAAAATCTCAAAACTGGGTTTGGGCAATGTGTAGCGGAAATGGTAGCTGCACAATTGTTTAATGAGAGAGAAGGCAATGAAATACAGACTATTTATGGTGTTGTTACAATTGGAACGATTTGGAGATTTTTAAAACTGGAAGATCAAGTTATCCAGATAGACTTAAGTGAGTATTATATCACCGATGTAAATAAAATCTTAGGAATTTTATTTAGCACTATTCATAACTAAATCAAATCCGAACCCATGCAACTATAGCAGTCCTAAGTGATTTGTAAATCGTTCCGTAGCGCAGGATGTATTGCTTGCGACACTGGTAGGCTTGCATGGCGGCGCTACAGTTCATAACTCAAATGTGGACTGCTATAGAGTAAGTAATACCTTTGCTTCTGTGCCACCCTGCGGCTCCTTCATATATTATTTAGGAAGTTGATTAGGAAAGTCACTTATGCCGAAAGCAACCTGGAATGGTACTGTTTTAGCCGAGAGCAATAACACTGAAGTCGTGGAAGGCAACCAATACTTCCCGCCTGATTCAATTAAACGGGAGTATTTCACGGAAAGTCAGACTCACACGTCATGTCCGTGGAAAGGCGTTGCCAGTTACTACAGCGTTGAGGTCGATGGGCAGGTGAACAAGGACGCTGCTTGGTACTATCCCACCGCCAAGGAGAAGGCTAAAAATATCGAGGGCTACGTCGCCTTCTGGAAGGGCGTCAAAGTCGAGTCGTAGAGCTGCTCGCGCAATTATTGCCGTCAGCTGGGGTTGTACTGCCTGGATGGTCTAATTGCAAAGCCGCCTCTAGTCGTTCATACTCGGCTTGAAGTTGCTGCACCAGCGTTGAGGCACCTGCTGTTGTCCCAGCACGCCCTATTGCTTCTAGGGCTTCGCAGAGTTGAGCAACAGGCATTCCCCCCACAGTGGCACTCAATGACCTGAAAGCATGGGCTGATTTTTGCAGTGCTGCGGCATCTGAGAGCGCCACCGCATGAGTTATAGTTTGCAGTCTTGGCGGGGTGCGTCTTCCAGGTAACTTTCAATAACCTCTGCCAAGACCGATAGGGCATCGTCACCTGCCATATCCCTTAAATCTTGAAGCACTTGGGGATCAATAGAGGGGGGACAAGGGGAGGGGGGGACAAGGGGAAGGAGTTGCTGCTTGTCCCCCTTGTCCCCCTTTTCCCCCTTGTCTCCTTGTCCCTCTTACTTGCCTGTACTTATTCAAAGCAAGGACTATCGCTTCAAGGCGAATCGGCTTGCTGATGTAGTCATTCATCCCAGCACTGAGGCAATGCTTGGCGATCGCCAAGCATTGCATGGGCAGTCATGGCAATGATCCAAGGCTGGGATTGGGGCGAGTACTGCTTCCTGATACAACTCGTCGCTTCCAGTCCGTCCATCTCGGGCATCTGCACGTCCATTAAGCTTGAGTGGGACGTCTTGTTTAAGCTAGGAGTAATCAAGCAATAAGTCACAATGTCTAACTCAAAAAGCAGTACAAACGTTGCAGATAACGTCTCGCCTAACTCAAAACCTTCCCAGGATGAGCCGCTGATTGAATTTAAAGGCGTCTCTAAGTCGTTTGGTAGCAATAAGGTTTTGGATAACGTGGATCTCAAGATCCACCGGGGAGAAGCACTTGCTATTGTTGGCCCTTCTGGAACCGGCAAATCAACGATATTACACATTATGGCTGGGTTGCTGGCACCGGATGCTGGGGAGGTTTACGTGGAAGGAAAGCAGCGACAGGGATTAATTGAGGATGCTGCTGACCCAATTAGCATTAGCATGCTGTTTCAGCAGTCGGCTTTATTTGACTCGTTGACGGTGGAGGAGAATGTTGGCTTTGTGCTTTATCAACACACCAAACTGCCGCGATCGCGCATTCGGGATGTGGTGCATCAGAAGCTGGAAATGGTGGGGTTGGCTCACGCTGGCGATCGCTACCCCGACGAGTTGTCAGGTGGAATGCGTAAACGAGTCAGTTTTGCGCGTGCGATTACGTACAACCCCGATAACCCAAAAGACAAGCCAGAAGTTTTACTGTACGATGAACCCACTGCCGGTCTTGACCCGATTGCTTCGACGGTGATTGAGGATTTGATCCGCCAGTTGCAATGTACACAAGGGATTTGTGGCACCTATGCGATTGTGACTCACCAAGATAGTACCATCCGCCGCACCGCTGACCGAATTGTGTTGCTCTATCAGGGTAAACTGCAATGGCAGGGTACGGTGAGTGATATTGATACCACAGAAAATCCCTTGGTGAGACAATTCTTTAGTGGTAGTGTGGAAGGACCGATCCACGTAATTGAGTGACGACTCCACACACTGACTTGATTACAGGTACAGTGTGGGCTTCCTCATCGAGGAGCGCGTCCCACCGCTTCAGTAATCCGTCATGCAAGGGTTACTACGTTTTTTCAGAATATATAGGCACTCCGGTTTGATATAGGGCGTAGCGTCCCGTTTCCTAGTCCCGGATTCTGCGGTCAGTGATTAAACATTCCTGCTGGTAGATGGGAAAGTGTTGCTGACACAAAACCTGAAAAAACATTGGCAAAGGAACCCATCCCGCAAGGGACTGAACTCTATCTAGTTCAAAAATATGAAAGTAATGGTGATTAATAAACACGGCAAACCTTTGATGCCCACATGTCCAACAAAAGCCAAAAAAATTCTCAAATCTGGTAGGGCAAAAATTGTTGTCAGAGATCCGTTTACAATTCGGTTACTGTATGGCACTCGGGGCTATACTCAACCAATTACTCTCGGTATAGACGCTGGCTACGAAACAATCGGGTACAGCGCCGTAACCGAGATTGAAGAGTTGGTGGGCGGTGAGATGAAGTTACTGTCTGGCATGTCAAAACGAATTACAGAGCGCTGCCAGTATCGCCGTCAACGACGGAACCGTTTGCGCCACCGCACGCCAAGGTTTGATAACCGCAGGCGTGAGGCTGGATGGCTACCGCCTTCTATCCAGCATAAACTGGACGCTCATATCAAACTTTTTCACCGGATAAAATCGCGGGTGCCTATTACTAGGGTTGTTGTAGAAGTGGCGAAATTCGACATTCAAAAAATCAACAATCCCGACATTCAAGGTGAGCAATATCAGCAAGGTGAGCAGTTGGGCTACGCCAATATCACCGCCTATATTCGTCATAGAGACAACTACTGTTGCCAAAATCGCGACTGCAAGAACAAGTCCTACAATGAAATCGCACAAAACGAGCGGGAGCCTTATACAACTCAGTTGACTGATAACCGAGAAGATAATGCCAAAGAGGCTCCCGCTCGTTTTGAGCAGGTTTTTTCGTCGTCCAAACAAAAATTTCTTCAAGTTCACCACATCGGCTTTTGGAAATCAGACGGTAGCAACCGACCAGGGAACCTAATCACTCTTTGTGATAAGTGCCACACTCCTGCCAATCACAAAAAAGGTAAATTCCTCCACGGCTGGTTACCCAAAGTCAAGTCTTTCAGGCCAGAAACATTTATGTCCATTATCTACCGCCGATTAGTAGATATCTTGGATTGTGACCAAGCTTTTGGGTATGAAACCAAGTTTGCCCGAGAGCAGTTGGAGCTACCCAAAAGTCACCACAATGATGCTTTCGTAATCGCCGGTGGCACAAATCAAACTAGATCCACTCCATTGGTACTTGAGCAGATCCGCCGTCAAAAGCGCTCTTTAGAACAATTCTACGATGCTAAATATATTGACATTAGGGACGGAGAGAAAAAATCTGGCTCAATTTTGTCTTCTGGTAGACGGACTCGAAACAAAAATCTGGTTAGCGATAACTTGCGGATTTACCGGGGGCAGAAAGTATTCAAGGGACAGCGACGTATCAAGAAGTATCGTTACCGCTATCAGCCTCAAGATTATGTCTCGTTTGAAGGCAAAGTGTTTGAGGTGATTGGGATGCAAAACTTGGGTAAAGGCGTAAAGATAGCCAACTACCCTGGTGTTGCCAATAAGGTTGTTAGTGTCACCACGGTAAAATCTATCAAGCACAGGAACGGAATCTGTGAGTGGCATAAATAATTGTGACTCCCCAAAAACAAGTCGCCACCCGCTATCCATCCCGACACAGGCGGTACAGGTGGGGCTTTCGCGAAGACAAAGCTAAAATCGGTTGACCGCTGAAAACTAAATGGCAGGAGGGCAAAATAAAGATGCGATCGCGCACGGTTCGAGAAGGCTCTGTTGGTTTGTTGCTCCTGCTAGGAGTGGGTGTGTTTGTGGGGCTGTTGCTGTGGATACGCGGCTTCAGTTTTGGTAAGAGTAACTACAAAGTCGTGTTAGAGTTTGCCAACGCTGCGGGGATACAAAAGGGGGCAGAGGTTCGCTATCGCGGCGTCAAGGTGGGCAAGATATCTGTCGTCCGACCTGGACCAAATGGGATTGAAGTAGAGACGGAAATTACCCCATCTGACCTGATAATCTCGCATGATGTGGTAGTTGAAGCTAACCAGTCCGGTCTGATTGGTCAGACAAGTATAGATATCACACCCCTAAAACCGCTACCAACTGGGATAGTTGTTGCTAAGCCACTTGACAAAAATTGTGATCCCACCATTATCGTCTGTGATGGCTCCCGTATCCCAGGACAGGTTGGGGTTAGTCTTGATGAACTCATTCGCAACACGACTAAGCTGACTAGCACATTCAGTGACCCAGAGTTATTCGCCAACGTCAAGGCAGCGACAAGAAATGCCTCCGTTGCCGCCGAGTCAGTCATTCAGGTGAGCCGCGATCTCTCGGGTTTGACGAAAGCTACGCAACAACAGCTGGGCACCTTTAATAAGACTGCAAATAAATTTAGTGCAACCGCTGATCAACTTCGTTTGACTGCCGCTCAGGGCAATCGTCTGATCAGCGACATCGACAGTGTGTTAACAACGAACCGAACTGCCATTGTCACGACGCTGAACAACCTCAGTCAAACGAGCGGTCAACTTCGCGCTACAGTGAGTAGTCTGACACCTAAAATCAACCGCTTAACCCAGGGAAAACTGATCCAGAACTTAGAGACGCTGTCGGCAAATGCAGCCCAAGCTTCGGCTAATTTGCGCGATGTCTCTAGTGTGCTTAACAAACCAACCAATCGGCTCGTGCTGCAACAAACCCTGGACTCTGCCAGGGTGACGTTTCAGAATGCCCAGAAGATTACATCTGACCTGGACGATCTGACTGGTGATCCGAAAGTCCGGGACAATATCCGTAAACTAATCAATGGTTTGAGTGGCTTGGTATCTTCAACACAGGATCTACAGCAGCAAGTTCACGTGGCTCAGACGCTAGACTCAGTCAAAGCTGCCGTAAACACGCCAAACAAGGAAACCAGCGCCGCGTTTTCTCTGACTGGGAAGAGTTCCAAGCACCCACATGGTTCAAAAAGTACGCAGGCGTTGCCCCCCGCCCCAGAGACTGCTCAGTTAGCTGCTATTCTCGCTGAGTGGCAGAGGAAGCAGCAGCGCTATTCCCCACACTAGCAGTGCCATTAGTTCCAATCCTCTGCCTCACCCGATCTCGCTCGACCTTTATAGACTGGTGCAATAGCATGAATAGCGCGAGTTTTCTCGTAAAGATCTGCTTCCGTAAAACCCCACTGTTGCATCACTTTGTCCAAGTCGGTCTGGATATCTGTCGCGCCAGGAAAGCCACAATAACGAATTCGCAGCCGAGCCAGTTCTGCCAAATTATAATCTGTCGCTTCCCCTTCTTTGAGGCTGTTAACAATCTGGCGATCGCGACTGTAAAGCGGATGCTGCTGCTCTTTGTTTTCCGATGCTGAAGCCATAATTTTATTGTTGTTTCACCTTATACTAAATCACGGCATTAAGGAGATTTTGTCATGGCCCGAGAACTAGATCCCGTCAAGTTGATGAAACAGGAAGTCGGTAAGGCTGCCGCCGTTCGCGTACAATCCGGCTCAATTGTGGGGCTGGGTACGGGTTCAACGACAGCGTATACGATTCAGTTTTTGGGCGATCGCCTCAAGGAAGGCGATCTCAAAGATATCAAAGGCATCCCCACATCATTTCAGGCAGAAGTGCTGGCGAAGCAGTACGGCATTCCTTTGACCACACTGGATGCAATTGACCATATCGATATTGCTATTGATGGGGCGGACGAAGTTGACCCGCAAAAGAATTTGATTAAAGGCGGCGGGGCGGCTCATACCCGCGAGAAAATCGTGGATTACCTAGCAGACCAGTTTATCGTTGTGGTGGATAGCTCTAAGGTAGTAGACCGACTCGGTTCCAGTTTCCCAGTCCCAGTAGAAGTGATACCGATGGCGATCGCACCAGTGATGCGAGCGATTGAGAAACTGGGCGGCAAACCAGAACTACGAATGGGCGTCAAAAAAGCTGGTCCAGTCATCACTGACCAGGGTAACATGGTAATTGACGTAAAATTTGACACAATCGACAATCCAGGTGAGCTAGAAAAAACACTGAATAATATTCCCGGCGTCCTGGAAAATGGCATATTTGTGGGCGTCACGGATTTGGTTCTCGTTGGTGAAGTCCAAGATGGTAAGCCCGTTGTGCGAGAGATGTGATAATGCAATACAGTGATTTGGGGGTACACAATTGCAGATGCTAGTGTTTTCCGGCGCTGGTATACGCTATTAGTTCAAGTGGTCAGGGTGTCTTCCCCACTTCTGGAATTTCGACACCATGCACTTACCCTTTATTCGATGTATTAGTTTGGATGATTCCATTAGCTGCAAGCGCCAAAGGAATTCCGTTCACTAAATTCGCAATTAAGTAAAATTGCCTGAATGCCAAAATTAACTAAAATTGTTGCAGGTGAGTTTGGGTTAATATTTTTATTATGGCTTCTTAGTGTTGTAGTCTCAAGTCCAATATTTAATCAACCTTTAGGTACTGAAAATGGGTGGTTACCTGCTCACACACTTGTGAGTATGAGAGCCTTTGAAGAGTGGGGGTTTTGGAAACTTCTGGGAGCTTCTGTTCTGATTCCAAAAAGCTATGAATTTATTGATGTAGACCTAACTACCTTTACCAAAGCAGAAGGTATTTACCTAAGCTATCCGAGTTTCTGGCTAGTTTTGCCATACGTAACATTTAAATTATTAAATTTGGTACATTTAAACATAAATTTATCTATTCAATATTTAGCAGGGTATAATTTAATAATAAATAGATTAATTGGTGGAGGTATTGTCTACTATCTTTGCCTTGAAATAGTTGGAATTATTACTGGTAATACTTTAACAAACTACAAAAAGAGGTTAATTGGGTTTTTAGGTTTAGTTGGATGGATGTTTACTCCACCTGTAATGTACTGGACCCAAAACGTTTACTTTACTGACCAAGCCGTCTTATTACCGATATATATTTTATTTTTAATTGCTTTAAAGTGTAAGTTTAAGTTTAAAGAATTATCTGGGTTTCATAAAACTTTACTCTTTATGGCATCTTTTTTTGCTTGTGGTATTGACTGGTATGGTTGGGTCAGTGTTGCAGTCATACTGTTCCTTGTGTTTATTGATGAATTGCTTCCAAGAGATAGGAGTCGATTTGCATTCTATGTTTTTCTGAAGCAATACCTGAACTCCATTAAGTTTATATTCCTGGGGATGGTAACGTCTGGACTTACTTTTTTTGTCCAGCTAATCTACTACAAAGATGGGTTGAGACAAGTTTTAGATACATTTTTCTATAGGTCTGGAGTAATGGTACTAGTAGATTATAATAACTTGCCATTAAAAACAAATTTTTTATTTCGTCACATACTATCTCACTGGATTCCTTATTTTCCTCAAATATTGCAACAACCTTTATATGAAGTAGTGGAGCGTCCTTTAAAAACTATCGATACTAAACTCTTCATTTCTCTAATAGTGTTTGTTTTATTATCACTTTTATTTTTGACTTTACTTTACTTGTCTTCTAAAAAAATTGCGGATAAGAAAATTGCTATTTATGTGTTTTTTTTAGTTTTTTTAGTTCCATTAATCCAAATTTATCTCTTAAAACAACATTCCTTTGTGCATAATTTTTCTGCTTTTAAAATGGGGTTTCCCCTCGCAATTAGCTTATTAATATTACCAACAACTATTTTAATTGAGCTGGTTGAAAATAATTTTAGAAGAGTATTTTATGCTCCCAGTGTTGATGGATCATTATCACTTTTTGCTTTAGCTTTAGGATTAATAATTGTTATTAGCAGTAGAAGTGGGATAATTGCTTTTGCGGGTCTAACTGACAACTTAAATCAAGAACTAGGCTTTATAGTATCTATAAATTTTGCAGCTGACGACTTGCTAATTGCAGATCCAAAACCAAACTTATTGGTTCAGGAACTGCCAGAGAGTCTAGTAGTAGGGCCAATTCCTCCATTACCACCTTTTCCTCCCACTCAGCTTTGGTACACAAAAAGGTTTATTTATTACTCGAATCAATTAAAAGACTTACATCTTCGAGTTAACGCCCAGAACCTTAAAAGTATGAAGCCTGTTTTCCTTGCTTATAAAGAGTTCTCATCCAAAGCAAGTGTTAATCCAATTTGCGAAGGTCAATGGCTAGATTTAGCTGGCAAAGTAGGGGGTCGTGAAGTGGTTGCTTGTAAATCTCCTAAACTACGTCAACTGCTTGGCTCAATACGGCTCAGTTAAGGGTGGCTAGGGGGAGAGAAACCGGGTTTCTGGGCTGGTGCTTATCTGAACCGTATTGCTGCTTGACTAGGTTGGGGCTTCACAGGCAGGAGCGGTGAGGGCAAAGGGGAAGAGGGGAATTCGGAACCTTCACTTCCCTTTTTCTTCAGCTTCACAGAAACTTTACATAAACGCAGTTTATATGAATTTTGTATGAAGCTGGTCAACTCTAGCCTTAACTAAAACACGCTATTAGCTAAGTTAACTAAAAATTTTTCCAAACTTTAACTTTTTATGGAAAAAGCTAACCCAATCTACATTCTAGGTGCAGGGCCTGCAGGTCTAGCTGCAGCTTACACACTTACGAAGCTTGGTCAGCCGGTGGTGGTGGTTGAGAGAGACACAAGAGTAGGTGGATTAGCTAAGAGCATTGAACACGAGGGTTTTATCCTTGATTTCGGCCCTCACCGCTTTTTTACCAAAATTGCCCCAGTCCTCAAACTTTGGGATGAAGTGCTAGGTGACGATCAAGTAACAGTTAATCGTCTAACACGCATTTACTATGGTGGTAAATACTTTAGCTACCCGCTCAAGGCTGCTGAAGCTCTTCTAGCTCTTGGGTCAATTGAGAGTATTAACATCTTAGCATCTTACTTCAAAGCTCAGTTGTTTCCCAATCACCATCCTAGCAACTTTGCTGAGTGGGTAACAGGCAAGTTTGGTAAGCGGCTATTTGAAATATTTTTTAAGGGTTATACCGAAAAGCTTTGGGGCATCCCTTGTACAGAAATTAGTGCCGATTGGGCAGCGCAACGGATCAAGGGTTTGTCTCTGCTGAGAGCAGTTCGCAACGCTCTGTTGGGTAATGATGGCAAGGTGAAGACGTTGATCGATCAGTTTCAGTTTCCGCGATTAGGCTCAGGGCAACTGTATGAAAAAATCAGTGACTATCTCGGCAGCCATCATCAAACTGTGCTGCTAAATACAGAAGTTGTGCAAGTACATCATAATAACTCTCAAGTTACCCAAGTGACTTTGAGAAATCGCCAGACGGGAATAGAGTCAACTGTCAGATGCGGTGGTGTGATTTCTTCGATTCCGATTAGTCTGTTCGTGCAGCAAATCGCCTCACCTCCCCCCCAGCAAGTGATTACAGCTGCTAAATCCCTCAAATTTAGGAATACAATCCTTGTTTATTTAATTGTAGAGGGCAGACACTTATTCCCAGATAATTGGCTTTACATTAATGAACCTAGCGTGCGGTTAGGGCGAGTCACTAATTTTGCTAACTGGTCTGATGAGATGCTACCGAACCAAAGTCAAACACCTTTGTGCTGTGAGTACTGGTGCAACTTCGGAGAACTAATGTGGCAGCAGCCTGAAGCAGAACTTCTCGCTTTGGCAGAACTTGAACTCCGGCAAATTGGACTATTGCATGATGAGAAAGTTTCTGGGGGATTTATTGTCCGCTTATCTCGCACCTACCCAATTTATGCCGGAAATTATCAGTCAGCTTTAGCTGAAATTCAAGGCTATCTCAAGCAATTTCAAAATTTGCAACTGGTAGGTAGATATGGTGCCTTCAAATACAACAACCAGGATCATAGCTTATTAATGGGAATTCTGGCGGCTGAGAATGTCTTCACGCCCGGTAAACATGACCTGTGGTCAGTAAATTCTGATAGTGAATATCAGGAAGAAGCCAGTGCTAATGCTACGACCACAGCTGCTTTACCTGCTAGGGCTTCTCGGCGACCACAGGCAATCAAACCATTAAAACAATTTGTTACCTATCTGTTCACGGGTGGTGCTGCCACTATTGTTGATGTCCTAGTTTTTTCACTTCTGACGAAATCAGGCTTGTGGTACGTCTATGCCCTCTGCATCAGCTATTTTCTTGGCTTAACCACTAACTTCTGGCTCAGCCGCCGCTTTGTCTTTGGCATCTACTGGAAGAGCTGGCTGGTTCAATACGCTGTCTTCACTACAGTTGCACTCAACAGCTTACTGGCCAATTTAGGGCTTTTGCAACTCTTGATCAATGATCTTCACTGGGATGCTACCGCTGCCCGCTTAGTCAGTGCCGCCTGTGTTGCTCTCCTTAGTTTTACGGGACACAAATTATATTCCTTTGGCTCTAATAATCAAATTATTGGAGAAGTAAATGAAACTCAACGTCAAGCCTGAAAGTCTGCGGATGTAGATTAAAGCTTCGCCCAGCGGATCGTGCTGACAACAGAGGAGGTGAGAAAAAGTTATCATTGCAGGAGCATTACTGACCTGCACTAAGCAGAACGTGGGTTTATGAACAAAGAAGCTCGGCGATCGCACTCGTATTTCCTGGAACATTCATCCCAACTTCCCACAACCGTTGCCGAGAGCATTGCTCAAATCAAAACCTTTGCGTTGCAGGAATTTGATCGAGAAATCTTGCAGAAGCAGCTTTACTATCACACCCGCGAGCATGTGAACAATGTTGAGCGACGGGCGAACCAGATTTTTCAAGCAGTTTGTCCCTCTTGGAAAGCCGCACCGGATCAGGGGCAACCCACGCTCGACATCCCGCGAATGAAATTGCTACTCGATCTTTGTAGCCTTGCCCATGACATGGTCCAGGTGTTTGTTGTCCAAACCCAAGCACACACTCCTCGACAGCGAAAGCCGGGAGTGAGTGAAACGGCAACCTACGAGCGATTGCTGGATTATATTAGCGAGTTAAACCAGCAATTGCGAAAACAAGATCCTGACAGTCCGGCAAGACTGACTGATGAGGATATGACCATCATCAAAGATGCGATCGCGGCAACGATTTGTGCCTATGACTCCAGGGAGCAAGCGATTTATCAACCTGCTCTTTATAACCCGAATAAATCATTATCTCCAGTCGCTCGCATCCTTGCCCTGGCGGATATTGGTGCATTAGGAATAGACGGAGTGAAGGTTTACCAACAGGAAGGAAGCCTGCTTGTTTTAGAAGATAACCTCGATCTAATTCCACTTCTTTTAGATGGAACGATTCACAGTTTAAGCTCAGACAATTCAGAGCTTTATCAGAATATCCAACAACGCTTACTCAGTCGCTGCCGCTTTCAAGTGAACTTTGCTAAAAGTCGGTTTGCCAGATTGGAGCGTGAAATTGCAGGCTTTCCAGAAGATGCGATTTCGACGCTTACCCATGAAGTCTTTAAATACTTAAATCCGACAACGATTCAAGAAATTGAAGCTACAACACCAACGGATGAAAACGCTTCTGTGGAAGTACTACTACAGTTTTTTGAGTTGGAGCGGTATATTAACATACCATAGCAATCCTAAATGAGTTCGAAACTCCCCTCTGCGTCCTCTGCGTCTTGGCGGTGAGACAGCCCTGAAGGAGGGTTTCCGACGCCAGTTTTCTACGCCGGGGAACCCGGCTTCGTGAAACTGGCTCCTCTGTAGGGGACTGCTTTCCCGTTGGGTTCGTTTTTTTCTTTAAGATGACTGCAAAAGATTCTTCAGTTCTTGCTCCCGGTGATTCAGCCGTTCTGCCAACAAATTCACAATAAACCGATGGATATTGGATGCCAGCAGGGGGTCTGAGGCTTCAATCTGCTCAAACGCTTCCGTTGGCAGAAAGTACACGGTGCTTGATTTGTCAGCAACGACAGATGCCATCCGCAGCGCTTTGCGATAAAGTCCGATTTCGCCAATCGTGTTGCCAACGGTGTAGGTACGAATGCGCTTGGTTTGCCCCTCACCCAGCTCTAGCACCACACTCACTTGCCCCGAGTCAACAAAATATAGACCATCAAACGGATCGCCTTGCCGGAACAGATGTTCCCCCTCGGCAAGTTGACGAAATTCCAGACACGTCATCAGTCGATCAACTTGTTCTGGATCGGAAAAGTCTGCTTTCAGATGTTCGGACAGTGATCGAGCTTCTGGCTGAGCCAGATTGCTCGTTTGCAGAATTTGTTGTTCGCACCACTCTAGCCCCCGATCCAAATCAGCAAAAACATGACAGAACGGATCGTCCGCTTCTAGACAGTCTCCCTGCTTCAACAGTTGCATCGCTTCTGGTGACAAATGGGTATATAGCAAGTGAACCTGCTTGGAAGAGGCGACTTGCTTGAGCTTAGCAAAACTGAGGACAGCAGAGGCATCAAGTCCGCTCACCAAGCGAAAGTCTACAACCACGAATCGAACGGCTCTTGAGGTTGGATGAGCGATGCGATCGCGGATTTGGTTGAGCAATTTATTCGCTGTGCCAAAGAAAATCAGTCCTTGCAATTCTAGGATGTAAGTCTGATCTCCTTGTGCTTCTAAAATGTTCATTTCCTCAGAGGTTCGCAGCACATTGCTGTGTTGATAAGCACCAGAGCCAACTCGTTTCGTGATCGTCAAACGACTGTAATTGACCACAAACAGCACGATCGCGGCAAGCAGCCCGACTCCAATCCCTTGAAGATAGCCCAATGTCGCAGTCACTAGCACAATCAGAACAATGATCGCGTAATCTGAGTGCGAAAATTTGAACCATCCCCCATAGAGCCATTCATAAAAGAATTCCAGTCCAAGCAGCAGTGGAATACCGAGCAAGATGAATCTAGGAATAAACGATAGCACCGAAGCACCACCTAATACCATCGCTAGGCAAATCCCAGAGATCATCCACCCTACAAGACGACGATTTCCCCCTAAATGGTGGGCGAGCGCGTTTTCCCCGGAACTCGCAAATCCGCCGATCCCGC
>JAABUZ0100001939.1_pt1 | contig 36554 bp, 34 predicted proteins | sample 5562091 | NCBI WGS metagenome assembly JAABUZ01 (sample SAMN12813069, study PRJNA571459) | rock metagenome | isolation source: Antarctica rocks | place: Antarctica: Victoria Land, Linnaeus Terrace sud | collected 2015-12-21 | reverse complement strand
GCGGTGGCTTGCCGGCGGCAAGTTCGAGGTCCACCACGGCGGCGACGGCGGCATCGCGACCGCGGACGGGAGCGCGACGCGTGCTTGAGGTGCAGGACGTCAGCATCCGCTTCGGTGGGCTGCAGGCCCTCGCCGGGATCAGCCTGCAGGTCAACGAGTTCGAGATCGTGGGGCTCATCGGGCCGAACGGCGCCGGCAAGACGACGGCGTTCAACTGCATCACCGGCTTCTATCAGGCCGACACCGGCCGGGTGCTGTTCCGCGGCCGGGACGTCACGGCGATGCCGCCGCACAAGAAGGCCTCGATCGGTTTCGGGCGCACCTTCCAGAACGTCGGAATGGTCAAGTCCTCCTCCGCGCTGGAGAACCTCAAGACCGCGCAATACGCCCGCACGGCCTACGACACGACGCTGGGGCTGATCGGGGCGGGGCGGGCCCGTCGGGAGGAGAAAGTGCTGGCGCAGCGGGCCGACGCGATCCTCGACATGCTCGGCCTCGGCGACATCCGCGACACGGTGGTCGGAAGCCTTCCTTACGGCGTCCTGAAGCTGCTGGAGGTCGGCTGCGCCCTGGCCACCGACCCGCAGATCCTGCTCCTGGACGAGCCGTCGTCGGGCATGGGCCCGGATGAGGCGCACGAGCTGGGGGACCGACTGCTCACGTTGCGCCGCGAGCTCGGGCTCACGATGCTGCTGATCGAGCACCACGTGCCGCTGGTGACCGCCGTCTGCGACCACGTCTACGTCCTGAACTTTGGGCGACTGCTGGCCGAGGGGGTGCCGGCGTACGTCAAGAGCCATCCAGAGGTGGTTGCCGCCTATCTCGGTGGGGAGGCGCCAGAGGCCCTGGCGGCGACGGAGGAGCCGGCGATGGACGCGGTGCTCGACCACCCGGAGACGTTGAGCACGCAGCAGATCGAGGCGGTCGACGGCCAGGAGCTGGTGCACTCCACCCCCGCGATAAACGGCAACGAGGTAGCCGACGACGTGCCCACCGTCGTACCCCGACGGAGAGTGGCGCGCGCGGCCCCGCCCCGCCCGGTCACGGTCAGGAAGCGGGCCACGACGGCCAGGGTGACGAGGGTGGGTTCGCCCACGGCAACAGCGGCGAAGCCGCGGAGCCGGCCGAGGACGCCCCGCGCCACGCCGGAGGACGACCAGTGAGCCTGCTGGAGGTGCGCGACCTGCGCACCGGCTACGGTCAGCTCCCGGTGCTGCAGGGCATCAGCTTCTCCGTGCCGGAGGGCAGCGTCACCGTGGTGTTCGGGCTGAACGGCGCGGGCAAGTCCACCACGATCAACACCCTCGCCGGCCTGCTCCCGGTCTGGGAGGGCAGCATCGTCTTCGACGGCCGCGACATCTCCAACGACGACGCTGCCCACACGGTGGCGGGGGGGATGGCGCTGTCACCCGAGGGCCGGCGGGTCTTCCCAGGGCTGTCGGTGGAGACCAATCTGAAGCTCGGCGCCTGGACCCGCAAGGCCAAGCGGCGCGAGGTGGCGGAGACCCAGGACCTGGTGTTCACCTACTTCCCGCGGCTGGCCGAACGTCGCTCGCAGCTCGCCGGCACCATGTCCGGCGGCGAGCAGCAGATGCTCGCCATCGGGCGGGCGATGATGAGCCGCCCACGCGTGCTGCTCGTGGACGAGGCGAGCCTGGGCCTCTCGCCCAAGCTCGCGCAGACCGTCTTCCAGGTGGTCCGCCAGATCGCCGACGACGGCACGACGGTGGTCATCGTCGAGCAGAACGTCGGGATCCTGCCCTACGCCGACCGGGCCCTCGTCATGGAGAAGGGCACGCTGACCTACGACGGCGACGCCCGTGAGCTCGAGCGCACCGGCGACCTGCAGAAGGCCTACCTCGGCTGACCCTGCCAGTCCGCCCTGCTGCGCTGCCCGATCAGGCCGCCGGCGGGTTGCAGACACGGCACGCCAGCAACCCGCGGCTGACCGCCTCGACCGGCAGCAGGTACGTCGCGTCGGCGCGGCCCTCGACCAGCCGGCAGTTCGGCTGGTGGTAGCTCGCCGAGCCGGCGACGACCAGGCCCTGCACGTCGTCCGGGGCCGCTGCCGATCCCCGCGCGCCCGTCCCACCCGCGGCAATCAGGTCGGCCAGCCGGTCGAGGCCAGCGGCAGTCCGCGCACTGTTGGCCCGCGCGCTCTGCACCACCAGCAGTGACGACCCGAGCACGACGAGCGCCAGCCCGAAGACCCCACCGGAGATCAGATAGGGGAACTGGGCCTGGATCAGCACCTGCTCCCGGCCGCCGGGCGTGACGGCGGTCGCGCTGCTGGCCCCGGCGAACCCGAGCAGGATCGCGAGCAGGCCCAGGGCGATCAGCGAGACCGCGGCCTTGCCCTGGAAGCGGGACAGGGTGGCGGCGACGGTGTCGAGGCGGCGCAGCGTCGACGGGTCGCTCTGGAAGGGCGGCTGGACCACGTGGGCGCCGGGGGTCACGTCGTAGACGGGGGTCGACATGCCCCGTACTTCGACGTGACCCCCGTCACGTCCTGCCGTTCCGACCGGGTGAACCTGCCCGGGGACCTGGGCCACTCTGCAGCTACTACCCGACTACTAATCCCACTAGTAATTAGTAGAGGGCTAAGACAGCCGGGCGTTGAGGTCGTCTGGAACTGTGAAGACGAAGGCGTTGCCGCGCCGTCCTTGAAGCAGGAAGCCGCGGTCGGCGAGATCAAGGAGGTCCGAGCGGGCTGTCTGGTAGACCACGCCTTGATCGCTTCGGTGGCCGGCGATCGTGAAGACGGAATCGGCGTCCCGCAGCGCCCGGCCGAGCAGTGCTCGTTGTCGGTGGTTGAGTGCGTTGCCGTCCCGCAGCAGGGTTTCCACATTTCGGATCTCCGCTGCTTTACGTCGCAGATAATCGTGCAACGACTGCACGGCCCGACCTATGACGTCAAGCTGTTCGACGAGGAAATACGTGAGGTCGTTGTCGTCGGTCTCGGTGAGCAGGAATGCTTGCGCGTATGCCACCGGAGCCCTCCGAAGGATGCTGCTGATGGTGAGGTACTCGGCTAGCCAGTAGCCCTCGTGCAGCAGCGACCAGTAGAAGACGGCGCGGGCCGTCCTGCCGTTGCCGTCGGCGAAGTAGTGGTCATAGCCCATCCAGAAATGCAAGATGACCGCGCGCAGAACCGGATGCACGAAGGCGCGGTCGTCGACATTGTTGGCGAAGTCGCAAAACGCTTGCAACCGCCCCGGCAATTCCTCGGCAGGGGGTGGGGTGTGCAGGACTTGATCCTCATCCCCCCAGATCCTGACGCGGGGCTCGCCGGCGACTTCGAGACGACCCGCCGATTCAGGGTCTTCCAGCGTGCCCAAGGTCACTATCCGGTGCAGCTCACAGACGAGCCGCGGGGTCATGGCCGTTCGCTGAAGCGCACGGACCCTCTGCATGGCGGCGAAGTTGTTGGCGATCATCCGTTCGGACTTGTCCCGAGGTGGCCGGCCCGAGCGCAGGAGATCCTTCGCCACGCGGCGGCCCGTCACCGCGCCCTCCAACTGCGAAGAAGTGATGGCTTCCTCCATCAGTGAGCTGGTGATGCAGCGGTCCCGGCCAGCACCCGCGACGATCGTGTCCGGCAGGTCGATGCGGCCGGCCAACTGCTGGTCAAGCTGATGAAGCGCGCGCAGGATGCTGTCGGGGGTGGAGAAGTGAAACGGCTCGCCCTGGGTGTCCATCAGGGGAACCAGTCGCCGAGCGGTCAGCCGAGCAAACTTGATGCTGAACCACCACTCGCGACTGGTTCGTCCCTCGGGTGGAGCGAGATGGATGAGCGTGTCCCAATGCAGGTAGTCCCGTCCTCCGCCGCGCGCGTGATCAGCTCAGGAACTCTGGAGACGTTGATCTCACTCAGGAGGTCACGCAGCTGTGGTGCGCGCAGCGGCACATGCATGGGGCCACCTCGAATCACATGGGTGTAGTACCAGAATGCTACTACTCGAGATGGTAGTTAGTAGATCCAGCGGGCATCAGCGGCCGGCGCGAGTGCGGAGGTAGTCGCTCACGACGTACTCCCCGAGCCGTTCGGCCACCGGCGAGAAGACCCGGCCGCCGTTGCGGCGGGCGAGCCCCTCGACGAACTCCACCAGCCGCGGCTCGTCGTCGAGCATGAAGACGTTGATCCGGGCGCCGCGGCGGGTCAGCCGGTCCACCTCGACCAGGGTCGCCTCCAGCGTCTCCTGCAGCGGCGGCCAGTGGAAGAACGGCGTGCCGTCGCGCAGCAGGTGCGCGGTGGGCTCCCCGTCGGTGACGCACAGCACGATGGGCTCGGCGTCGGGATGCTGGGCCAGTCGCCGGCCGGCGAGCATCAGCGCGTGCTGCAGGTTGGTCCCCTGCACCATCTGCGCGTCCAGCCCGGCGAACTCCCCCGGGGTCACCTCGCGGGCGTAGTCGCTGAAGCCGATGACGTGGATCGAGTCCTGCGGGTGGGTGGTGGTCACCAGGGCGTGCAAGGCGAGGGCGGTCTGCTTGGCGACGGCCCAGGTGCCGCGCAGTGCCATCGAATACGACAGGTCGACGAGCAGGCAGACGCAGGCAGCGGTACGCCGTTCGGTCTCGACCACCTCCATGTCGTCCACCGCCAGCCGGATGCGCGCCCCCTTCTCCGGGAGCCCCCCGCGCAGCAGCGCGTTGCGCACCGTGCGCACGGTGTCCAGCGGCTGCTCGTCGCCGAAGTGCCAGGGCCGCGAGCTGCCGGTCGCCTCGCCGGCCGCACCGGCGTCGTGCACGTCGTGGTCGCCGCGCCCGGTGGCGTCGAGCTGGGAGAAGACCCGGCGCAACGCGGTCAGGCCGATGCGGCGGACCGCCCGCGGGGTCAGCTCCAGCCGGTCGCCGTCGCGGCGCAGGTAGCCCTGCCGCTCCAGCTCCCGCTCCACCTGCTGCAACGCCCGCAGGTCGTCGACCGCGGACCGGCCGAGGGCCTCGCGCACCGCCTCGGGGTCGACGTCGTCCAGCGTCGCCCCGGGGTAGTCCTGGCCGAGGGCGCCGGCGAGCTCGTCGAGCTGGGCCAGCTCCTCCAGTGCCGACGTCGCGTCGCCGAGCCCCAACTCCCCGTCGCCGCGGAAACGCTCGCCCTGCCCGCGCATGCGCCCCGGCGGGCCGAGCAGGTCGGGGCGGGCAGCCCGCAATGCGGCGTCCAGGCGGGACAGCTCCGAGGCGAGGCCCATGTCCTCCATTGCCGCGGCCATCAGGTCGCCGAGCTCCTGGCGCTGCTGGGGCGACAGCGACTGCATCAGCCCGTCGGCGGCCGCGCGCCGGCGAGCCAGCGCCTCGGTGAGCTCCTCCAGGTCGGCCGGCTGCTCGGGGAAGAACTCCCCGTGCCGGGCCATGAACTCGGCGAACTGCTCCGGGGTGTGCTCACCCTTCGCATCCGCCTCGAGCATGGCGTTGAGGTCGGCGAGCATGTCCTTGACCCGCTGCATGTCCTCGGGCGTCGCGCCCTGCATGGCCTCCTTCATCCCCTTGACCTGGCTGTCCAGGACCTCGCGTCGCAGCAGGTCCTGGATCTGCGCGAAGGTCTCCCGCGCCTCGGGGGAGCGCCAGTCGTAGTCGGCCAGCGAGCGGACCGCGCGCGCCGGGTCGGCTGGCAAGGTGTCGAGCTCCAGCTCGGCCATCCTGGCGGCGTCGGACGGGTCGGGGAACAGCGCCGCCCGCTCCTGGCCGACCGCGGTGTCGAGCAGCCGGCGTACCTCCTCCAACGTGCCGTCCAACCGGCCCTGCCTGCGCAGCTCGCGCTGCCGCTCGCGGGCCCGGCGCATCAGCTCGTCCAGCCCGCGCCGCCCCTGAGACCCCTTGCGCAGCAGGTCGTTCAGCGCATCGCGGGTGTCCCGGCCCTCGAGCACGGCGTCGCCCAGCTCGTCCAGGGCCGACCCCAGGTCGAACGGCGGCGCGAGCGGGTCGGGCCCGCCGTCGAAGGGGCCGTAGCGGTAGTCACGGGGCATGCGCTAGCCGCCGTAGACGGTCTTGCCGTCGACGTCGTCCTTGCTGACCCGGCGGTTGAGGTAGAGCCCCTCGAGGGCGAATTCCAGCGCGCTGGCCGCCAGCCCCGGCGACTCGGCCTCGATGCCGAGCCGGGAGAGCACGGCGCCGAGCCCCGGCACCTGCCCCGCGCTGGCCAGCAGGTCGACGGCGGTCACCAGCTCGCCGGTCTCGATCGGCGCCCCGGTCTCGACCCGCTGCTGCAGGCCGGACAGGTCGCTGCCGGCGAGCCGCGCACGGAAGGCGTCGGCGGTGGCGCGGCGCAGCAGGTGGTGCAGCACCTCGACCTCGCGGCCCTCCTCGACCGCGCCGACCGCGTCGAACTCCACCTTGCCGCGCACCGCGGGCACCACGCTGGTCAGGTCGACGACGCGGGCGACCGCATCCTTCTCGCCGGTCACCGCGGCCCGGCGCACCGCCGCCGCCGCCACCGTTTCGGCTGCGGCCACGGCGAACCGGGCGGACACGCCGCTGCGCTGGTCCACCTGCGGCGACTCGCGCACGTGCCGGGTGAAGCGCGCGACCACCTCGAGCAGGAACTCCGGCAGCACCGGCGCGCCCAGCGGCTGCCCCTCCCACCGGATCAGCGCCTCCTGGCGCAGCAGGTCCAGCTCGTCGGCCAGCCGCAGCGGGTAGTGGGTGCGGACCTCGGCGCCGAAGCGGTCCTTCAGCGGGGTGACGATCCGCCCGCGGTTGGTGTAGTCCTCCGGGTTGGCGCTCGCCACCATCAGCAGGTCCAGTGGCAGCCGCAGGTTGTAGCCGCGGACCTGCACGTCGCGCTCCTCCAGCACGTTGAACAGCGCGACCTGGATCCGCTCGGCCAGGTCGGGCAGCTCGTTGACCACGAACACGCCCCGGTTGGTGCGCGGGACGAGGCCGTAGTGCACCGTCTCCGGGTCGCCCAGCGTGCGTCCCTCGGCGACCTTCACGGGGTCGACGTCGCCGATCAGGTCCCCGACGCTGGTGTCGGGGGTGGCCAGCTTCTCGCCGTACCGCTCACTGCGGTGCCGCCACGTCACGGGCAGCGCGTCGCCCTCGGCCAGCAGCCGGCGCGCCGTGCCGACGGTCACCGGCGCCATCGGGTGCTCGTTGAGCTCGCTGCCCTCGACCACCGGCGTCCACTCGTCGAGCAGGCCGACGATGCTGCGCGCGAGGCGCGTCTTGCCCTGCCCGCGCTCGCCGAGCAGCACCATGTCGTGGCCGGCGAGCAGCGCCCGCTCGACCTGTGGCAGCACCGTGTCGTCGAAGCCGACGATGCCCGGCCAGGCCGGCTCACCGGACGCGAGCCGGGCGATGAGGTTGTCCCGGATCTCGGCCTTCACACTCTTGGCGGTCACGCCCCGCGCGCGCAGCTCCCCGAGGGTCGTCGGCGCGGGCGGCTGGGGGAGGGTCACCTCCACCACGCTACGACCGGCCGGGCGGGTCGTCGCGCCGTGTCCGCTCGCGGCGCAGCGCCGAAGCAGCCATGATCAGGACCGTGACGGCGTACGGCGAGGCCGCCGGCGGCGGTGGTCGTGCCTGACCGGCTGCCGGTGCTGGCGATCGACATCGGCGGCACCAAGCTCGCCGCCGGGTTGGTGGCCCAGGACGGGACGCTGCTGCGCGCCGAGCGGACGCCGACGGGGACCGGCGACGATGGCGAGGCGCTCTACGCCCGGTTGGAGGCCCTCGCCGAGACCGTCGCCGCCGGGGTGGTGGTGACCGGCGTGGGGGTCGGCTGCGGGGGCCCCATGACCTGGCCCAGCGGAGAGGTCTCGCCGCTGAACATCCCTGCCTGGCGGGACTTTCCGCTGCGGGCCCGGCTGGCCGCGCGCTGGCCCGGCGTGCCGGTGCGGGTGCACAACGACGCGGTCGCGGTGGCGATCGCCGAGCACTGGTGCGGGGCGGCCAGCGGCTACGACGACGTCATGGGCATGGTCGTCTCCACCGGCGTCGGCGGCGGGCTGGTCCTCGGCGGCCGGCTGGTGGACGGGCGCAGCGGCAACGCCGGCCACGTCGGCCACGTGGTCGTCGACCCCGAGGGGCCCGACTGCGCGTGCGGGGGGCGCGGCTGCCTGGAGGCGATCGCGCGCGGTCCGGCCGTCGTGGCCTGGGCGGTGGCGCAGGGGTGGCGGCGCGGCAGCGACGCAGCGACGACCGGCCGGGAGCTCGGGGCGGACGCGGCCGACGGGGACGCGGTCGCGGTGGCGGCGCTCGCCCGTGCCGGGCATGCGCTGGGCGTCGGCATCGCCAGCGCGACGGCGCTGCTCGACCTCGACCTGGTGGTCGTGGGCGGTGGGCTGTCGCAGACGGGGGCGCTGCTGTTCGGCCCACTGGAGGAGTCGCTGCGCCGGCACGCGCGGATGGCGTTCACCCGCGCCGTCCGCGTCGTGCCGGCCGAGCTGGGGCAGGAGGCGGGCCTGGTCGGCGCGGCCGCCCTGGTGCTGCGGGGCGACCGCTACTGGTCCGCCGACTGAGCCCGGGCCGCTGCCCCGACCGTGATCATGGGCACCGGTGATCACGCGCCGGGGCGGGTTGGTCGGCGGGTACGGCGGGCAGCGCCGAGGCCGTGCACGTCGTCGCCTACACCGACTCCCCCGGGGTCGGAGGCGCGGAGATCAGCCTCGCCCACCTGGTCGCCGGCACCGCCGCCGACGTCACGGTGCTCGGCAGCAGCGCCTCGGTGGTGGAACGAGTGGCCGCCGGCCGGCCGGCGTACGTCGCACCGCTCCGCGACCACCCGCGCCTGCTCGCCCGGCTGCGCCCCGACGTCGTGCACGCCAACCTCGCCGTGCCGTGGGCGGGCAGCGTCGGCCTGGCCGCCTCCTTCGCGCTGCCCCGCACGCGCACCCTCGCGGTCGAGCAGCTGCCGCTGCGCACCACCCGGCTGCCGGAGTGGCTGCGCACCAGGATGATCGCCCTGCTCGCCGGCCGGCCGGTGGTCGCCACCCGGGTCGGGTCGGTGCCCGAGATCGTGCGCGACGGGGAGACCGGACTGCTCGTCGACAGCGGCGACATCCGCGCCCTCGCGGATGCGCTGTCGATGCTGCGCGACGACCCCGGACGGCGGGCGCGGCTGGGAGCCGCCGCCCGCGCGCGCGCGACCGCACGCCTGACAGTGGGCCACATGGTCGCGGCGTACGAGGCGCTCTGGGACGAGCTGCTCTCCGCCCACCGTGCCCCGCGCCTGCTCGTGCCCCGACCCCGGGGATAGCGTCGGCCGGTGCTGCCTGACGACCTCGGTCTGCTGCTGGTCCCCGGCGTGCCGTCGCTGTCGCCGGACGGGTCGCTCGCCGTCGTCGCGGCGGTGGGACCGGACCTGGAGGCCGACGAGTACGCCGGGCAGCTGTGGTCGGTGCCCACGGACGGCTCGACGCCCGCCCGTCGCCTCTCCCGGGGCCGGCACGACGCCGACCCGGCGCACAGCCCGGACGGCCGGCTGATCGCCTTCCTGCGCGCCGAGCCGGGTGGCCGGCCGCAGCTGCACGTGCTGGCGGCCGCGGGCGGGGAGCCGGTGCGCCTCACCGACGCCCCGCTCGGCGCCGGTGCCGCGTGCTGGTCGCCCGACGGCAGCCGGCTCGCCTACTGCGCCCGGGTCCCCGAACCGGGCCGCTACGGCACCGCCGAGGGCGTCGGACCCGAGGCCGAGCCGCCCCGGCTGGTCACCACCTTGCAGTACCGCGAGGACGACATCGGTTTCCTCGCCGACAGGCGATCGCAGGTGTTCACCGCTGCGGTCCCCGACCTGGACGCGACGCTGCCCACCGCCGAACTGCCTGCTGCGCAGCAGATCACCACGGGAGACGCCGACGCCACCGACGTCACCTGGAGCCCCGACGGGCAGCTGCTGGCCTTCGTGTCCGCGCGGCACGACGGACGCGACGGCGACCTCCGGACGGACGTCTGGACCTGCGCGCCGGACGGCAGCGCTCTGCGACAGTCCACCGACACGTCGCTCAGCGTCGCGACGCCGGCCTTTTCGCCCGACGGTGCCACCCTGTGGTTCCTCGGCTCCGACCTCGGCCAGGACGGGCTGGACTTCGTCGCGCGCACCACCGGCCTCTGGTGGGTGCCCGTCGCCGGCGGCACCCCGCCGGTGCGCGTCACCGACCCGGCCTCGGTGGACCTGCAGCCGGGCCGCGGCGCCATCACCCCGACCGGGGACGGGGTGCTCGTCCAGCGTCTCGACCGCGGTGCCGTCCATCTCGTCCGGGTCGCCGCCGACGGCGCCCAGGAGACCCTGGTGGGCGGCGATCGGGTCGTGCTGGCGCACGCGACCGGGCAGTCCGGTCGGGTGGTCGCCGCGGTCGCCGACCCGGTGAGCGCCGGGGAGCTGCTGCTGGTCGGCGCCGGGCGCCGGCTCACCGACTTCGGCGCGGCGCTGCGCACCAGCGGGCTCCTCCCGCCGCGCGAGCTGACCGTGGCCGCGGACGACGGCTACCCCGTGCACGGCTGGGTCGTGCTCCCGCCCGGCGACGGGCCGCACCCGGTGCTGCTCACGGTCCACGGCGGTCCGTACGCGCAGTACGGCTGGGGGCTGTTCGACAAGGCGCAGGTCTACGCCGCCGCCGGGTACGCCGTGCTGATGTGCAACCCGCGCGGCTCAGCTGGCTACGGCGAGCAGCACGGGCGGGTCATCCTCGGCGCCATGGGCCGGCGCGACATGGCCGACGTGCTGGCCTTTCTCGACGGCGCCCTCGATGACCATGCGCTCCGGCTGGACCGGGAGCGCGTCGGGGTGCAGGGCGGCTCCTACGGCGGCTACCTCACCGGCTGGCTGACCACGCACACCGACCGCTTCACCGCCGCCGTAGTGGAGCGGGGGTTCCTCGACCCGGTGTCATTCGTCGGCTCCTCCGACATCGGCTGGTTCTTCCCCGCCGGCTACCTCGGCACCGATCCCTCGACGGTCGCCGCGCAGAGCCCGATGGCCAGGGTCGAGCACGTGCGCACGCCGACCCTGGTGGTGCACTCCGAGCAGGACTGGCGCTGCCCGGTCGAGCAGGGCCAGCGGTGGTACGTCGCACTCCGGCTGCAGGGCGTCGAGAGCGAGCTGCTGCTCTTCCCCGGCGAGGGTCACGAGCTGAGCCGCTCCGGCCGCCCGCGGCATCGGCGGGCCCGCTTCGAGCACGTCCTGCGCTGGTGGGCCCGTCACCTGCCGGTGAGCTGACGCTCCATCTCCAGCTCGGTCACGGCCGGGAAGAGCGGGTGCGGCTCCGAGCGGCCGTTTGGCACGAAGCCCAGCCTGGCGTACGCCGCGACAGCCCGCGGGTTCTCCCGGGCCACCTGCAGCCACAGCCGGTCCCGACCGGCGTCGAGCGACCACGCGGCCACCGCCCCGACGAGCCGGTCGAGCAGTCCCACCCCGCGGTGACCGGGGGCGAGGAAGACGCTCGCCAGCACGGTGCTGCCGGCTGGCGGGTGGGCCCCCCGCGGTGCGTAGCCCGCCGCGCACCCCACCCAGGCGTCGCCCTCCTGCAGCACGAAGCTGGCGACCTCGGTGCCCGCCGCCGCCCGGCGTACCCCCTGCTCCCACGCCGCGTCGTCGGTGCCGAGGGCGTCGGCGAGCAGCTCGGCATACGCGACGGGCGTGTCGGCCAGCATCGCCAGCCGCAACCCCCGCCAGCGGGGGCCGTCGCCGGCCTCGACGCGGCGCAGGATCACCGGCTCACCCTGACCGCTGGTGCCACGATGGGCCAGTGGTTTCCACCCAGCCGGCGAGCGACGCGCCGGCCGTGACAGTGGCCGACGTCGAGTCGGCGCGGGAGCTGCTGCGTGGCGTCTCGCGGGTGACGCCGCTGGAGTCCTCGCGGGCGTTGGCCGAGCTCGTCGGCGGCCCGGTCTCGCTCAAGTGCGAAAACCTGCAACGCACCGGCTCCTTCAAGATCCGCGGTGCCTTCGTGCGGATCGCGCGGCTCACCGCCGAGCAGCGGGCCAGGGGAGTCGTCGCGGCCAGCGCCGGCAACCACGCCCAGGGCGTGGCCCTCGCGGCGCAGCTGACCGGCTGCCGCGCCACCGTCTACATGCCGGAAGGTGCCCCACTACCCAAGGTGGAGGCGACGCTCGGTTACGGCGCGGAGGTGGTGCTCGCCGGGGCGACCGTCGACGAGGCGCTGGTGCACGCCCTGGCCCACGAGGAGCGCACCGGCGCTGTGCTGGTGCACCCCTTCGACCACGTCGACATCGTCGCCGGGCAGGGCACCGTCGGCCTGGAGCTGCTCGAGCAGCGGCCGGACGTGCGCACCGTCGTGGTCTGCACCGGCGGCGGCGGGCTGGTGGCCGGGATCGCGGTGGCGGTCAAGGCGCTGCGCCCCGACGTCCGGGTGGTGGCCGCGCAGGCGTCCGGTGCCGCTGCGTGGCCGGAGTCGCTGCGGGCGGGGCACCCGGTCGCGTTGGGCGCGATGCGCACCATGGCCGACGGGATCGCGGTCGGTCGCCCGGGCGACGTGCCCTTCGCGCTGGTCCGCGACCTGGTCGACGAGGTCGTGACGGTCGGCGACGAGACGCTGTCGCGGGCCCTACTGCTGTGCCTGGAGCGGGCCAAGCTGGTCATCGAGCCGGCGGGGGCCGCCGCAGTCGGCGCGCTGCTCGACGCCCCCGCGGCGTTCGCCCCGCCCGTCGTCGCCGTGCTCAGCGGCGGGAACATCGACCCGCTGCTGCTCAACAAGGTGATCCGGCACGGGCTGGTGGCCGCCGGGCGGTTCCTGTCGCTGCGGGTCACCGTGCCCGATGCTCCCGGCTCCCTTGCCCGGCTGCTCGACGCGCTCGCCGGCACCGGCGCCAACGTCCTGGAGGTCGAGCACCTGCGCACCCGCGCCGACCTGACGCTGGAGGAGGTGGAGATCGCCCTGCAGGTGGAGACCCGCGGCCCCGGTCACGGCGCCGCGGTGGTGGCGGCGCTGCGCGGCAGCGGCGCGTCCGACGTCCGCGCGGGCTGAGCTCCCCCGCTCGGTGCAGGAGGGAGCGCCAGGACAGCTACGCCGAGGGCCGGGTCCGGTGCAGGTCCCAGGGGCCCTCACCCGGCGCGTGCGCAGGGGTCCGGCGCGAAAGGCCGGTGCGTGGTCGCGCCGATGGACGTCCCCGGCGCGACCTGCCCGCCTGGAGCTGCCGCCTGGATCTGCCGCGTGGTCGGTGGTCCCCGTCGGACCGACGGGCAGGCAATCCGTGCGGTCTCGGGATCCGTCATGATCACCGGTGCGCGAGACGGGCACATCTCTGCACCCCGTCGCACCGGTGATGTTGGGGCTACCCGGCCGGAGATCACCGGTGGTCCCTGAGAGCACGGCTGCGTCGTCCCGGACCACCGGTGACCTTGCCCCCATGATCACCGGTGGTCCGGACGGCCACGCGCCACCGACGCCGGCGCGACAGCGGGGCTAGAGGTTGCCGCGGCGCTCCTGCTCGCGCTCGATGGCCTCGAACAGCGCCTTGAAGTTGCCCAGTCCGAAGCCCTGCGACCCGTGCCGCTCGATCAGCTCGAAGAAGACCGTCGGCCGGTCCTGCACGGGCTTGGTGAAGATCTGCAGCAGGTAGCCGTCCTCGTCGCGGTCGGCCAGGATCTTCAACTCCCGCAGCGCATCCAGCGGCACCCGGGTGTCGCCGACCCAGCTCCCCAGCTCGTCGTAGTAGCTGTCCGGCGTGTCGAGGAACTGCACGCCCGCCGCCCGCATCGCCCGCACCGAGGCCACGATGTCGTCGGTGACGAGCGCGAGGTGCTGCACGCCGGGCCCGCCGTAGAACTCGAGGTATTCGTCGATCTGGCTCTTGCGCACCGAGACCGCCGGCTCGTTCAGCGGGAACTTCACCCGGCGCGAGCCGTCCGCGACCACCTTGCTCATCAGCGCGCTGTATTCGGTGGCGATGTCCTCGCCTACGAACTCGCGCATGTTGGTGAAGCCCATCACCCGCTGGTAGAAGCCGACCCAGGCGTCCATCTGCCCGAGCTCGACGTTGCCTACCACGTGGTCGACGCCGGAGAAGACCTGCGGCGCAGGTGACGGCAGCAGGCCAGGTCGGGCGACGAAGCCCGGCAGGTAGACGCCGTCGTACGCCGTGCGCTCGACGAACGTGTGACGGGTGTCGCCGTACGTCGCGATGGTCGCGAGCACCACCTTGCCCTGCTCGTCCTCGGCCAGGTGCGGCTCGGCGATCGCCGCCGCCCCCCGCTCGACCGCCAGCCGGAACGCGGTCTCCGCCGACGGCACGGTCAGCCCGATGTCGAGCACCCCGTCGCCGTGCGCCGCGACCCGCTCCCCGATCGCGGTGCCGGCGCGGACCGGTCCCTCCACGACGAAGCGCGCGGTGCCCGAGGTCAGCACGTAGGCCGCGGTGTCGCGGTGCCCCGTCTCCGGCCCGCGGTAGGCGACGACCCGCATGCCGAACGCCGTGGAATACCAGTGCGCCGCCTGCCGGGCGTTGCCGACGGCGAAGTGCAGGGCGTCGACGCCCTCGACGGGAAACTCTTCAGCCACGGTCATGGCGCCAGCCTGCGCGAGCGAGGGGGGCTGGGCAAGGCGACAGACCACGAGCAGACAGGGTGTACGCCGTGAGCACGCAGCACCCCCACCGGCTGCGCAGACTGTCCACGTGATCGACGCCCTGGACGCCCGCCTGCTGCATCTGCTCACCCTTGAGCCGCGGCTGCCGGTGCTGGAGGCGGCCCGCCGGCTCGGGGTGGCCAGGGGCACCGTGCAGGCCCGGCTCGACCGACTGACGGCCGGCGGCATCGTGGACCTGGCCCCGTCGGTCGACCCGGTCGGGCTCGGCTACCCCGTGGCGGCGTACACGACGCTGGAGGTCGCGCAGGGTGCGCGGGCGGCGCTGCTCGCGGAGCTCGCCGGCATCCCGGAGCTGCTGGAGGCCAGCACCGTCACCGGCGCGGGGGACCTGCTGCTGCGCCTGGTCGCGCGGGACACCACTCACCTGCAGGCCGTGCTCGACCGGGTGCTCGCGCTCGAGGGGGTGACCAGGTCGACGACCACCGTCACCCTCACCACCCCGCTGCATCACCGCGTCCTCCCCCTCGTGGACGCCGCAGCCGCTCAGCAGCGGTAGGCGTCCCGCCGGTCAGCCGGCGTAGGGGTCGACCTCGAGGAGGTCGATCTCCATCGTCTTGCCGGTGGGCGTGGTGTAGCTGACCGTCTCGCCGGCGCGGTGCCCGGTCACCGCGCCGCCGATGGGCGACTGCGGGGAGTAGGCCTCCAGCCCACTGTCCCCGACGGTCTCCCGCGAGCCGACGAGGAAGCGCTCCGTCTCGGTGTCGCCGGCGAAGCGCACCCGCACCACCATGCCCGGCCCCGCGACCCCGGCCTCGGCCGCGTCGGGCTCGCCGACCTGGGCGTCGCGCAGCAGCACGACGAGCTGGCGGATGCGTCCCTCGACCTTGCCCTGCTCGTCCTTGGCCGCGTGGTAGCCGCCGTTCTCCTTGAGGTCGCCCTCCTCGCGGGCCGCCTCGATGCGCGCCACGATCTCCTCGCGGCGGGGACCCTGCAGGTCGGCGAGCTCGGCCTGCAGGCGCTCGTGCGCCTCGCGGGTGAGGAACGTCGTCGTCGTCGGTCCGGTCACGGTCAGCTCCTCCTCATGCATGCTCGGGCGGTTGGCGAAACACCAGGCTAACTCCCGGTGCCCTGCAGTTCACACGATTCGACCTCGACGATGACGGCCGGGACCTGCAGCGGGACGGTGGTGGACTCCCGCACGGTGTCGTCCGCCGCAGGCCCGACGAGCACCCCGGTGACGCGCCCGGCGAGCTCGTTGCCCTTGGTCCGCCCCCGCACCACGCAGACGACCGAGCGCGCCCGCGGCTTGGTCACGTCGTAGACGAGCCGCCCCTGACCCGGCGTCGACAGGTCGAAGCTGACCGTGGACACCCGCACGGTCTGCGCCGCCCGGCTGGTGACCAGGACGTACGCCGTCAGCACCGCCACGATCGCCGCCGCGCCCCCGAGGGCGGCCAGCACTGCGACGTTGCCCCTGCTGCGGCCCGCCACCCGTTCCCCTCCCGGCGCCGTGGACACTGGTCCCGACCAGTGTCGGGGTGGATGGAGATCGGTGTGGCATCAGACAGGCTGCGGCTGCTGGCGGTGCACGCGCACCCCGACGACGAGTCGAGCAAGGGCGCCGCGTCGATGGCGCGCTATCTCGCCGAGGGGGCCGACGTGCTGGTCGCCACCTGCACCGACGGGGCGAAGGGCTCGATCCTCAACGAGCAGCTCAAGCCCCGCGAGGCCGAGCTGCTGCCGCGGATCATCGAGATCCGGGCCGCCGAGATGGACCGGGCTCGGGAGATCCTCGGTGTGCGGCAGGAGTTCCTGGGGTTCGCCGACAGCGGCCTCCCGGAGGCGCCGGAGGGCGAGGTCGACCTGCCGCCGCTGGACCCCGGCAGCTTCGCGATGCTGGAGCTGGAGACGGCCACCGCGCCGCTGGTGGAGCTGGTGCGCCGCTTCCGTCCGCACGTCATCACGACGTACGACGAGAACGGCGGCTATCCGCATCCGGACCACGTGATGACCCACCGGGTGGCGGTCGAGGCCTTCGAAGCGGCGGGTGACCCGGCGCGCTATCCCGGCACCGGCGAGCCGTGGCAGCCGCTGAAGCTCTACTACCACATGACCTTCAGCAAGGCCAGGGTCGAGGCGCTGCACGCCGCCCTGCTCGAGGCGGGCGAGGAGTCGCCGTACGCCGACTGGCTCAAGCGCTGGGAGGACAAGCCGGAGGACGCCCACCGGGTGACCACCCGGGTCGAGTGCGCGCAGTGGTTCCCGGTGCGTGACGCGGCGCTGCTGGCGCACGAGACCCAGGTCGATCCCGGCGGGCCGTGGTTCCGGGTGCCGATGGCTGTGCAGCAGCGGATCTGGCCGACGGAGGACTACCAGCTGGCCCAGTCCCGGGTGGAGAGCCCGCTGCCGGAGGACGACCTGTTCGCCGGCGTCCGCGAGCAGGCCAGCGGGGACGCTGCCGCGTGACGCCGGTCGCCACTCCCGCCCCGACCCCGGCGGTGGGCAGCGCGTCGCCGGTGCCCATCGCGCCGCCGGTCGACCAGACCGGCGTCGGCGGCCTGGGCTTCCTCATCCTGGTGGTGCTCATCGCGGCCGTCGTCGGGCTGGCGTTCGCCATGCGGGGGTCGCTGTCCCGGCTGCGCCGGCGCGAGGCGGAGGGCACCTTCGGGGCACGACGAGGGCGGTGAACGGGCCGGGTACGGCGTCGCCCGCGCGCCTAGAATGAGGTGGTGACCACCGCCACGCAGCGCGCCGCCGCCGGGCAGGGGCACCCGCCGGAGCTGTCGGAGACCCGGCAGATGTATTTGCGGACGGTCTTCGAGCTCGAGCAGCAGGGACTGGTGCCGCTGCGCGCCCGCCTGGTGGAGCGGCTGTCGGTGAGTGCGCCGGCCGTCGCCGACACGGTTGCCCGGCTGGTGGAGGACGGCCTGCTGGAGCTGCGCGACGACCGCTCGCTGCACCTCACCGAGGCCGGGCGGCCGCTTGCCGAGGGCGTCGAGCGCCGCTTCCGGCTGGCGACCCGCTTCCTCACCGACGTGCTCGGCCTGGACGACGCGGCCGCCGCCGACGAGGCCTGCGCCTGGGAGCACGTGCTCTCCGACCGCGTCGAGGGTCGCCTCACCGCCTGGCTGGACGCCCGCCCGCCCTCCTGAGCGCTGCTCCCGATCGGGCCGACCGACGTGGCATCGACGGGTGACCGTCACGCACTGGTGAGCGGACCGACCCATCGCTCGCTCGAACTCAGCCCCTCCGGGTGCTCGCGAAGGACGACCTCGATGCCATACGCGAGCGCACCGACACTGCCCCGTGTCCGCGTGCGCGACGAGGGCAGCAGGATCAGACCTGCGTGCGAGTGACCACGCGCGAGCCGCTCGGCCGCTAGCGGGCGGAAATCCTTGATGTTGTTCGTGACCACCGCCCGCAGCTCAGTGCTGGCGATCTCGAGAATCGTCCTGTCGCTGCACCCCACGAGGTCGATCCGGTCAGCGGCCGCGACGACGTCAAAGCCGCGCCTGCGCAGCAACCCGGCAATCCGGGGCGAGAGCTGCTCATCGAGCAGCGCCCTCACACGTGCAGGGCGCGCTCGCCGGCCGCGGCAGCTGCGCGGCCGCGCTCGTACTCGGCCTCGTTGAGGTCGATCTCTTGGTCGATCTCATCGTGGTATTCCCCGTAGTAGGAGACGGCAGCCTCGATGAGCCCGAGTGGCACCTGTAGATAGTCCACAGTCGCGGTGACGGACCCGTCGTTGTCGCGCACCGTGGCGATCACCTCCCACACGTCCAGCCCGCGGCCGACCAGGCTGGCGCGTCGCCCGCTGGGTCCGTCGAGGAACTGGATAAGCGGATGCGCGTCGTGACGCAGCCCTTCTTCGAGATACCGCTGCGCGAGGGTGCGCTCGGCGAGCCCTGAGCGGCGGGCCCGACTGCTGAGCCGCTCCCGAGTGCCCGGCGCCAGCCTCACCGTGTAATGGTCAGCCACCGCGCCACCCTAACTTCCGTGGCACTTGGTGTCACAGTGCACCACCGGCGTCGTTGGGGACTACGGCAGCCGGGTCAGCCCTCCTCAGCTCGGCGGCCGCGCTTGACCACCGCGCGGCGCTTCTTCGCAGCGATACGGCGCTCGACCGAGCCGCGGCTGGGCCGGGTGGGACGCCGCGGCGGGGGCGGGGGATCGGTGGCCTCGCGCAGCTGCTGCGCCAGCCGGCGTACGGCCGCCTCCCTGTTCTGCAGCTGGCTGCGCTGCTCGCTCGCCGTCACCGTCACCACCGGCGGGAGGCGGGCCAGCGCCCGCGTGCGCCAGACCGGCGGGGCGGCGGCGAGCGAGGCGGAGGCGGCGACGTCGAAGCTCACCGTCGCGCGCGAGTCGGTGGTGTTCACATGCTGGCCGCCGGGCCCGCTGGAGCGCGAGAAGCGCCAGCTCAGCTCGGCGTCGGGCAGCTCCCAGCCGGTGCGGACGACGACCATGTCACCCGCCGGTCAGGGACGCAGCCGGACGACGACCTTGCCGATCTGGTCACCGCCGGCGAACAGGTCAAGAAAGGCCTGCGGCGCAGCCTGTATCCCCTCGGCCACCGTCTCGCGGGTGCTGAGCCGGCCGGCCGCCAGCAGGCCGCCGACCTCCTCGAGGAACCGGCCGCGCAGCGCCTCGTGGTCGCTGACCAGAAATCCCTGCAGCAGCAGCCGTTTGCCGACCGCCAGGCCCAGGTTGTCGATCGCCTGGCCGCCGGGGCCGCCGGGGCCGCCGGGGCCGCTGGTGCCGCCGGTGTAGCCGGAGCTGATGGACCCGCACAGCGCGAGCCGTGCCCGCGGCCGCGCCGCCGCGATCGCGGCCCGCAGCTGCTCGCCGCCGACGTTGTCGAAGTAGACGTCGATGCCCTCCGGCGCCGCCTCGGCCAGGTGCTCCTCGGTGCGGGCGTCGCGGTGGGAGAACCCGGCATCGAAGCCGAAGACCTCCGTCAGCGCAGTCACTTTCGCCGGTGACCCGGCACTGCCGACGACGCGGCCGGCGCCCCGGGCGCGGGCGAGCTGCCCGGCCAGACTGCCCACCGCACCGGCCGCCGCGCTCACGAACACGGTCTCCCCCGCCGCGACCGGGGCGACCTCCGTGACCCCCACCCACGCGGTCATGCCGGTCATGCCGAGGACGCCCAGGTACGCCGACGGGCCCACCCCCTCGGGCGGCGGCGGGAGCGCCTGCAGGCGCTGGGCCGGCGCGGTGAACGACTCCCGCCAGCCGTACATCGAGCTGACCAGCGCGCCCTCCGGCAACGCGTCGTCGCGGCTGGCGGTGACCACGCCGACGGCACCGCCCTGCAGCGCCTCGCCGAGCTGGAACGGCGGGACGTAGCTCTTCACGTCGTTCATCCGCCCCCGCATGTAGGGGTCGACGCTCATCACCAGGTTGTCCACCGTCACCTCCCCGGGGCCGGGGGACGCCACGTCGACCTCCGCGACGGCGAAGTCGGCGGCGGTGGCGTGGCCCTGGGGGCGAGAGACGAGGCGGACCTCGCGGCTGGTGCCCGAGCGGCTGGTGGTCACGGCCGCGAGCCTGGCACGGGCAGGGCAGGCTGGTGGGGTGACCAACCGGCTGGCGGGCGAGACGAGCCCCTATCTCCTGCAGCACAAGGACAACCCGGTCGACTGGTGGCCCTGGGGCGAGGAGGCGTTCGCGGAGGCGAGGCGCCGGGACGTGCCGGTGCTGCTGAGCGTCGGCTACGCCGCCTGTCACTGGTGCCACGTGATGGCGCACGAGTCCTTCGAGGACCCCGAGGTCGCCGTGTTGGTCAACGCCGCGGTCGTGCCCGTCAAGGTCGATCGCGAGGAGCGCCCGGACGTCGACGCTGTGCACATGGAGGTCACCCAGGCGATGACCGGCAGCGGGGGCTGGCCGATGACGGTCTTCCTCACCCCCGACGCCCAGCCCTTCTACGCCGGGACCTACTTCCCGCCCCGGCCCTCGCGCGGGCTGCCGTCGTTCGCCCAGCTGGTGGCCGCGGTCGGCGAGGCGTGGCGGGACCGGCGCGCGGAGATTGTCGAGCAGGGTGCGGAGGTGGTCGCCCGGCTGGCCCGACCGCCGCGCGCAGCAGCCGCCGGCGCGCTCGACGCCGCGGTGCTCGACGCCGCGGTCCGCTCACTGGCCCGCGACGCGGACCGGGTGCGCGGCGGCTTTGGGACGGCACCGAAGTTCCCGCCGTCGATGGTGCTCGAGGCCCTGCTGCGGCACGCCGCGCGCACCGGCGACGGGCAGGCGCTCGAGCTGGTGCGCGAGACCTGTCACGCGATGGCGCGCGGCGGGATCTACGACCAGCTCGGCGGCGGCTTCGCCCGCTACAGCGTCGACGCCGACTGGGTGGTGCCGCACTTCGAGAAGATGCTCTACGACAACGCGCTGCTGGCCAGGGTCTATCTGCACCTCTGGCGGCAGACCGGCGACCCGCTGGCGGAGCGGGTGGCGCGCGAGACCTGCGCGTGGCTGCTGCGTGACCTGCTTACGCCGGAGGGCGGGTTCGCCTCCGCCCTGGACGCCGACAGCGTGCCGGCCGGCCAGCCCGGCGGTCACCCCGAGGAGGGCGCCTTCTACGCCTGGACCCCCGAGGAGGTCGGCCAGCGCGTGGCGGACCTGTGCGACGTCACCGCGGCCGGCACCTTCGAGGCCGGGCGCTCCGTGCTGCAGCTGCCCCGCGACCCGGAAGACCCGGCCTGGTGGGCGGGGGAGCGGGAGCGGCTGCTGGCCCTGCGCGAGACCCGCCCGGCACCCGCCCGCGACGACAAGGTGGTCGCCGCCTGGGTGGGGCTGGCGGTGGCGGCGCTGGCCGAGTGCGGCGCGCTGTTGGACCAGCGGGCCTGGGTGGATGCGGCCGCGACGGCGGCGGACCTGCTGCTGCGCGTGCACCTGGTCGACGGGCGGTTGCGCCGCACCTCGCGGGCCGGGGTGGTGGGCCGCAACGCCGGCGTGCTGGAGGACTACGGCGACGTCGCGGAGGGGCTGCTGGCCCTGCACCAGGTGAGCGGCGAGCGGCGCTGGCTGGACGCGGCCGGCGGGCTGCTGGACACGGTGCTGACCCACTTCGGCGACGGCCGCGGCGGCTTCTTCGACACCGCGGACGACGCCCAGACCCTGATCTCGCGGCCGGCCGATCCCACTGACAACGCGGCGCCCGGTGGGGCCGCCGCCGCCGCCGGCGCCCTGCTGACCTACGCGGCGCTAACCGGCTCGGCCCGCCACCGGGAGGCGGCCGAGGCGGCCCTTGCCGCGGTGGCCCCGGTTGCCGCCCAGCACGCCCGCTTCGCCGGCTGGTCCTGCGCGGTGGCCGAGGCCGCGCTCGCCGGACCGCTGGAGGTGGCCGTGGTCGGCCGTCCGGACCTGCTGGCCCTGGCCAGGATGTCCCCCTCGCCCGGCGTCGTGGTGGTCGCCGGGGACTCGCCGCTGCTCGAAGGGCGCACCGCCCCCGCGGCGTACGTCTGCCGGGGGGCGGTCTGCGAGCTGCCGACGACCGACGCCGACGTGCTGCGTGGGCAGCTCAGCATCGGTGGCTGACGGTCAGCGGGAGATGCCGCGGCGGCTGCCGATCTGGCGGTAGACGAGCAGGGCGATCACGGCACCGATGACGCTGCCGAACAGGCCCGATGGCTGCAGGGCGCCGTTGTCCCCGTCCTTGTGGAAGATCACATAGCCGAGGAAGCCGCCGATGAAGCTGCCAACGATCCCCAGCAGGATGGTGGCGCCGATGCCCATGGCGTCCCGGCCGGGGACGAGGGCCCGGGCGATGAAGCCGGCGATGAGTCCGAAGACGACGATCGCGATGATCGTGCCGATCATGGATCTCTCCCTTGTGAGTGGTGATTCCTGTGCAGCTGTGGTACCCGGCCGCGCTGTCGGCACCCCGGACGAACCGGACGGGAAGAACCCGCCCTTGCTCGCTGTTACTTGCTGTGTAAGCATGTAAGCACCTGCAGGAAGCCTGCAGGCGAGACAGCAGGAGGAACACCATGTGGGACCACCACGACACCCAGCACGACCCCCGCGCCCGCGCCGAGCGCTTCGCCCGCAACGTCGGGCGTGGCGGCGGCCCACGCCGCCACCGCGGCCCGGGCTACGGGCACGACACCGCACCACCCAGCACCGAGGGCCTCACGGCCTGGCTCGCCGGGCGGCTCCCCGACGGCTGGTTCACCGCAGCCCCCGAGGTCACCGTCGACCGTGACGAGGTCGGCATCGTCGGGACGCTCACGCCCCCGACGTACCCGGACGGGACCGCCGCCGACGGCCCGGACAGCCCCACCCGGGCCGAGGCCGACCGCGGCCGGATCCGGCGCTTCCGCGAGGAGACCCGCGAGGGTCGCGTCGAGATCGCGCGCGAACTCGAGGCGCGCTTCGGCCGCTCCGTCGCGTGGGGTGCCGTCGCCGGCGACACCCGCGAGACCTTCACCAACCTCTCCGTGCCGGTCATGACCCGGCTGCGCCAGCCCGAGCGCCAGGTGCTCGACACCCTCGTCGACGCCGGCGTGGCCCGCAGCCGCAGTGACGCCCTGGCGTGGTGCGTGCGCCTCGTCGGGCGCAACGCCGACAGCTGGCTCACCGAGCTGCGCGACGCCTTGCAGGGCGTGGAGAAGGCCAGGGCCGCCGGCCCGGACCAGGAGCAGGACCAGCAGGACTGACAGCAGGCGGTATGCCGCCCCACCGCAGGCCCACGTGGTACGGCGCGCACCCGGCAGGCCCTACGGTCGACCGGGTGCGCGTCACCGTCGTGTCCGGCCTGGCGGTCGCCGCCGTCCTCGCGCTGGTGGCACCGGCCGCCCCGCCGGCAGCCGCCGCGCCCGCGGGTGCCGGCGACACGCTGACCGTCGGCGTCCTCGACCTGCCGCTGGGGCTCAACCCCAACACCGCGGCGGACGCCGGGCAGCCAGCCCTCGACGCCACCGCGGCCGTGCTCCCCTCGGTCTTCCCCGCCGGCAGGTTGCGGCCTCGGCTGAACCGCTCGCTGTTCGCCGGCGCCGCGGTGACCTCGACGGCACCGTTCACCGTGACCTATCTGGTGCGGCCGCAGGCCATCTGGTCCGACGGCGTGCCCCTGGGCTACTCCGACTTCGCCCTCGCCTGGCGCGCCCAGAGCGGGCGCACGGGCGGGGTCACCCACGCGGTGAGCACCGACGGCTACCGCGATATCCGGACGGTGACAGGGGCGGCCACCGCCGCCGGCCGCCGCATCACGGTGGTCTTCGCCAAGCCCTACATCGAGTGGCGGTCGCTGTTCTCCTCGATGCTGCCGGCCCACGTCGTGACCCTCGGCGAGTGGGACAACGCGGTGAGCGTCAACCTGCCGCCGCTGTCGGCCGGGCCCTACGCGGTGGCCGCCACGCAGACCCCCGGCACGCTGACGCTGGTGCGCAACCTGCGCTACCCCGGCCGGCGGGCCGCCATCGCCCGCATCGTCTTCCGGCAGTACCCCAGCCGCTCCGCGCTGGTCGGTGCCCTGCGCCGCGGCGCCGTGCAGTTGGTGGTCCCGGCGACCAACCCCGAGGACGAGCTGCCGCTGCGCGGGCTCCCCGGCGTGAGGGCGGTCCCGGTGCGCAGCGTGTTCTACGAGCACCTGGATTTCAACCTGCACGACCCGGTCGCCGGCGACCCCGTCGTCCGGCACGCGGTCGCGCGGGCCGTGGACGACGAAGCGGTCGCGCGGGCGGCCAGCGCGGCGTACGGCGGTGCCCCCGCGCAGGTCACCGGCGGCCGGCTGCTCCAGCCGGGACAGCCTGGCTACGCCGACCAGCGTGGCCCCGACGGGCACGGTGACACGGTCGGGGCGCGGGCGCTGCTGACCGCCGCCGGCTGGGCCCCGGGTGCCGACGGCGTCTTCGCCCGCGCGGGCCTGCGGGCGGCGTTCACGCTGGTGACGACGGCCGGCAACAGATTGCGGACGGCGGAGGCGGAGGCGCTGCGGGCGCAGCTGGCGCCGGCCGGGATCGAGGTGACGCTGCGCTACGAGCCGGCCGACAGGCTGTTCGCCGCGCTGCCGCGACACCGCTTCCAGGCGACGCTGTTCGGCTGGGTCGGCTCGCCGGCGACGGTTTCGGCGCTGGGCCCGGTGGTCCGCACCCGAGGGTCGGGAAACTACGGTGGGCTGGCCGACCCGCGGGTCGACGTCGAGCTGGAGCGGGCGGCCCGGGCGCTCTCCGACGGCGGGGAGCAGGCTGCCCTGCGCGCGACCGAGCGGCTGCTCTGGCTGGACGCCGCGACCGTGCCGCTGGTCGAGCGGCCCATCCTGGTTGCCGCCTCGCGTCGGCTGCACGGGGTGACCGCCAGCCCTACCCTGGACGGGATCTTTGCCACCGCCGGTCGCTGGCGGCTCGACCGGTCGTAGGCGTGGTTGTAGGCGAGGTCTCACCGGCCGCCGGGGTAACGCCTCTCAACGCGCCCGTATCATCTCGGACACACAACTCTTGTCGAGGAGACGGATCAGTGACGACGACGTCGGCCATCCCCGGGCTCGATCAGGCCCCCACCCAGCATCGGCAGCTCGTCGCCTGGGTGGGCGAGATCGCGGCCCTGACGCAGCCCGACCGGGTCGTCTGGTGCGACGGCAGCCAGGCCGAGGCAGACGCCCTCGCGGCCACGTTGGTCGCGGCCGGCACGTTCGTCAAGCTCGACGAGGCCCGGCGCCCCAGCAGCTACTACGCGGCCAGCGACCCCACCGATGTGGCCCGGGTCGAGGACCGCACCTATATCTGCTCCGAGCGCGAGGCCGACGCCGGACCGACCAACAATTGGATGCACCCCGCGGAGATGCGCGGCATCCTCGAGGGCCTGTTCGACGGCGCCATGCGCGGCCGCACCATGTATGTCGTCCCCTTCTGCATGGGGCCGCTGAGCAGTGCCATCAGCCAGCTCGGCGTGGAGATCACCGACTCGGCGTACGTCGCGCTGTCCATGCGGGTGATGACCAGGATGGGCGCGGACGCGCTGGAGCAGCTTGGCAGCGAGGGTCGCTTCGTGCCGGCGGTGCACACCCTGGGCGCCCCCCTGGAGCCGGGCCAGGCCGACGTCACCTGGCCGTGCAACACCACGAAATACATCACCCACTTCCCCGAGACCCGGGAGATCTGGAGCTACGGCTCGGGCTACGGCGGCAACGCGCTGCTCGGGAAGAAGTGCTTCGCCCTGCGGATCGCGAGCGTGATGGCGCGCGACGAGGGGTGGATGGCCGAGCACATGCTGATCCTCAAGCTGACCGGTCCGAGCGGGCAGGCGCATTACGTCGCGGCGGCCTTTCCCAGTGCCTGCGGCAAGACCAACCTCGCCATGCTGGTCCCCAGCATCCCGGGCTGGACGGTCGAGACGGTCGGCGACGACATCGCCTGGATGCGCTTCGACGACGAGGGCCGGTTGCGGGCGATCAACCCGGAGGCCGGCTTCTTCGGCGTCGCCCCCGGCACCGGAGCCGAGACCAATCCCAATGCCATCGCGACGATGCACTCCAACACCGTGTTCACCAACGTCGCGCGCACCGATGACGGCGACGTGTGGTGGGAGGGGCTGACGAGCGACAAGCCGGCCCACCTCACCGACTGGCTCGGCGCGGACTGGACGCCGGCGTCGACCACCCCGGCCGCCCACCCCAACTCGCGGTTCACCGTGCCCGCAGGGCAGTGCCCGACGATGGCGCCGGAGTGGCAGGACCCAGCCGGCGTACCGATCTCGGCGATCCTGTTCGGCGGCCGCCGGGCGACGTCGGTCCCGTTGGTGACCGAGGCCCGCGACTGGCAGCACGGCGTCTTCCTCGGGGCCACCGTCTCCTCCGAGACCACCGCGGCGGCCGCCGGGGCGATCGGTCAGCTGCGCCGGGACCCCTTCGCCATGCTGCCCTTCTGCGGCTACAACATGGGCGACTATTTTAACCACTGGCTGACCACCGTCGGCCAGCACGAAGGTGCCCGGCTCCCCGGCATCTTCTACGTCAACTGGTTCCGCAAGGACGACCAGGGCCATTTCCTGTGGCCCGGATTCGGGGAGAATTCCCGCGTGCTGGCCTGGATCGTCGGCCGCCTGGAGGGCTCCGCCGAGGGGGTCGAGACGCCGATCGGCACGGTGCCCACCCCGGCGGCGCTGGACACCAACGGGCTGGACCTGCCGGCCGGCGCGCTGGAGACCTTGCTGTCGGTGGACGTCGACACCTGGCGCCGCGAGGCCGAGCTGATCGGGCCGCACCTCGCGACGTTCGGCGAGCACACCCCGCAGGCCCTGTGGGACGAGCTCGACGCGCTGAAGGCACGCCTGGCCTGAGCCGCCGCCCGGGCTCGGCTCTCTAAGGATCTATCAAGCCGTATAAGGGATTCTCTTATACGGCTTGATAGAGTCTGATAGTGGACCCCGTCGCCAATTGAGCGGGCCACCCCGGCGCAGCGTGGAGTCCTGCGGGCGCTGGCGGCCCTGGCGGGGGACCCCGAGCGGGGACTCTTGGCGTTCACGGTCCCCGGGATGCACGACTTCATCGATCGCCAGCCGTGACGGCGAGACCGCCGGGCCGGACGTGGGCGGCGAACCAGGGACCCCACAGGGCCTGGACCCGCACCGTCTCGCCGGCCGATGGGGCGTGCAGCACCTCGCCGCCGCCGAGGTAGAGCGCGACGTGGCCGGCGCTGCCTGGGGAGCCGTCGAAGAAGACCAGATCACCGGGACGCAGCTCCGCGGGGGCGGTGAAGGTCGGGTACGCCGCGGACTGCAGTTGCGAGGTCCGGGGCAGCTGGACGCCGGCGTGGGCGTAGACCCAGCTCGTGAGCCCGGAGCAGTCGAAGCCGGCGGGGGTGGCGCCGCCCCAGACGTACGGCGTGCCGACGTAGCGTCGGGCCCAGGCCGCGAGCTGCACGCCACGGGGGGCCGCCGCGCCGCCGGGGGCCGCTGCAGCCGTCGCCGCTGCAGCCGTCGCCGCGGCCGCCAGCGCTGCGAGCACCGCTCGCTCCGCGTCCGCCTGCCCGTCGGCCGCCCCGCGCAGCCGACGGGCGTCGGCTGCCAGCGCGCCGGCCAGCGCCGCGACCGCGCCCGTGGCCAGGCCGAGCGAGGCCCCCACCGCCGCTGCCCGGGCGGCCGGCACCGGCAGGGCCGCGAGGTCACTCAGATGGCGCCCCGCCCCCGCGCACCGCTCGGCCGCCGCCACCAGCGCCGACGCCTCGGCGCGCACCGCCGACGGGTGCCACCGCAGCGGCCCCCGAGCCTGCGCCGCCACGATGAGGGGACGTGCCGCCGGGCCGGATGGGAGGGCCGGTCTCACCTCGTCCGGCGGTTGCGCCGGACTGCCGGGACCGAGAGCGAGCAGTGTCGCGGGGTCGGCGCGGCCGGTCACCGGCAGCCCGAGCCCGCCCTGCAACGACTCCACCGCCAGCCGGGTCGCCGGGCCGAAGACCCCGTCGGCACCCGTGCAGCCGCAGACGTGGCCGCGCTCGCCCAAGGCGCGCTGGAGCAGCCGGACGTCCGCCGACGGGGCGCCGGCCCCGTCGCCCTCGGCCAGCCCGGGGCGCACCGGCAGCGGGGTGCCGGCGAGCCGGGCCGCGCCGTCGTAGGCGCCCGCCAGCTCCTCCAGGCCGGCCCCGAGTCGGCGCAGGGCGACCTGCCGGGTGGACACCAGCCCGTCGTACGCCGCCCGCGCCGGCCCGTCCCACCCCCCGATCGCGCCCCCCGCGGCTGCCCGCACGGTCTCGTGACCGAGCGTGCGCACGGCGATGGCGGCCCGGTGCAGGGCGGCGGGGTCGGCGGCAGCAGGCGGCACTCGAAGGGGCGGCACGGAGCCAGGGTGGCCCGGCAGCGCCGCCGGCGTAGGCCCCGGTCGTCCTGCCTGTGGACAAGCGGGATCCGGCCAGGCCGGGGGGCTCCCGGCGTACTGTCCCTGGTGTGCGGCTGGCGGACCTGGCGTACGGCGCCTACGAGCGCAGGCTGGCCAGGCAGCTGACCAACAGCGCCCCCGAGGACGTTCCCCGCCACGTCGGCGTGCTGCTCGACGGCAACCGTCGCTGGGCGCGCAAGGTCGGGCTGTCGGCGAGCGTGGGGCACCGCCGGGGCGCCGAGCACATCCACGACCTGCTTCGCTGGTGCGACGAGGCGGGCGTCGAGGTGGTGACGCTCTGGCTGCTCTCCACCGACAACCTCGGGCGCGAAGCCGGGCAGCTGGCCGTCCTGCTGGCGACCATCGAGGGCATCGTCGCCGACCTGGCCGCGGACGGCGAGCCCTGGCGGGTGCACCCGGTCGGCGCGCTGGACCTGCTCCCCGCGTCCACCGCCACGGTGCTCAAGGAGGCGGCCGCACACACGGCCGGCAAGGCCGGGCTGCACGTCAACGTCGCGGTCGGCTACGGCGGCCGGCACGAGATCGCCGACGCCGTCCGCTCGCTGCTCACCGAGCGGGCCCGCGACGGGGCGAGCCTGGAGGAGGCCGCCGCCGGGGTGTCCATCGAGGCCATCGCCGAGCACCTCTACACGGCCGGCCAGCCCGACCCCGACCTCGTCATCCGCACCAGCGGGGAGCAGCGGCTGTCGGGATTCCTGCTGTGGCAGAGCGCCCACAGCGAGTTCTACTTCTGCGACGCGCTCTGGCCGGAGTTCCGGCACGTGGACTTCCTGCGGGCCCTGCGGTCCTATCGCGAGCGGCACCGTCGCTTCGGCGGCTGACCTGCCGGCCGGCGGCTCGGGTGCGCCATCGGCGTACGTCGCGTTGGCCCTGCGGCTCGGCCGCCACGTCGAGGGCTTGGTCGACTCCTGGACCGGTGACCCGGCGGTGCCGGCCCGGGTCGGCGCGGAGCCGATGATGTCGCCGACGCAGCTGGCCGCCGACGCCGCCCGGCTGGCCGACGACGTGCGCCGCGGCACTGAGCGCGGGGAGCTGTCCGCGGCCCGCTCGGGGGTGCTGCTGGGCCGGATCGGTGCGCTGGAGGCCCTCGCGCGGCGGCTGGCCGGCGTACCCGTGTCCTACCCCGAGGAGGTGCTGGCGTCCTTCGGGGTGCGGCCTGGCTTCGGGGACCTCGCGGCCTACTCCCTGGCGCACCGCGAGCTCGACGGGCTGCTGCCGGGGCGGGGTGCGTTGGGTGCGCGGCTGCACGCCTGGCGCGCGTCGGTGACCTGCCCACCCCGGCGGGTCGCCGAGGTGGTGGCCGCGTTGGCGGCCGAGCTGCGCGCGCTCAGCGCCGGGCGGTGGCCGCTGCCGACGGGCGAGCAGGTGGAATGGGCGACCGTGGGCCGGGCGCCCTGGGCCGGCTCGGCCCACCACCTCGGCGCGGGCCGCACGCTGGTGGCCGTGTCGGCGGGTCTGCCGGTGCGGCTGTCGCACCTGCCGGCGCTGGTCGCGCACGAGGCCTACCCCGGCCACCACACTGCCGCCTGCCGCCACGACGAGCTGCTCGTGCGCGGCCGCGGGGAGCGTGAGCACCAGGTGTCAGTGGTGCTCACGCCCGACGCGCTCGTGGGCGAGGGGGCCGCCGAGCACGCACTGGCCGCCGCCTGCCCGGGCGGCTGGGCGGGGATTGCCGAGGCGGTCTACGCGGGGCTCGGGCTGGGCTTCGACGGCGCCCTCGCCGAGCGGGTGACGGGGGTGCTGGCCGGGCTCGGGCCCGTCCGGCAGGACGCCGCTCTCCTGCTGCACGGCGCGGACGGGGAGCCGGGGTCACGGCGGGCGGCCGTTGAGCACCTGCAGGTCTGGGGCCTGATGTCGCCGGAGCGGGCCAGGCTGAGCCTAGAGTTCCTCGCTCATCCGCTGTGGCGCAGCTACATCACGACCTACGTCGAGGGCGGCCGCCTCGTCGGCGGCTGGTTGGCGGCGCGGCCGGCGGCGGTGGGTGCGACCGAGCGCTATGCCCGGCTGCTCGACGAGGCCCTGCACCCGGCGGACCTCGCGCGCGAGCTGGCGGCCGGTCACTGAGCGGTCGGCAGCCGGTCGGTAGCGGGGTACGCCGCGCCGTGCCCCTGCGTGTCGGCGGCCCGTCCCGGGCGCGCGGACCTAACGTCGGGGCCAGCGGCGGGCGCGGGCCCGCCGTCCGGGAGGCCGCCCGTGCGACAGCGCGAGAGGGGCCGGACCCCGGCCCACCCCGCGCGATGCGGGCGGCCGGACCGGCCCACCGAGCCCTGATCGGGGTCTGCCGTGACCGCTGAGCCGACGCACCGCACCTATGTCCTGGACACCTCCGTGCTGCTGTCCGACCCCGGCGCGATGCTGCGCTTCGCCGAGCACGAGGTGGTCGTGCCGCTGGTGGTGATCGGGGAGCTGGAGGGCAAGCGCGACCACCCCGAGCTCGGCTGGGCGGCCCGGCAGGCGTTGCGCCTGCTCGACGACCTGCGGGTCAGGCACGGCCGGCTGGACGAGCAGATGCCGGTCGGCGACCTCGGCGGCAGCCTGCGGGTCGAGCTCAACCACAGCGACCCCTCGGTGCTGCCCGCCGGTTTCCGCATCGACAGCAACGACGCGCGCATCCTCACCGTCGCGATGAACCTGCGGGCCGAGGGCTCCGACGTCGTGCTGGTCAGCAAGGACCTGCCGCTGCGGGTCCGGGCGGGGGCGGTCGGTCTGGTCGCCGAGGAATACCGGGCCGAGCTCGCCGTGCACACGGGCTGGACGGGAATGGCCGAGCTGGAGGTGGCCCCGGCCGACATCGACGACCTGTACGCCGATGGGGTGCTCGAGCTGACCCAGGCGCGCGGGCTCCCGGTGCACACCGGGGTCGTGCTGCACGCGAGCTCGGGCTCCGCGCTGGGCCGGATGGCGCCGGACAAGTCGCTGCGCCTGGTGCGCGGCAACGATGCCTTCGGCGTACACGGCCGCAGTGCCGAGCAGCGCATCGCCATCGACCTGCTGCTCGACCCGGAGATCGGGATCGTGTCGCTGGGTGGCCGGGCCGGCACCGGCAAGTCCGCCCTCGCGCTCGCCGCCGGCCTGGAGTGGGCGCTGGAGCGCCGGGCGGTGAAGAAGGTCGTGGTCTTCCGCCCGCTCTATGCCGTGGGCGGCCAGGACCTCGGCTACCTGCCCGGTGACAGCGCGGAGAAGATGGCCCCGTGGGCGCAGGCGGTCTTCGACACCCTGGGAGCGCTCGTCGCGCCGGAGGTGGTCGAGGAGGTGCTCGCCCGCGGCATGCTGGAGGTGCTGCCGCTGACCCACATCCGTGGTCGCTCGCTGCACGACAGCTTCGTCATCGTCGACGAGGCGCAGTCGCTCGAGCGCGGCGTGCTGCTGACCGTGCTGTCCCGGTTGGGCACCGGCTCGCGGGTGGTGCTCACCCACGACGTGGCGCAGCGCGACAACCTGCGGGTCGGGCGCCACGACGGCGTCGCCGCGGTGATCGAGGCGCTGACCGGGCACCCGCTGTTCGCCCACGTGACCCTGACCCGCAGCGAGCGCTCGCCGATCGCGGCACTGGTGACGGAGCTGCTCGAGGACCTGCCGTCATGAGTGGCTGGCGGCCAGGGGTGCCGGTCGCCGGCCGGCTGCCGGTGTCGGACAGCCGGCCGGTCCCGCTCAGCGGCCGCGGGCCGACCCGAGGCTGCGGGCGAGGGCGGCTGGACCGCCCACCGCGGGCAGCGACAGGGAGCTCCCGGCCGGGCTGACCAGCACGGCGCCAGCAGGACGGCCAGCAGGACGGCCGGGGACGAACCGCTCGGCCTCGGTGCCCGCCAGCACGAGCACCAGCCGGTGGCCGGCCGGCACGACCACGTCCACCGGCTGCAGGGTCACGGTGAGTGGCGTCGGCACCCCGGGACGCAGCGGGGTCGCGCGGCGCAGCGTCAGGTGGTGCGCGGCGTCGAGGTGGCCCTCGGTGACGAGCCGGTGGCCGCCGCGCAGCGGCTGCTCCGACGCGTCCAGGAAGCAGCCGGTGTCTGCCGGCGTGCCCTGGCCGACGCAGGTGCGGTGGCGCGCCAGGGCGATCCCGTCGGAGCCGTCGCGCGCGTCGGTGGCGGCGATGCGGCCGTCGGGCGCCTCCTCGACCAGGTACGCCGACAGCGGGGCCGACCCGCCGGCGGCCAGCGTCACCGTCAGGCGCAGCGACACGGCGCCGGACAGGTGCAGCGGCGCGCCCAGCGGTGGCGTGCGCAACACCACGCGGGACGGGTCGGGAGTGGCCGCGACGGCGTCGCTGCGACCGAGGTCGGAGTGGTCGGTGAAGGAGAGGGCGGCGGCGCCGGTGAGGTCTGACAGCGGGAGGGCGGCTCGGGCGGCGCCGGGCACCGGCCAGCTCGAAGTGCCCACCCAGTGGCCGGGGGTCTGCTCGACCTGCACGGCCGGGCCGGTGTCGGCCGGGGCGCCGCGGAGCTGGGAGTCCAGCCAGCGCGGCAGCGCCCGCAGCCACTCGGCGCGCCGGACGTCGAAGGGATCCGCGTGCCCGGCCTGGTGCAGCCAGAGCCGGGCGCGCACGCCGTGACCGCGCAACGCGGACCACTCGTGCAGTGCCTGCGACACCCGCACGTTGTCGTCGTAGAGGCCGTGCACGAGCCACACGCTCGCGTGCACCGAGCCGGCCCGGGACACCAGGTCGCGGGCATCGTCGAACGGGCCGACGTCGCCGCCCGTGCGGGTGGCGGCAGCGACCAGCGAGCGGGCGTCGCTGCGGCAGCTGGTCCTGCGCACCAGTCGGTTGTGGGCGGAGCCGGCGCGGGCGGTGTCGCCCGGGACGGTGGTCGCCGGGAGGTAGGCCTCGGGCGTGCCCCGGCGGCTGCGCCCCACCAGGCCGCCCTCGGCGGTGTAGTCGTAGTAGCGCGTCACCGGGCTGATCGCGATGACGCTGTCCAGGCCTGCCACCCCGGTCGAGGCGGTGGCGAGGGCGAGCGTCGCGTCGTAGGACTTGCCGGTCATCGCGACGTGCCCGGTGGACCAGGTGGCGAGCACCGGCGAGCCGTCGGCGCGGAAGGCCCTGCCGCGCCCGCTGAGCCAGCGCACGGTGGCGACACTGTCGCGGACCTCGCGCGGCCCGAAGACGTCGGGGCAGCCCTCGCTGTCGCGGGTGCCGCGGCTGTCCTGCAGCACGACGGCGTACCCCAACGGCACGAGCAGGTTGTCATAGGCCAGCGGGAACTGCTGCGGCGCAGCGGCGCCGAGTTCACGCTTGTCCTGGTGCTCCGCCCCTCGCCCGAGGCTGCCGTAATAGGGCGAGGCCTCGTAGAGCACAGGGACCCGTAGGCCGGCGACGGTGCCGCGGGGTCGGATGATGTCGGTGGCGATCAGGTCCAGGTGCCCGTCGTGGTCCTGGTCCTGGGTGCTCTGGACGTAGACGGTCTCGCGGAGCGCGTCGGCGTAGCGGCCGGGACCGGGTGCCGGGCGCTGCACCTCGGCGGCGTCGGCGGTGCCGCCGGTGCCGCCGGCGGCGAGCGCGAGGAGCAGCGCGGCGACCGCCAGCCTCACCGTCCCCGCTCCGCGCCGGTCGGCAGCCCCCTGGGCCCGTGATCATGCGCGGGCTCGTCGGCGGTCCGGGTCCTGTCGGCCTCCTCGTCGCTGTGCATGGTCTCGATCGCCTGGTGCACGTCGGGGTCTTCCAGCCCGCGCTTCTTGGCGCGCTTCATGCCCGGCAACCCCGCGACCCGGGCGGCGAGGTCGAGCACCACCGGCTCGAAGCGCTCGCTGAGCTCGCGCAGCGCCACGACCTCGGGGACCACGTCACTGAACAGCTGGTACGCCGGCAGCACCACGTCGTCGAGCTGGTCGAGCAGGCCTGGGGCCTCGCGGACCAGACGCGCGACGGCGCTGGTCGAGTCGGTGTCCAGCGCCGAGGCCGCTGCAGCCAGCAGGCCGGGCAGCCGGTCCAGCAGCTCGTCGGGGAGGGCATCGAGCACGCGGGCGGCGACCACGACGGCGTGCTGCAGAGCGTCGGCCGGCAGGTCCGCGAGCGCGTCGAGCAGCGGCTGCAGCTGGTGCAGCAGGCCCTCCGCCCCCCCGACGAGGCCGTCGGCGCGGGACAGGACCTCGTCGGCCCGCCCCGTCACGTCGCGCACGCCGGAGATGGCTCCGTCGGCCTTTGCCGTCACCTCGCCCACCGCGTCGATGCGCGCACCGGCCCGGTCGGTCACCTCGCCCACCGCGTCGATGCGCGCACCGGCCCGGTCGGTCACCTCGCCCACCGCGACGATCGCCGTATCCGCGCGGGCCACCGTGCCGCGCGCCGAATCCACCGTCTCCTCGGCCCCGGCCACGACGAGCTGCACGGCGGCCACCGTCGTGTCGGCCGCCAGGACAGTGCCCGCTGCGGCGGCCACCAGGCGCTCGATCTCGGCGAGCACCTGGGCCGCGGTGCCGATCAGGGCCTCCGCGGCGGCGAGCAAACCGGGCAGGCCGCGGGCGGTCCGCGCGACCCCGGCGACCAGCTGCCGGCCCTCGCCCATGGACGAGGCTGCCCTGGCCACGGTGCCGGCGGTCATGCGGACGGCAGCACCGAGGAGTCCCACCGTCCCATCCTGCCGTCAGCGGCGGGGGCGGGTCATCGCCAGCACGTCCAGCGCCTCGTCGAGCTGCGCGAGCGACAGTGTGCCGCGCTCGACGTACCCGCGCTCCAGCACGACCTCGCGGATCGTCTTGCCCTCCGCGACGGCTTGTTTGGCGACCTTGGCGGCCTCGTCGTAGCCGATGTGGTGGTTCAGCGGCGTGACCACCGACGGCGAGCTCTCGGCGTACCGGCGCATGCGCTCCCTGTCGGCGGTGATGCCGTCGATGCAGCGGTCGGCGAACAGCCGGCTGATCGCGGCGAGCAGCCGGACCGACTCGAGCAGGTTGCGACCGATGACGGGCAGCATCACGTTGAGCTCGAGGTTGCCGGCGGCTCCTCCGAAGGAGACCGCGGTGTCGTTGCCGATCACCTGCGCGACGACCTGGCAGACCGCCTCGGGGATGACCGGGTTCACCTTGCCTGGCATGATCGAGGAGCCCGGCTGCAGGTCGGGGAGGTGGATCTCGGCGAGGCCGGTCAGAGGCCCTGAGCTCATCCAGCGCAGGTCGTTTGCGCACTTGTAGAGGCTGACGGCGACCACCCGCAGCTGGCCGGAGAGCTCGACGAGCGCGTCGCGGGACCCCTGCGCCTCGAAGTGGTCGGCGGCCTCGGTGAGCGGCAGGTCCAGCGCCGCCGCCACCCGGGCGGTCACCGCGCCACCGAAGCCCGCCGGGGCGTTGATCCCCGTCCCGACGGCGGTGCCGCCGAGCGGTAGCGCGCCGACGCGGGGCAGGGTGTCGTGCAGCCGGTCGATGCCGAGGAGCACCGCCGCGGCGTACCCACCGAACTCCTGCCCGAGGGTCACCGGCGTCGCGTCCATCAGGTGGGTCCGCCCGCTCTTCACGGCATCGGCGAACTCGTCCCGCTTGCGCTCCAGCGACTGCGCGAGGTGCGTGAGAGCAGGCACGAGATCGCGTACGACGCCCTGCACGGCGGCGACGTGGATGGCGGAGGGGAACTGGTCGTTGCTCGACAGCGGGTCGTTGACGTCGTCGTTGGGGTGCACGGCTGTGCCGAGGGAGGCGGCGGCGAGCGAGGCGATGACCTCGTTGGCGTTCATGTTGGAGCTGGTCCCGCTGCCGGTCTGGAAGGTGTCGAGGGGGAACTGCTCGTCGTGCCGGCCGGCAGCGACCTCGTCGGCCGCGGCCGCCACGGCGGCGGCGCGCGCCGGGTCGAGCAGCCCGCGCTTGGCCCGCTCCCGCGCGCCGGCGGCCTTGATGGCCGCGAGCGCGTGGACCAGCGCAGGCTCCACCGGCCGGCCGCTGACCGGGAAGTTCTCGATGGCCCGCTGGGTCTGGGCCCGCCAGAGCGCCTCCGCCGGCACCCGGACGTCGCCCATCGAGTCGCGCTCGACCCTCCACTGCTGCTCGCCTGTCCGCTCATCCATGCCAGCTCCCTACCCCACGGCGGCCGCTACGCGCCCACCCGCTTGCAGCAGGGTGTCATCCGAGGTCGACCGGCGCCGGCTCGCTTGGGACCCTCGGGCAGCACTGCTCCTCCGCAACTGGGTCTGGGCTCGGGCATCACCGCATCGCTCGGGCTGTTGACGGGGTGCTGGCACTGGCTTAGAGTCGAACACGTGTTCGACGACAGGGAGATGGGGTGGGCCCTGGTCGTGCTCGGTGCCGGTTGTCCCACCCCGGCG
>JAABUZ0100001938.1_pt1 | contig 36563 bp, 32 predicted proteins | sample 5562091 | NCBI WGS metagenome assembly JAABUZ01 (sample SAMN12813069, study PRJNA571459) | rock metagenome | isolation source: Antarctica rocks | place: Antarctica: Victoria Land, Linnaeus Terrace sud | collected 2015-12-21 | reverse complement strand
CTAAGAATCAAACTTCATTATTGGGATTAGCATTGCCTATATATCATATTTTGGGCATTTTTTTCTTGCGCTTACCCTGGGTCAACAATCCCCTTATTGCTAACAATTTCCCCAGGCCAAGTGTGAATTTTCAAGACTTGGCTGTCTTTGGGTGCTCGCACTTTGGCCAAATCTAAGTCAGCAGTAGCCCGCATAACAGCAGCGATCGCACTCCCGACTTCGGTTTGCGCTGCTTCTACATCAGTGGAACGAACCTCAGCAATACTTGTCAAGGTGGATTTTGCCTGATTCAACTGCCCCTGAGTGGTTTCCACGACTAGACGTTTACTGTCCTGAAGCGAGGCAGCAATGGCACCAGTTTGAAACAGAGCTTGGTAGCGTCTGAACTCTGTTTGGGCAATGCTCAATTCCGCTTCCAAACGAACAATTGTCGCTTTTTGTGCCTTAAGATCCCCTGCTTTCGCCCCGGCTCTGACTTGGGCTAGATGAGCTTGGGCGACCTTGACTTGTTCTTGAGCCTGTTTTAACGCCGCCAGACGGGAATCATAGTTATTCAGAATAGCAATCACTTGCCCAGCACGAACCTTGTCTCCCTGTTTCACAAGGAGGTGGTCAACTCGGGCTCCTCCACTTTCGGGGACCGTGGGAGTAGATAAATGAATAACTTCGCCTTGAGGTTCTAAGTAACCCAAGGCAGTGACGGCAGTGATGGCAGGGAAACTTGCACGAGTAGGTGAAGAACTTTGCTGAGTGGTTTGGATACGGGAAAGGCTGTAGAAAGTGGCCGCCAAAGTGGCTAAAGCTGTAGCAACTGCCAAGGCAATGGCCCACCGACTTTTAGGTGGTAAGAATAGTTGGTCTTTCGTGGCATTGGACATGTGGAGTTCCTCAAAATTTTTTACTTTTAGTCAAAATATGACGTTGCGTCATTTTTAAATAAAAAAAAATCAGTCTACTGAGCGTATGCACGCTCGCACTCACCCGGAAAAACCTCTTGTTGAATCTGTTCGGATGTAGCCTTGTAATCCCACTCGCTCGTGAGCGGTCGCCAGCCGACGCCATCCAGCAAGGTGTGGAGACTCGCGCGTAGCAAGGTAAAGGGGTTTTCGATGCCTAGTTGTTGTATGATTGGCCCGTCTGTCAGGGCAAGCCTATGAGATCCGAATGTAAGGCTTACAAGCGTGTAAACGAGTTCCTCTGGGCTTTTTAGAAGACGTAATTCCAGATCGCCCTGTGTAATAGCGTCACGTACGATGTCTACACTAATACTGAGGCACCGGAAGTTGTAAGACTGTAATCTTGCTCGTCGTTCAGGGGAGGTTTTTGCCCAAAGTGAATCAATTTTAAAAATTTGTTCCGACTGGAAATGATCAGGATAAAGTAGTACGAACAACTCATCTGCCTGGCCAATAGCAGTCATTCTCTCTCGCGTTTTTCCCTTGAAGGTCGCTGCCCGCTCGAACAGTTCAGTACGCTTTTGCATAGCCTGGCCGGACAAGGCGAGTAGGATGTCTTCTTTACAGGAAAAGTGCTGATATATCGTGCCTTTAGAGTACTCAGTTGCTTCAGCGATGCGATCTATCGTCAGGCCAACATAGCCTACTTCCAATAGCATCTGCTGCGCCACGTTAAGGATTAATTCCTCACGCTGCTGATATTCCCGCTCTTTGCGTCTTAAAGTGTTCATGTAGTGATTATTGACGAACCGTCAAAATTTGTCAAGGGGGTCAGGTGTTGCCAGGGCAAGATTCAGGAGAGCGAAAACTTTGGTCACTATCCCAAAAAGGCGGAGAAACTGTATTCTGAGATACCAAGCTCTACCTGGCAGAAAATGGGATGCTTGCTCTTGACTTAAAATAAGCTTTGCTGCTCGTTTGCCGCTCTAAACTAGAGCTGGGCGATCGCTAGGGGCAGGGGTGTGCTGAGGCAACCCAAGCTGGCTTCCGATCTGTAGAGCATTGTATGGTTGATGGTACCTTATATGCTCCGTGGATTGAATTGGGCTGTTTTAACCCTTGACATGCCAGCAAGACAAGGCTTGGGCGATCGGCCAAGCCTTTTTGTTTGCTTGTACCACCCATAATCGAATTGATTTTGAAGCACTTGTACAGGCTTACACCGCATCGTTGGGCTGCTGGCGCTGTGCAACCTGGATTAAAAAACCCGGACAAAGCCCGACTAGCCTAGACACGCTGATGCTTTCGGAACATCAACGATTCGAGCCGAGGAGTCGCGCCTCGGAATAGAAGTGCCTTTTGGCTTCCTAGTTGACCTACCTCTGCTTTTGGGCTTTGGCTCCTCAAAGAGGATGACCTCTATTGCGCTGTTAGCGCCTCTGGGTTGGAAGTAGCTGTGTCGGCTCACACCGTTCGCGATCGCCCACAAAGTCAAAGTTTTCAATCTACTGAGAGTGCTATCTATAATGGGCCAGACGATCCACAGGTGAATGCTGAGCGACGCAAACCCAAGCTACCCCTGCAATGTAGTGTAACTGCGAACTTTAGTTTGATTCGCTTCATTAGTCATCCGACTAGGGAGTTCAATCAGAGTTTTCACAGAAGAGTGGGTTATCCAGGTTGACCAGTGGCTGCGTCAGGGTAAGCGCCTTTATTTTTTCGTTCACTGCCCCGTTGAAGCGCGATCGCCTGGCACTGCTCGTTACTTCCAACAGATGTTGTCACAGCAGGGTGTTCCTGTGCCGCCCCTTTCCTGGAACAGCATTGACCAGTCCCCAACTCAACTCAGACTGTTCTGAAAGCCTGTCAATTAGCAAAGCAGGGCAGAAGTTTTTTACCTTGCGACAACATCCTAATTCTATTACTTTGGGGTATAAGAGGATTAATGGAGGCTGTGCGGGGGCGCGTAAGCGTTTGCTGAGCATGCTTGCTCTTTGCGTAGCCATCGCGGTTGGGAAATTAAACTACAATACTGCAAACTCAGTATTTGATTGCTAATGTATGGAGCCTGCAACACTGACGGCGGCGGTCGTGAATTTGATTTTTTCAGAAGCCCTGAAAGAAGGTGGAAAAGCTTTAGGAAAGGCGTTTCTGAGACATTTGCCCAAATAATTACTGCTATCCGTGAAAAGTTCAAAACAGCTGGAACAGAGAGGTTACTAACACAAGCGCAAAACCAGCCTACAGAGTCTAATAAGTCAGTTTTCCAGGCAGAACTGGAAACCCAAATGAATGAAGATGAGACGTTCGCCAATAAACTCAGAGAATTGGTCAAGCAACTTCAAGTGGACGAGAGGGTTCGTCAGGTAATCCTGAGTGGTATTGAATTAAGCGGCGATCTGGAAGCTGAAGACATAACCCAGAAATCTATGCGGGGTGGCTCTGTTAAGCAGGAGATGCTGAAGGACATAAAAGCTCAAAATATCAAGCTCGGCAATTTAACCCAAGAAAGTTAAAGCCATGAGTAATTGCCCTGACTCTGAGCAAGTACAGCAGAGTGCCGTCGAGAATGTTTCAGTTGGCGGCAATTTCAGCATTGGCAGCATTACCCAGATTGTGAATCGGGATGATTTTCCAAAACCGACGGGGTTTCCTGAAAATATTCCCCGCAGTGGCACGGTTAAGTTCGTCGGGCGCTCACAAGCTCTAGACGACCTCCACCAGCTGTTGCAGCAAAATCACCGGATGGCGATCACAGCAGCGATCGCTGGAATGGGTGGTGTGGGCAAAACTGAACTGGCGATGCGATATGCGAGAACTCACCTAGAGATTTATCAGGGTGGTGTTTGCTGGTTGCTGGTGAAGAGTGGGAATATCGACGCTCAGGTGGTGCAGTTTGCGCGACGGTTGCACTTAACTCTACCAAAGGATTTGGATTCACTCGGTAAGGTGGAATACTGCTGGCAGCATTGGCCTTTGGGGGGCGAGGTGCTGGTAGTGCTGGATGATGTCACCGACTACAAGCAGGTAAAGCCTTACCTGCCGCCGGAGTCATCCCGGTTTAAAGTGCTGATCACAACGCGGTTCCAGTTGGGGTCATCTATAAAGCAGCTATCCCTCGATGTGCTCAAAATGGATTTATTAAAGTCACTAGTAGAGAGGGAACGACTTAAACGGGAGCCGTGGGTTGCCAGAAAACTCTGTAAGTGGCTGGGCTATTTGCCTTTGGGATTGGAGTTGGTGGGGCGGTATCTGAAGCGAAAAAAGGATTTGTGCCTCGCCGAAATGCTTTCTCGGTTAGAGGCTAAGCGGCTAGAGGAGCGATCGCTGAACAAGCCAAAGTCAGAGGACGACATGACAGCCCAGCTGGGGGTGCTAGCAGCCTTTGAGTTGAGTTGGCAGGAATTAAACGACCCGGACAAGCAGCTGGGCTGTCTGCTGAGTTTATTTGCTCCGGCTCCCATTCCCTGGTACTTAGTGGAACAGTGCTTAACCGATCAAGATTCAGAAGAGCTAGAGGCAATTAGAGACGAGAGTCTGCTCAATCTGCATTTGCTACAGCGCAAAAGTGAGGGAACCTACCAACTGCATCAACTAATTCGGGAATTTTTCCTACACAAATTAAAACAACACTTAGCTGAAGCAAAGGAACTCAAACAATCATTTGCAGCGGCAATGGTGGCAGTGGCAAAGAAAATTCCCCGTGAACCCACCCGTGACTTCATCCTGTCCATTGCCCCAGCCATGGCTCATGTGGCAGAAGTGACGAAAGAAGAGCTGATAGACTTTCTGAGTGATGAGGATTTGACCAGTCCTTTCATAGGCTTGGGTGTGTTCTACGAAGAACAGGGGACTTATGACCAAGCGGCACGTTGGTATGAGAATTGCCGATACGTTACTCAAAACCGTTTTGGTTCAAGCCACCTTGCTGTGGCAGAAAGTCTCCACTATTTGGGTTGGCTCTATAATTATCAGGGCCGCCACTTGGAAGCGGAATCTCGGTTGAAGGAAGCCTTAGAACTGAGGAAATTCTTACTGGGCTATAACCATCCTGACGTGGCAACTAGCTGGAATGCTCTGGGAACTTTTTACTTGCACCAAAAGAGCTACCGGGAAGCTAAACGCCTGTTAAGACGAGCCTTAAAACTGAGGAAACGCTTACTGGACAACAACCATCCCAATGTGGCAGTTAGTTTAATTCAATTAGCAGGTCTGTTTCAGCATATTGAGCGCTACCCGGAAGCCGAAACCCTATATTTGGAAGCCCTGGAAATTGAAGAAAGCTTACAGGGCAAAAAGCAGGACTGTTCCCTCGAACCCGATATCGCAACCACCTTAAATAATCTGGCGACTCTTTATATACATTGGGGTCAACATGAGGCAGCTTTGGGATGTAACCAAGCAGCTATGAGTCTCTATCAAAAAGCGGAATATTGGTGTCAGAAAGCTATAGAACTCAACAAAGACTTGCGGGGAGATGACCATCACTTTGTAGCACATCACTTGCTTAACCTAGCAGATATCTGTTGGCTTCAGCAGCGCTACAGCGAAATTGAATCTTTGTCGGTGAAAGCACTGGAGATTTTTGAGCGACGGTTAGGGGTGAATCATCCTAATAGCGTCACTATTCGTAAAGAGCTTAAAATCATTCGCGCTGCCCTTGGTTGTGAAGGAAAGTAACACAAATGAAATTTTGAGTTCGAATGTTAAAGTTCTAATCCCAGATGTTACAGTTCTGATTATCCAAGCCAGAAAGCGATCGCCCTAAAAATTGAATTTCGCTGGATCTTCTCCAGATGCGAGACGAGGAATCGAAAAAGTGTGTCACATGAACGAGAAGCTACAGGCAATCCTGACCGAGTTGCAGTCTTGCTTCAAGGGACTTTATGGTGAGCGACTCGTACAAATGGTACTATACGGTTCGCAAGCACGCAAGGACGCAGAACCTGGCTCTGATATTGATGTTTTAGTCATTCTCAAGGGGCCAGTCAACCCTGGCGATGAGATTAAAAGAACTGGCGAAACCGTGGCAGACCTGTCACTAAAGCATAATGAAGTGATTAGCTGCCTATTCATGGATCAAGAGCGGTTCATGCATCGCAACGGTCCCCTGCTGCGCAACATCCGCAGAGAAGGAATTGCGCTTTGACGGAAGATCAGCTAGAACTACTCCAAAAAGCACGTCAAAGCCTCTCTGCCGCCAGACTACTTTTGGCTGGTGGCTACCCAGACTATGCAGCCTCCCGCGCTTACTACTCCATGTTCTATATTGCCGAGGCATTTCTAGAAGGTGAAGGCATGTCCTTTTCCCGACATTCCGCAGTGATTGGCGCTTTTGGTCAGTACTTTGCGCGTACAGGTAGAGTGCCAGTTGAGTTTCACAGATTCCTCATAGAAGCGCAGGCACTACGAAATTCAGGAGACTACGGGCAACTTGGCGCTGTCACCTCTAACCAGGCTACTGACCAGTTGACCCGCGCCGAGCAGTTCCTCAAATTAGCGGAAAATCTCATTGGCCCTTTGCCTCCTTTCTCATAGCATAAGGTAGCTCAAAGTTAGAAAATGGGTTGAGGTGGGTGGGGGCAATGTAAATTTAACCTGTTTCGTCCCAGTTGGTCAGTTGGGTCTGATAATTTTAATAGTAGTAATTGGTTTCAATGCCTGCCGTCCTCCCTAAAAGGTTTGACAAGGCTTCATCGGGTCAGAGGATTCTGCCCGCTTATTGCCGTGCCATACTTGGGTGAGAGCGCCCGCAGGCACGATTGTTGGGATAAGAGTTATGGCGCTAATAGTTCAGAAATACGGTGGCACTTCTGTTGGTTCAGTTGAACGCATTCTATCGGTCGCAGCTCGCGTTGTGAAAACTGTCCGGGCGGGAAACTCCCTGGTTGTGGTAGTTTCAGCAATGGGCAAGTCCACCGATGAACTGGTCAAATTAGCCCATGCTATCTCAACCAATCCCAGTCGCCGGGAAATGGATATGCTGCTCTCCACTGGTGAGCAAGTCTCGATTGCCCTTCTGAGTATGGCGTTACAGGAATTAGGGCAGCCAGCGATCTCCCTTACTGGCGCACAGGTGGGAATTGTTACTGAGGCAGAACATAGCCGCGCTCGGATTTTGCATATCCAGCCTGAACGAATTTCACGCCACCTGAAAGACGGCAAGGTCATTGTTGTGGCTGGATTTCAGGGAATATCGAGTATATCTGAATTGGAAATTACTACGCTGGGGCGTGGCGGCTCTGACACCTCAGCGGTTGCCCTAGCAGCTGCTTTACAAGCAAGTCGTTGTGAAATATACACAGATGTGCCAGGGATCTTAACGACAGACCCCCGCCTAGTGCCAGATGCCCAGCTAATGTCTGAAATTACCAGTGATGAAATGCTGGAACTCGCCAGCTTGGGGGCGAAAGTGTTGCATCCCCGTGCGGTGGAGATTGCTCGTAACTACGGCGTAGAGCTAGTAGTACGTTCCAGCTGGACAGATAACCCCGGTACGCGGGTGGTTTCCCCAACGCCTCAGTTGCGTTCTCTGGTAGGTTTAGAAATTGCCCACCCGGTAGATGGGGTGGAATTTGACACGAACCAAGCTAAGGTGGCGTTGTTGCGGGTGCCTGATAGACCAGGTGTGGCAGCGCGTTTATTTGGTGAAATTGCCCGTCAGAATTTGGATGTCGATTTGATTATCCAGTCGATTCACGAAGGTAATACGAATGATATTGCCTTTACTGTAACCAAACCCTTGCTCAACCGCGCTGAAGCGGTAGCGGCGGCAATTGCACCTGCCCTGCGCTCTGAGAAAGCCCAGGAACTGGGAGAAGCAGAGGTGATGGTACAGCCGCAGATCGCCAAAGTCAGTATTGCTGGGGCAGGGATGGTTGGGCGTCCCGGCGTAGCAGCGAAGATGTTCGCTACGCTCTCAGCAGCTGGAGTAAATATCCAGATGATTTCCACCTCGGAAGTGAAAGTTAGTTGTGTAATTGATGCGGCAGATTGTGATCGCGCGATTGACGCCCTCTGCCAAGCCTTTGAATTCAGTCGAGACGCGATTAATCGGGTTCCTATGATTAATGCATCACCCCTACCTAGTACGTTTCCGGTGCGGAGCGTCGCCTTAGACCTCAACCAAGCCCGTCTCGCCATCCGTCAGGTGCCAGATCGTCCGGGAATGGCAGCCCGGTTGTTTGGACTCCTAGCTCACCACAAGATCAGCGTTGACATGATTATTCAGTCCCAGCGTTGCCGCGTGATTGATGGTATTCCGACGCGGGATATTGCTTTCACCTTAGCACAAATGGATGCTGAAGCCGCCCGGATAACGCTGGAGGAAGCAGCAGCAGAGTTAGGATGGGGCAAAATTGTGGTTGACACTGCGATCGCCAAGGTAAGTATTGTCGGTGCGGGTATGGTGGGACATCCAGGTGTAGCAGCTCGGATGTTCGAGGCGCTAGCCCAGCCCCAGATCAATATTCACATGATTGCGACCTCAGAAATCAAAATCAGCTGTGTCGTGGCTCAAGAACAGGGCGTCACGGCCTTAAAAGCCGTCCATGCCGCCTTTGGGCTTGCCGGTACCCACAAAATTCAGGTTCCCGCTTAATCGAAGAGGCAGAGGGGAAAGGGAGCCTCTGCCTCTGTTTGAGTCCTTAAGGTGAAAGAGTCTAAATAAAGTTGTAGATCAGGTTACTGACGAACGACAGTGTAAGCGCCCCGATCACAGCGGTCCAGACACCCGCTTTGAGGCGAAATCCGCTGACTAAAGACGCTGCGATGCCAAAAGTTATTGCCGTAGCAACGAACGTGAAAACGCCGGACAATAAGTTAAAAGTCAGCAGGTTTGGGATTGCAAACGCAAGTCCTACAATCGGCCTCACCAAGGCAGCCACAATACCAAGAACGGCAGCTGAAACGAATGCTTTGGGCGTGCTATCGATTTCAACGCCCAATGGCAATTGAGTAATAAGCAGTAAGCTGGAGGCAGTAACCAACCACGAGATCAAAAGATCCGTAATATCCATAGCAAGAAATCCTTCAGTTCAAAGTTGCGGTTTATTAAAAATTCATCCCTACAAAGTACCGTACCTTACGATATCTGAGCCATCCATCTGCAAATTGGTAGAAATCAACACTACCCCCATGACAATTCGCAATTGGCACAAAGCGTCGATATCAAGCCTCATGGCTTGTCCCTGATGTCAATTGCGAATTGCGAACTGCGAAAATGCGCGAATTGGATCTGATCAGGGTGTAAGGCCACTTGATCAGGGTGTATTGGGAGTGACGGGGTTGGAGCCAGCTGCCGACTCAGAGGGTACGGTTGCCAGAGCTACGCGATCGCCCCCCACCTTCCGCAGCACATCCAACACCTCCACGACATCGTTGTAACTACTCTTGCGGGAGGCATTCAGCACCATCAGCCCACCTGGATTCGAGGAGTGATATTTTTGTAGACTATTATACAGATTGTTGCGCGTTACCTGCTCTTTATCGACGTAGGTCTTACCAGTGGGGTCAATAGAGACTATCAACATCTGCCGCATCTGGGGCGTTGTACCAGTACTGGCTTTGGGTAGATCAACACCAATTGCCTGCGATCGGGTAAATTGCAACGCCGCCAAAATAAAAAACGTCAGGACACAAAAGATGACATCAATTAGGGGAATAATTTGAATTTGGACTTCTTCAACTGGAGAATGCAGGTTAATTTTCATGGCAAAATGTTGGAGATAAGAGAGGGTACTAGGTTTTTAAAACTTGACACTAGTGAGCCAACGCGACTTCGGGGGGGCGGTCAAGTAAAGTTTGTCAGAATCCAGCTGGATTCGTCTCGTCGGTCTTGCCTTTTCTTCCGGGTGGGATAGGCCGTTCCCTTGGGGAAGTGTCCAATATCACTTCGGTTGACGGCAATCTCATGTTGTCCGGAACAGGCCAAGCTTGCCGGTAGAGCAGCTCCAAATCAGTCCCCGCTCGGCGAAAAACTTTAACCTGGTTGACTAAAAAAGCTTGAAACACGCGATAGAATACCAGACTGAAAATGGCGACAACTAGCCCTGTTGCCGTACAAATCAGCGATTCCCCAATCCCTAAAGTCACGCCAGATGCTGAGGAGCCTCCCAAATCGCCAATGCGAATCGAACGCAGAGACTGGATCAGCCCCAGAACCGTACCTAGCAACCCCAACAGTGGCGCCAGGGCAATCACCGCTTCCAAAACTTTTTCGCCTCGCCGCATCGAAGCCAATTCGTCCTCCGCTGCTGCCTCCAGTGCCAAACGGAAGACTTCTGGCTCAGGGTTAGAGAGCCGCAAGGGGGCATAGAGAAATCGCCCGATAGGCTGCTTGATTGCCGTTCTTGCCAGCTGAGCGGCAACCCCCCAATTCTCATTAGCGGTATCTAGAACGCGATTGGCAATATCTTCTTCCCTCGATAGCATTCTGAACCAGAACCACAAACGCTCGACAATCACACTCACAGACAGGATCGATAAGGCCAGCAACGGCCACATCGCTAGTCCGCCCTTCCTAAAAATGTCTACTACATCCACTGTTTTTACTTTCCTCCTTGCATTCCTCACCCCAAGCTTTAAGCCGGAACCTCTGCAACTAGCCCAAAGCATTCTAATTGTTGAGATTATTGTAATGAACGAATTGAATTCTCGTCGCACCTATCCAAGGTTAGGAATTTGCGCCCTTGCTGACAGTAGAATCTTCCAGACCTACTGGGACGGTTATTCCCACCAGAATTCTGCGGAGTTATTTGCCAAGATTAAAGTAACTACAGGATACAAATATGAACTTCTCAATCCAATCGCTTTACAACTGGTATCGCAACCTGATCCGTAACCCCAAGTATCGTTGGTGGGTGATTCTAGGAACGCTGTTTTATTTTATCATTCCGATTGATATTGCCCCAGACTTCATACCCTTTGTAGGAGAACTTGATGATGTTGTCCTGATGACACTGCTGGTTTCGGAAGTGTCTCAAATGGCACTAGAGGGCTTCAAAGCGCGTAAGGGCAATGCTGACGCCACAACCTCCAATGTTGTAAACGTTTCCCCTACAACGGCAAATACAGTGGATGTGGATGCCGTATCTGTCAAATAACTGCCACACCAAGTTAAGGGCGTCAAGCAGGGACAGAACGCATTTCTGGACTCAACTAAATCGGCTGTTACATCTGAAATAAGCTGAAGTTCCCTTTTGAAGGAACTTCAGCGTAAATTTGTATATTAGAATACTAATTTTTGAGATCACGAAAAAACACTTTTAGCAGCGCCATAACTGCAGAGAACGGCTCTTTCCAGATGGCAGGTGGTACGCACGTCTTGAGCGATTGCACTTGCCACAGTAGTGGGAGTAGCGCTAAAGCAATTCCGCTTCCTCAAAAATCTGTGTTGTCGTCAGTTCCAAACCAGGAAGCACAGCATCCACAATCGGCATCCCGTCCATGTAGAGAATGACCTTACCATCTGGGGAAAAAACTCTGATACTTATAGTGTCAGGATCTACAACCCAAACCCGCAATACCCCAGCCGCCAAATAGTCTTTAGCCTTTTCCTCAAACTCTTTCAATGTCTGACCTGGCGAGATCACCTCAATCGCCAAGTCGCAGGCAATTGGACACGCCTCGTTACGCTTCCATGATTTGGGCAGGCGATTGTACGAAACATAGGTTAAATCAGGCGCAGGCACCCAAGGAACACCGTTGCGCTTTAGAGTTACTGACCATTCTGGACGGATTCGCCCCTTGCCTTTGCACCATGCACCAATCAGTTGCAGTAAAGCTGTTTGCAGGCTTGATTGAAAATACTTTGGTGACACTTTTGGTATCGCTTTTCCGTCTACTAGTTCGTAGTTTGTTTCGCCCTCTGGTAGCGCCCAGAATTGTTCTAAGGTGAGAAAAGCTTTTGTGGTCATAACGCGCTCCTACTGTTGTGGTAGCTCGCCGTTTCCCGCCGCGATCGCGGCGCATCAGGTAATCCAGGGTCTGCCCCTGCTGCTGGATAATAACATCCGTTCTGGCGACGAATTCCCTAGGTTCTTATACCTTAAGTTGAACGAATCTAGATCAGATCTAGATCAGCGTTATTAGCTGAAGCTTGGAATGAGGGCGAACGAGGGGACTTGAACCCCCGAGTGGTGGAATCACAATCCACTGCCTTAACCACTTGGCTACGCTCGCCATTTCATTGATTACTATAACATTAACATTTTAGTAGCGAGTTCATCCATTGCCGTTGAAGGTTAATCTGGAATCCAGGCAAAAAAGCGATAAGTTCGCTAAGCTTCCCTACGGGAAGGGCAATGCCCTACCCTAACGCGAGGGGTGTGAGATGAAAAGCTTGAGAATTATTACTTATCTGGGAGCGGCGGCGCTAGTAGGGCTGGGAGTAGCAATGGCTACAACCAATCCCAGTCGGCCTGCTTATGAAGAGTATGCGGTGCAACGGTTGACAGCATACTTAAAAAAAGACGTCTGCCCCAAAGTACCCAAACTTGTTGAAAATTTGTTACATCGTGAGTGTACCGTATTGGTTGATTCCAATCGGTCTAAAATACAGCAAATCGTTTCCGAGAACACCCAACGGCAAAACTTTATCTTTTTTAGTATTTATCGCACAGATTTGGCCGTCAATTCGTTTATTCCTTCTTACCATTTTGAAACGGTAGGAGGGTTTAAAAAATTTTATACTTACGTAGCCGAAAAGCAGTAGAGCGAGGCATTGAGGGAGGCTGAGGGCGCGGATTTGGGCTGGTGGCTCTGAATCTGCTCTAAACAACAACGCCTTTTGGTAGAGAGCATTAGCTGATAACTCTTTCTCAAGATGCAGGTTTCAGATTAGCTGTCAGTCCTACCATGATTGGAAGATTCACAAAGAAGGAGCTACTACGTGTTTTTTCACAAGAAAGACCCAATTAACGTCGTAAAGGTCGATCAACCCAATCCGCGTTTTGGTCAACTGCTCCTAGAGCAATTTGGTGGAGCAACTGGAGAACTAACTGCTGCTTTGCAATACTGGGTACAGTCGTTCCATGTTGAGAACCCCGGTATTAAGGATATGCTCCAAGACATTGCGATTGAAGAGTTTGGTCACTTGGAGATGGTGGGTAAACTGATTGAAGGTCACACCAAAAATGTTGATCAGACCGAAGCCTACAAAAGTACTTTGTTTGCCATACGCGGCATGGGTCCTCATTTCCTAGATAGTCAGGGTAGTGCTTGGACGGCTGCTTATATAAATGAAGGTGGCGATGTGGTACGCGACCTACGCGCTAATATTGGCTCTGAAGCTGGAGCACGTCAGACTTATGAAGAGCTGATTAAGCTGTGTCCCGACGAAGGCAGTAAAAAAACGCTAGTGTATCTGCTGACTCGTGAAATCTCCCACACCCAGATGTTCATGAAAGCCCTGGATTCCCTGGGTAAGCTAACTGACCCCATGTTTGGCAATATCCAGCCAGACAGTACTGTAGACCTATACTACAACTTGTCTAAGGATGGTCAAATTGATGATCGCGGTCCCTGGAACTCTGAGCCAACTTTCCGTTATGTTGCTGACCCTGTAAAGCAATCGTAGTCAATTAGGTAGGCTCAAAACGATCATAGGGTGATATGAGTCAGCGGGTAGTTTACCTGCTGACTCATGCTTGATTTAAGCAGAAATTAATGTTATTAGTTAAAAATGCAATCTGCCTATCTGCTGGTATACCACGGAAGTCGTGACCCGCGTCCCCAAGCAGCTGTAGAGAAGCTGGCTGAATTGGTTTGTCAATCTGGGGTGCCGAGTAGGTTGAAGCCAATGGTAGGCACTGCATCTTTGGAACTGAGCCCTGTGCCGTTGCACCAACAGATTAAAGAATTTGGCGATCGCGCCCTGGAATCTGGGTACAACAGTGTGCAAGTAGTGCCGCTGTTTCTGCTGCCCGGGGTGCATGTGATGCAAGATATACCATCTGAGGTCGCAATCGCACAGCAAGCTCTAGGTCAAGAGGTGAAAATTGACCTGCGGGCTTACTTAGGTAATCATCCTGGTCTTAAGGAGTTGCTGGTAACTCAGCTGTTCGCTACAAAGGCAGATGCCTGGATTTTATTGGCTCACGGTAGCCGTCGCCCTGGTTCTAAGCAGCCAGTGGAAGCAATGGCGAAGCAAGTAGGGGCGGTGGAAGCCTACTGGGCTGTGCCGCCTAGTTTGTTATCGCGGGTGAAAGAGTTAGTCAGTGCTGGGTATCAGGAAATTGGAATTCTGCCATACTTTCTGTTTGCTGGGGGGATTACAGATGCGATCGCTCAATCTGTTGAGCAACTTAGAGTGGAGTTTCCAGGTACTTTGCTCTATCTGGCTGAGCCTTTAGGAGCGAGTGCTGAGCTAGCGGATGTGATTGTGGATTTAATGGGGAAATGAACCGCCAAGACGCAGAGGACGCAGAGAAAGAGAAGAAGTGTTTGGGCAAGGTCTATTTGGTGGGTGCGGGACCGGGAGATCCGGGATTGATGACGCTTAAGGGGAAGGGGCTGCTGGAGTGCGCGGATGTGGTGTTATATGATGCTTTGGTCAGTCCGCCCATTTTGGAGATGATTAATCCGCAGGCGGAAAAGATCCATGCTGGGAAGCGGCGGGGGCGTCATTCCCTAGTACAAGATGAGATTACCCAGCTGTTGGTGGAAAAGGCAAGGGAGAATGCTGTGGTAGTGCGACTCAAGGGGGGCGATCCTTTCGTGTTTGGTCGCGGCGGTGAGGAGATGGAAGATTTGGTACGTGCTGGGGTGCCGGTGGAAGTGGTTCCAGGGGTGACGTCTGGGATTGCGGCTCCTGCGTATGCTGGGATTGCTTTGACTCATCGGGACTACAGTTCCTCGGTTACGTTTGTCACGGGTCACGAGTCAGCTGGGAAGTATCGACCGACGGTGAAATGGCAGGCGATCTCTCACGGCTCAGAAACGATTGTGGTTTATATGGGGATTCACAATCTGCCTTATATTGTAGAACAACTGCACTCGGCTGGGTTGAGTTTGGATACTCCTATTGCTTTGGTGCGCTGGGGGACGCGACCAGAGCAGGAGGAATTAATTGGTAAGTTGGGGACGATTGTGGCGCAAGTTGAGGCAATTGGGTTTGGAGCGCCGGCGATCGCTGTGATTGGTGCAGTTGTTAATATGCACAGCTCTACAATACCAGACAAAAATGACAGAAGGAACCATTCTTAATATTCCTGACGAAGAGATTTTCCTCTTTCCTGTCTCCTTTGCTCAAGCTAGGCTATGGTTCCTGGAGCAGTTAGTACCGGGTAATTCTTTTTACAATGTGTCCACGGCAGCGCGCTTAACAGGTTCCCTGAATGTAACCGCCCTCTGGCAGACATTCAATGAAATTGTGCGTCGCCACGAAGCTTTGCGTACCACCTTTAAGATGGTAGAGGAGCAACTCTTCCAAGTGATTGCCCCTAGCTTGAGTGTGCCTTTGCCCCTGGTAGACCTGCAACAGTTGTCAGCAGTTGCACGGGAAGTTCAAGTCCAGCGGCTGATCGCGGAGGACTCAGTCCGTCCTTTTGCTCTAGCCGAAGGTCCATTGCTGCGAGTGCAATTGCTGGTGCTGGGCGAAGCCGAACATGTGCTGCTACTAACGATGCACCATATTGTTGCCGATGGTTGGTCGATTGGGGTGCTGATGCGAGAACTGGGGGCGCTCTACGCTGCCAATGTTTGTGGGCAGCCCTCTCCCCTAGCCGAATTGCCGCTCCAGTACGCGGACTTTGCCCATTGGCAGCGCCAGTGGTTGCAGGGAGAAGTACTCGAAACTCAACTGGTTTACTGGCAGCAGCAGTTAGAAGACCTGCCGGTGCTGCATCTACCTACCGACAGACCAAGACCCGCCGTGCAGAGCTACCGGGGTGCAACACAGTATCTGGAGCTATCGCCAAGCCTAACACAGGCACTCTTAGCTCTGTGCCAACAACAAGGGGTGACGCTGTTCATCACTCTACTAGCGGCGTTCCAAACCTTGCTCTACCGCTACACAGGGCTTGAGGACATTCCAGTTGGCTCACCAATTGCCAACCGCAACCGCCGCGAAATTGAGGGGTTGATCGGGTTTTTTGTCAACAGCCTGGTGATGCGTACCAACCTCTCGGGCAACCCGACGTTTCAGGAACTGCTCTTGCGAGTGCGAGAGGTGGCACTGGGAGCCTATGCTCATCAAGACTTGCCGTTTGAGAGGCTAGTGGAGGAACTGCAGCCACAGCGTGACTTGAGCCACACGCCGCTGTTTCAAGTGATGTTTGCGCTCCAGTCTGCCCCAACGCCACCCTTGGAGTTCGTAGGCTTAACTCTGAACTTGTTAGAGGTAGAAAGCACGACGGCGAAGTTTGATTTGACTTTATCTATAGAAAACACTGAGCAAGGACTGAAAGGCTCATTAGAGTACAACACTGACCTATTTGATGCCGCCACGATCACTAGGATGCTGCAACATTATCGAATCCTGCTCGAAGGCATCATCGCTGCTCCAGAGCAACGACTCTCGGACTTAGCGCTCCTAAGTCCAGAAGAGCGCCATCAGGTGTTAGTCGAATGGAACGACGCTCAAGTAGAATACCCCAACCTGTGCATCCATCAGCTATTTGAGTTCCAAGTGGAGCAGACACCGGATGCCGTGGCACTCGTCTTCGTAGACGAGCAACTTACCTACCGAGAACTGAACAGCCGCAGCAATAAAATTGCACATCATTTGCTTTCTCTAGGTGTAGGTTCGGACGATTTAGTCGGCATCTGCACAGAACGCTCGTGTGAGATGGTGGTGGGACTACTCGGCATCCTCAAAGCAGGTGCAGCGTATCTGCCGCTAGACCCCACCTACCCACAACAGCGCCTAAGCTGGATGTTGGCAGATCCTGCTGTAAAAGTTTTGTTGAGCGAACAGCACTTAGTCACAGATCTGAAGCTGACGGGATCTAATATAATCTGCCTAGATTCTGACTGGGACACCATTGCCCAATACAGTCAAGAAAACCCGAATAGCGGTGTCAGTGCCGACAATCTGGTCTATGTTATCTACACTTCTGGCTCGACTGGAAAGCCTAAGGGGGTTGCAGTTGAACATAGCAGCTTGTTAAACCTCGTAAAATGGCATCAAACAGCGTTTTCGGTGTCGCCCACTGACCGAGCCACTCAGATGGCAGCAGCAGCCTTTGACGCTTGTGGGTGGGAAATTTGGCCTTATCTTGCCGCTGGAGCCAGCATCCACTTTGCTCTAGAGGAGATCAGGGCACAGCCGGCGCGACTGCGAGATTGGCTATTAGAACAAAAAATCACCATCAGCTTTCTGCCGACGCCGCTAACAGAGAGAGTGTTAGCACTAGAGTGGCCTGAGTCCTGCACTTTGCGCATCTTGCTCACAGGGGGGGACAAGCTACAGCAGTATCCTGATGGATCTCTACCATTTGAAGTTGTGAATAATTACGGTCCGACTGAGAATACCGTGGTCACAACATCTGGTTTGGTGGCTCCTGGGGAACAAATTGGGGCGCCCACGATTGGTCGTGCGATCGCTAACACCCAAGTGTATCTACTCGATTCCCAGTTGCAGCCGGTACCCATTGGCGCTAAGGGGGAGTTGTATATTAGTGGCAATGGACTGGCGCGAGGCTACCTCAACCAGACAAAGTTAACGGCGGAGCTATTCATCCCCAACCCTTTCAGCCAACAGCCGGGAACTCGTCTTTACAAGACGGGTGATATGGCTCGGTATCAAAGAGACGGCAACATTGAGTTTCTCGGTCGCATAGACGAACAGGTGCAGCTTCGCGGCTTCCGCATTGAGTTGGGAGAAATTGAGGCGGTACTAGCGCAGCACCCAGCCGTGCAACAGACAGTAGTTATAGCCCGCGAGGACGTACCTGCAAAGAAGCGCTTAGTGGCTTATGTTGTTTTGAATCAACCAGCACTCAGAACTACTGACTGGCGCTGCTTCCTCAAGGAGAAGCTGCCCGAGTACATGGTACCCTCAACATTTGTGGTGCTGGAGGCGCTACCGCTGACGCCTAATGGCAAAGTCGAACGTCGCGCTCTTAGAGCACCTGATCAGCTTAGCCCTGAATTAGAACAAACTTATGTAGCCCCTCGGACTCCTGTCGAGGAGACACTAGTAAAAATTTGGGCTGAGGTTCTGGGGCTACAGGTGGGTATTCACGATAACTTCTTTGAATTGGGTGGTCATTCCCTACTAGCGACTCAGCTCACTTCCAGGGTGCGCGACGCTTTTCAAGTGGAGGTGCCCCTTTACACGCTGTTTGAGACACCAACTGCCGCTAGCATGGCTAAATATATTGAGACAGTGATGTGGGCAGCGTTGGGTCAAGAAGCCCTCAACTTCACGATGAGTGAGCGAGAAGAGGTTGAGTTTTGAAAGTAGGTCTGCTCAACCCAAGAATTCAAGGCAAGTCTTGATAAAAACAGACATAAAGCTTTGATTCCAATAGGCAAGACTTTCGGCTTTTTGCAAAGCATTCTCTGTGAGTGCGTAAGCTTCTGCTTGTGCCATTATTAGACCTTCCCATGTTGGTTTGGAGGGAATAATCCCCACACCTAACTGCGAGAGTGCTATACAATTGAGTTGATGCTCTAAGTATTTGGGAAAGACTAATTGAGGGATACCTGTAAGCAGACAAGCAATAGAGGTTGTGGAGCTTCCATGGTGGATCGCTAGAGACTTGCCAGCTAGCACCTCACTTAAGGGTTTGAAGTCACATACTGGTCTTAAAGTTTGCAGTACAAAGTTCCGATACTCATAGTCATCATATAAATATGCCCAGGCTGGACCATTGCTAGATTGTCGATTGCTTAGGATGGGTGTGAAGTACAAGCCCAGATAATGCTCGTGAGTTCGTAGATGCCGATATGGATCTAGCTCAGGAATACCAAAGATAAAACTGGTATCTCCATTTAAAAGCTGCCCTAATGGTGTATCAGACTTAATGACTGCCTTAATCGTACTGCTCACTTGCTGTTGGCGTTGGGCTAATTCAGGCGGAGTGGGGAATCTTAAAGGTGGGAAAACTTCAATTGATGGTGGTACGGAAAAGGCGTCACTTGCTACAATTGTGGTTACGATGCCACGCGCTGCCAAAACCAAGCCAGGAGCGTGATCGGTGATAACTAAGTTTGGTTTCACCTCCGAAATAACAGATTGCCATGCCTGCAAGTGCGATCGCAATAGCTCGGCATTACCAAAGCCAAATGTCTCTAAAATATCTGCAAACGTATATGATTCTGCCCGACCAGAAAATGGCAAGCGTGGGGCAAATACAATCTGTCCCGGCAAGCTTGTCCCTTTAAGCTTGTAAGACTTCAAAGCAAAAATTGGTTCAACCCCATGAGACTTCAGCATCCGTGCAAGTGCCACCAGACGTTGAATATGTCCTTGTCCTCCTCCCAGTTCCCAGCCCAATAAAACTTTCATCTAATCGAATATCAACACAAACACTAAACTACATTTAAAAAAGCGTAGTTGAGCAAAAAGAGCGAACAGTACGGGTTAAACATAAATAAATAGACAAGGTTTCCTTCCTCGTCTATTTATAAAAAACCTACAAATGTTTAATTTTCTGCCCAGGTGTCAATTTAAAATCTTATTATTGCGCTGTTTAGGGGTTGCCTTTTTCTTAAGCAGCATGAAAGATAGGCCCACTACACTAAGACAAGCGTTAGTTGAAGGTTCTGGGACAGGGGTGTAAGATACCGTTCCCCCTCCGCTAGTTCTTTGTCCAAATTCATTATTGCTAAAAAAGAAACTGTCCTCAACAAAGAATACCGATGACTTAACACCCAACCCTGTTCCAATTGATCCGCCATATCCAGCTGGCACTAAATCTTCAACTGGAGCTAATATCGTTGCGTCACCTAATAAACCTGTCGCTGAACCACCATACCCAGCTCCTGTATTGAAATTTGCAACCGAGTAATTTTCTCCCAAAATACTCAAACTAAAATCTGTCAACCTATACTTAGGAGGATATGTACTTAGTGGTGCTATAATAGTAGGAGTTGTTGAGTCATCATAGCTATAAGAACCCGAAAACTGCTGATTTAAGAGTGCGCCTGATGTGCCAGTAAGGGTAAAATTACTTGTAATTGTGGCAGCTTTAGATGGGTTAGCGTTGATTGCTGTGAAGCCCAATGCTATGCCAGCGCTGGTAACTGCAAGTTTTTGATTAAATGTCATTGTGACCTTTAGTAGGGGTTTTCCGTACTACGGGCAAGAAGTAATAGGTGTATTCTTGCGCCATTGAAATTTTGATAACAATATCACATATTTCTAAAAATCTGGGTATATTGATATACATTTCCTATCAATCTTGGCTCAATCAACATTAGAAGCGTTATTCCGTAAGCTAAACTAGCTCGCTCTTGACCAACAATCAGAAAGCCGCTGTTTTGCTAGACTCAGTCCAGATATCGTCCTACAGGATTAAGGAGTCATGACCGCCGTAACTACCCAACCTCTCACCTTGGAGGAGTTTCTGAAGCTCCCAGAAACTAAACCTGCTAGCGTTTACATCGACGGTGCGATTTTCCAAAAACCTATGCCTAAAGGGAGACACAGCCGCTTGCAAGGTAAAATCTGTGCTGCTGTCAATCAAGTTGCTGAGGAGCAGAGGATTGCCTATGCGTTTCCCGAATTAAGGTGTAGCTTTGAAGGGCGCTCAATCGTACCCGATGTGGCGGTATTTCAGTGGTGGCACATACCCTTCACCGCCAATAATCAAGTTCCTGATAACTTTGAACTCCCGCCAGACTGGACGATTGAGATTCTCTCTCCCGAGCAGAAAGCTAACAAAGTGATTGGCAACATTCTCCACTGTCTAAAGTATGGTAGCCGCCTCGGATGGTTTATTGATCCTGATGACCTCAGTATCTTAGTGTTTTTGCCAAACCAACCGCCAGTGCTGCTCCAGGGGGATGATTCCTTGCCTGTGTTACCAGAAGAACTTGCACTAACCGTCAATCAAGTTTTTGGATGGTTAAATATGGGTGGCTAGTCAACAAAGCAGATCGCGAAGAGGTGGAATTTTGAATACAGTTGAGTTTTTATCTTACCTGCGTGATTTAGACATTCAGGTCTTTGTTGATGGCGATCGCCTGCGTTGCAATGCCCCTCAAGGAGTTCTAACACCTGAGCTGCGTCACAAGTTGCGAGAGCGCAAGGCAGAGATCATCTCATTTCTGCGTCAGGCTAATGTTACTAAAAGCACAACTGACCTCAGCCTCGTACCGATTTCACGGGACGTAACTATCCCCCTTTCGTTTGCTCAAGCTAGGCTGTGGTTCTTGGAGCAGTTAGTACCAGGCAATCCCTTTTACAATGTACCCACGGCAGTCGGCTTGAGAGGTCGGCTGAACTTCGCCGCACTAGAGCAGACATTCAACGAAATCGTGCGTCGCCACGAAGCCTTGCGTACCACCTTTAAGATGGTTTCAGGGCAACCTGTCCAGGTGATTGCACCCAGCTTAAGTGTGCCTTTATCCCTGGTAGACCTGCAACAGTTGCCAGCAGCCGAACAGTCAGCCCAAGTTCAGCGGCTGACTACCGCTGAGTCAGTGCGTCCTTTCGATCTAGCTCAAGATCCATTGCTACGAGTGCAGTTGCTGGTGCTAGGCAAAGCTGAACATGTGTTGCTACTAACGATGCACCACATTGTCGCCGATGGTTGGTCTATCGGGGTGCTGATGCGAGAACTGGGGACACTCTACGCTGCCTTTGCCTGTGGGCTGCCTTCTCCCTTGCCGGACTTGCCCATCCAGTACGCCGACTTTGCCCACTGGCAGCGGCAGTGGCTGCAAGGAGAAGTACTCGAAACTCAACTTAATTACTGGCAGCAGCAGTTGCACGACCTGCCCACTTTGGATCTGCCCACCGACAGATCTCGCCCCGCCGTCCAGAGCTATCGGGGTGCAACGCAGTATTTGGAGCTACCCCCAAGCCTAACACAGGCACTAGAGGAGATGTGCCAACAAGCAGGAGTGACGCTGTTTATCACCCTGCTAGCGGCGTTCCAGACTTTGCTCTACCGCTACACAGGGCAAGAGGACATTCCAGTCGGTTCACCAATTGCCAACCGCAACCGCAGCGAGATTGAAGGGTTGATCGGTTTTTTTGTCAATAGCTTAGTGCTGCGCACGGATTTATCGGGCAACCCGACGTTTCGGGAACTGCTCTTGCGAGTGCGAGAGGTGGCGCTAGGAGCGTATGCCCATCAAGACTTGCCGTTTGAAAGGCTTGTGGAGGAACTACAACCAGAGCGGGACTTGAGCCGTAATCCGTTGTTCCAAGTAGTGTTTGCCCTACAGAATGCACCAGTAGAGGAGCTTGAACTACCAGGGCTGATGTTGAGTCCACTAAATTTTGACCCTGGGACGACGCGGTTTGATTTGGAGTTCCACCTGAGTACCCGCTCAGGTGGCTTGGGGAGCCTAGGAGGCGATCGCGCGGATGGACTCAGAGTCTTAGCTGTTTACAACACTGACCTATTTGATGGCGCTACCATCACTAGGATGCTGGCATATTTTCGTACCTTGCTCGAAGGTATTATCGCTGATCCAGAGCAACGACTCGCAGATTTGCCGCTCCTAGGTGCACCGGAGCTACATCAGCTACTAATGGAATGGAACGAAACGCAGGCAGAGTACCCGAAAAACTTATGCATCCATCAGTTATTTGAGGCACAAGTAGAGCAGACACCAGAGTCAGTGGCAGTCGTCTTTGAAGACAAACAATTTACCTACCGAGAGCTGAATAGCCGTAGCAACCAAATCGCACATCACCTGCTTTCTCTAGGTGTAGGTCCAGAAGTTCTAGTCGGCATTTGCACAGAACGTCCAGAGATGGTAGTGGGACTATTAGGCATTCTTAAAGCGGGTGCAGCTTATCTGCCGTTAGACCCGACTTACCCACAACAACGCCTGAACTGGATGCTGGAAGACGCTCATGTAGCAGTGTTGTTGACGCAGCAGCACTTAGTCGAAAGTCTGAGGCTACAGGTGCCTTCTATTGTTTGCCTAGACTCGGAGTGGAACACAATTGCCCAACAGAGTGCAGAGAACGTTGTCAGCGGCGTCAGTGTCGATAACCTGGTCTATGTGATCTACACTTCTGGCTCAACCGGAAAGCCCAAGGGAGTCCCAGTTACACACACTAACTTATTAAACCTAATTTTCTGGCATCAAACAACGTTTTCGGTGTCGCCCACTGACCGAGCCACTCAGATGGCAGCAGCAGCCTTTGACGCTTGTGGGTGGGAAATGTGGCCATATCTTGCTGCTGGAGCCAGCATCCACTTTGCTTCAGAGGAAACGCGGACTTCGCCAACGAAACTGCGAGATTGGCTATTAGAACAAGAAATCACGCTCAGCTTTGTGCCGACGCCGCTAACAGAGAGAATATTAGCACTTGATTGGCCTGAGTCCTGCCATATGCGCACCTTGCTTACAGGGGGGGACAAGCTACAAAAGTATCATAATGTATCTCTACCGTTTGAAGTTGTGAATAATTACGGTCCGACTGAGAATACTGTGGTCACAACATCCGGTCTAGTGGCGGTGGAGGAAGTTTTTGGAGTACCCACGATTGGTCGTGCGATCGCTAACACCCAGGTGTATCTACTCGATTCCCAGTTGCAGCCGGTACCCATCGGTGCTAGGGGCGAGTTGTATATCAGTGGCAATGGACTGGCGCGGGGCTACCTCAATCGTCCGCAGTTAACGGCACAACACTTCATCCCCCATCCGTTCAGTCAAAAGCCTGGATCACGCCTTTATAAAACGGGTGATTTAGCCCGGTTTCGACCTGACGGCAATATTGAGTTTCTTGGTCGGATAGACGAACAGGTCAAGCTTCGCGGCTTCCGTTTGGAGTTGGGAGAGATTGAGGCGGTGCTAGCTCAGCACCCAGCGGTGCAACAGTCAGTAGTTATAGCCCGCGAGGATGTACCTGGTGACAAGCGATTGGTAGCTTATGTGGTGCAGAATCTGGAGTATAGCAGTTCTCAGAAGCAAATACAAGAGATGCAATTGCAGGACGAGCAGGTATTGCAATGGCAGATGCTTTATGATGAAACCTACAGCCAGCCTGCTGCCCATCCAGACCCGACATTCAACATTGTTGGTTGGAATAGCAGTTACACTGGTCAGCCTCTTCCGGCAGAGCAGATCCGCGAGTGGGTTGACAACCGAGTTGAGCAGATTCTAGCTTTGCAACCCAACCGAGTGCTAGAAATTGGCTGTGGGACAGGTCTGTTGCTATTTCAAATTGCGCCTCACTGTACTCAATACTGGGGAACAGACTTTTCGCCTGTTTCACTCTTATACATCCGGCAACAGTTGGCTAAACAAGAGTTACCTCAGGTAAAACTACTCCAGAAAATGGCAGACGACTTTGAGGGAGTGGAAGCAGAAGCTTTTGATGCGGTCATTCTCAACTCCGTTGTCCAATACTTTCCCAATATTGACTATCTCTTGGAAGTGATCGAAGGTGCGGTAGAGGCGATCGCCCCAGGGGGCTTCATCTTCCTGGGAGATTTGCGTAGCCTCCCGTTGCTTGCGACTTTCCATGCCTCAGTGCAACTGTATCAAGCCGAACCTTCCCTCTCTAAAGAGCAGTTGCAGCAACGAGTACAAATGCAAATGTTTCAGGAAACGGAACTGGTGATTGATCCAGCCTTCTTCACTGCTCTGCGCGATCGCTTTCCTAAGATTGGAAGAGTGCAGATTCAACTGACGCGGGGTCGCTATCACAATGAGATGACCCAGTTTCGTTACAACGTAATTCTCCATATCGGAGCAGAGGAGATGGGGAGTGGGGAGATGGGGAGTGTTCTCTTCGTTGACTGGTTTAAAGATGGGCTAACAGTGTCAGCAGTGCGTCAGCTACTGTTAGAAACCCAGCCAGATATCTTGGGAATTACCCGAGTACCCAATGCTCGGGTGATGGCAGCAGTTAAGACAGCGGAATGGCTCTCGGGTGTACAAGAACCCAAAACTGTAAGCCAGTTTCGAGAAGTCTTGGAGGAACTCCAACCGGTGGTAGATCCTGAAGATTTGAGAGCCTTAGGGGAGGAGCTACCCTACAACATTGATATTAGCTGGTCGGATTCCGGTGCTGAAGGTCGCTATGACGTGGTTTTTTCATCGGTGACACAAGCTGTATTCGAGCCAAATGAAAACCGCTATAACCAACTACGTCCCTGGTATTCGTATGCAAATAATCCCTTACAAGCAAAGTTAGCTTGTAAAATAGTGCCGAAGTTACGAATTTATCTAGGGGAGAAGCTACCTGATTACATGGTACCCTCTGCCTTCATGGTGCTGGAAGCACTGCCGCTGACACCCAATGGTAAAGTAAACCGCCGTGCCCTACCTGCACCTGATCTGGTCAGATCCCAATTCGAAGGAGCATATGTGGCACCTCGAACTCCTGTTGAGCAGGTGCTAGTGCGAATCTGGGGCGAGGTTCTAGGGCTGAAGCGGGTGGGTGTCCACGATAATTTCTTTGAATTAGGCGGTCATTCCCTACTAGCCACCCAGCTGATTTCTCGGGTGCGTGACGCTTTCCAGGTAGAGTTGCCCCTACGCAGTCTATTTGAGGCTTCTACAGTAGCCGCTCTAGCCCAGGAGATTGAGCGTTCTCAGCACAGCGATGCTAGACCTCAAACCCCTCCAGCAATTGTGCCAATTTCTCGTGAGACTCGGCGAGTGAAACTATCCTCTCTAATTCGAGAAAGCAAAGAGAAATGACGCAGGAGCTTGCAGACAAATCCCTGACGGCGGAAGTTGAGGTTTTCGTGTTTCCTGTCTCTTTTGCCCAGCAGCGGCTGTGGTTTCTTCAGCAGTTAGTACCGAGCAATCCCTTTTACAATGTGCCGACTGCTGTGCTACTAGCAGGTCCGCTTAACGTAGCTGCACTCTCGCAGACTTTCAACGAAATTGTGCGCCGCCACGAAGCCTTGCGTACCACCTTCAGGATGGTGGAGGGGCAACCTGTCCAGGTGATTGCACCTAGCTTGAGTGTACCTCTGCCCGTAGTAGACTTGCAATTGCCAGTAGCCCAACGTGAGGCGGAAATCCAGCGGTTGGCAACCGAACAGTTTCAGCATCCCTTCGATCTAGCCCAAGGTCCATTGCTGCGAGTGAAGCTGCTGCATCTGGGTGAATCTGAGCATGTACTGTTACTAACAATGCACCACATTGTCTCCGATGGTTGGTCTAGTGGGGTGCTGATTCGAGAGCTGGGGGTGCTCTACGCTGCCAATGCTTGTGGGCAACCTTCACCCTTGGCAGACTTGCCCATACAGTATGCTGACTTTGCCCAGTGGCAAAAGGAATGGCTTCAGGGAGAAGTACTCGAAACTCAACTTGCTTACTGGAAGCAGCAGTTGGACGGCGCTACGCTCGACTTAGATCTGCCGACTGATCGACCAAGACCAGTGATCCGAACCTTTCGGGGGGCTCGGCAATCCATATTGCTGCCTAAGGGGCTAAGCGAGGCGATCGCCACCTTGAGCCAGCGAGAAGGGGTAACGCTGTTCATGACCCTGCTAGCGGCGTTCCAAACTTTACTCTATCGCTATACAGGGCAAGAGGATATCCTAGTGGGTTCACCAATTGCCAACCGCAACCACAGCGAGATTGAAGGGTTGATCGGGTTTTTCGTCAATAGCCTAGTGCTACGCACAGACTTATCGGGCAACCCAACGTTTCGGGAACTGCTCTTGCGAGTGCGAGAAGTGGCGCTGGGAGCGTATGCTCATCAAGACTTGCCGTTTGAAAGGCTAGTGGAGGAATTGCAGCCAGAGCGGGACTTGAGCCGCAACCCGCTGTTCCAGGTAGTGTTTGCCCTACAGAATGCACCAGTAGAGGTGCTAGAACTACCAGGGCTGAAGTTGAGTCCACTTGATTTGGCTCCTGAGACAGCACGGTTTGATTTGGAGTTTCAACTGGTAGAGTGTTTAGATTCCCTAGGGGTTGTAGTGGTATACAGCACAGAGCTGTTTGAGCAAATCACCATTACCCGAATGCTGGAGCATTTCCAAGTGTTACTAGAGAGCATTGTTAGCCATCCAGAGCAACGAATTGCTAACTTGTCACTATTGACAGAAATTGAACGGCATCAGCTACTTGGGTCATGGAATGAAACGCAGGCTACTTATCTTCAGGATTTGTGTATCCATCATTTATTTGAGGCGCAGGTGGAGCAGACACCTGAGGCAGTGGCAGTCGTCTTCGAAGACGAGCAACTTACCTACCGAGAGCTGAACATCCGAAGTAACCAACTGGCACATTACCTGCGGCAACTGGGTGTGGCACCGGAAGTACTGGTCGGCATCTGCATAGAACGCTCTTTGGAGATGGTAGTGGGAGTATTGGGCATTCTCAAGGCGGGTGGGGCTTATGTACCCCTACCTGCATATCCGCCAGAGCGTTTAAACTTCATGCTGAGTGATGCTCAAGTGTCGATCTTGTTGACTCAGCAGCGGTGGGTAGAGGCACTTGTCCAGCCAGAGTTACAGGTGGTCTGCCTAGATCAAATTTCAATAGATACACTACCACATTGGTGCAGGGAAAATGTATCTGACTCAAATGAAAATAGCTATAACTTGGCCTACGTCATTTATACCTCTGGCTCGACCGGAAAGCCTAAAGGCGTCCTGGTACAGCACCGGGGGCTGTGTAACTTAGCAGAAGCCCAGATTCGGGTTTTCAACCTACAGCGGCAGAACCGCATCCTGCAATTCGCTTCCCTAAGTTTCGATGCCTCAATTTTTGAAATTGTCATGGCGCTGCGGATAGGAGCAACACTTTATATAACTAGGGAGGAATCTCTCAAGTCAGTGCCAGCCCTGATTCAGTTGTTACAAGAAAAGCAGATTACAAACGTTACGCTCCCGCCTACAGTGCTGTCAATCCTACCTGCGGAAGAACTTCCGGCACTCCAGACCATCGTCTCTGCTGGCGAAGCCTGTTCTGCTGACATCGCCAGGCGATGGGGAACTCCAAGTCGCCGTTTCTTCAATGCCTATGGATCGACTGAGGCAACAATATGGTCTAGTACTGATGAATTTAGCGGCGATCAGCCAGCACTGGGGCGACCGATTGCTAATACCCAGATGTATCTGCTGGATGAGCAGTTGCAGCCGGTGCCTCTCGGTGCTAAGGGCGAGTTGTACATCAGTGGGGATGGACTAGCGCGGGGCTATCTCAACCGTCCGGAGTTAACGGCACAGCGCTTTATCCCCAACCCTTTCAGCCAAAAGCCGGGAACACGCCTTTACAAAACCGGTGACATGGCGCGGTTTCGTGCTGACGGCAATATTGAATTTCTCGGTCGGATGGACGAGCAGGTGAAGCTTCGCGGCTTCCGCCTAGAGTTGGGAGAGATAGAGGTGTTGCTAGCTCAGCACCCAGCAGTGCAACAGACAGTAGTCATAGTCAGAGAAGACTTACCAGGCGACAAGCGCTTGGTAGCTTATGTTGTTTTAAACCAACAAGCATTCATCATCAGTGACTTGCGCTGCTTCCTGAAGGAAAAGCTGCCCGAGTACATGGTGCCCTCAATTTTTGTGGCGATCGAGGCGCTACCGCTGACGCTCAATGGCAAAGTGAACCGCCGAGCCCTACCGATACCCGATACGCTCAGATCCGAGATTGAAAGAGGCTTAGTAGCTCCCCGTACCCCAACGGAGGAAACACTCGCTCATATCTGGGCTGGGCTGCTTAACCTTGAGCAGGTAGGGATTCATGACAACTTTTTTGAGTTAGGAGGGGATTCTCTGCTGACAATGCGCCTGATGGATCAAATTTACAAGCAGCTCGATCAAGAACTGCCCCTATCTGCCATCTTCTTAGCCCCAACAATTGAAAGTCTAGCCAACCGTCTACAGCCAGAAACGGATTCTCTCCCCTGGTCACCTTTAGTCACCATTCAGCCTACTGGTTCCAAACCACCGTTCTTTTGCGTCCACCCGATTTTTGGTGTTGTCTTTCCTTACTACGAATTGGCGCGTCATCTAGGCTCCGACCAACCATTTTATGGATTGCAACCCCTAGGCATTGACAAAGAGCAACTCCCTCATACCCGAATTGAGGACATGGCTAGTTACTACATCAAGGCATTGCGCCTGGTTCAACCAAAAGGTCCATATTTTCTAGGAGGTTGGTCTTTTGGAGGCTTGGTCGCTTTTGAGATGGCTCAACAACTACAGAGGGCGAAGCAGCAGGTAGCAATACTTGCAATGCTAGACACCCCAGCCCCAGTCGTCGCTAACAAACCTTCCTTTTGCGATGGCGTCAAGTTTCTTTTCAATACAGCGGCACGATCTGTATGGCCATATCTCCTTGATTATTTTTATTTGATGACTGCTCCCGATAAGCATCGAGGTAGTCATCTGGCGATGTTAAGCAAACCAACTATTCGCCCAATCCTTCGCGTCTTCCAAGCCAGCAGTCAAGCAGCTCTCAGCTATGTACCACAGGTATATTCGAACCGAATTACCCTCTTACGAACTAATGAACAAGCAACGATTGCTCATCAAAACCCAACCATGGGCTGGAATGATTTAGCTATGGGAGGAGTGGAAGTTCATAGGGTTCCAGGTAATCATTTAACAATGCTTAGAAAACCCCATATTCATGTGCTTACAAAACAACTAAGGGTATGCATTGAGAAGGCGCAAGCACTTGGTTAAAAATTAAAACAACCTGCTTTGTTTGACATCACTGGAGCCAGTAGCGGAATTGGTGAAGCCACCGCTAAGTTACTCGCCCAAAACGGTGCAAACATTGTTCTGGGAGCACGGCGCACAGAAAAGCTAGAAAAGATTGTCGAGGAGATCCATAACCAAGGCGGTACAGCGGAATTCAAAGCAGTGGATGTCACTAACCGTGAAGATATGAGAGCGTTCATTCACTTTGCATTAGACAAGTTTGGTCGCGTCGATGTCATTTTTAACAATGCAGGCGTGATGCCTCTATCGCCGCTCAATGCCCTCAAAGTCGAGGAATGGGACACCATGATTAACGTGAACATCCACGGCGTGCTGAATGGCATTGCGGCAGGTCTGCCGATTATGGAAGCGCAAGGCGGCGGACAATTTATCAATACCGCGTCCATCGGCGCACATGTGGTAGTACCCACTGCCGCAGTTTATTGCGCGACCAAGTATGCCGTTTGGGCCATCTCCGAAGGACTGCGTCAGGAATAGAAGAAGAACCGCGTGACTACCGTCTCTCCCGGTGTGGTAGAGACCGAACTCGGCTCAGATATCACGGACGAATCAGCCAAGGGTATGTTGCGAGAACTCCGCCAAACCGCACTCACCCCGGATGCGATCGCCAGAGCCGTCTTGTATGCCGTCTCCCAGCCCGATGATGTCGATATCAACGAAGTGATTGTCCGCCCGACAGCCAGTGCATTCTAGGCATCCGACTCCGGCATCAGTATCCAGTAGCTCAAGGGGTCGTCCATTGCCCAAAGCTCTATTTGGCAGATTGAGCCAATTTCTGGCTGTCTCCTCGTCTTCTGTGTACATCTGTCGCCCTGGCTAATACTTTAGCTAACCTAAAAAAGGCAAAAATTCCTCCCGTAAATTTATTCGAGCGCAAATTCTCCTGCTATCTTCACAAGGCTATCGAGATGCCGAAATTGCGTCAATCATGAACGTGGGGGAATCTACGGTTCACCGCACTCGCCAAAAAGATTTCTTAAAAAACCGTCTCTTACTGCATAAAATATCCAGAATTTAAATGCGTTTGTCCTGCTCACCGCTATTAATTGCATTAGCAATACATTGTTACATCCTCACCGCATACATCAGCTAGATAAGATAGACACTTAAAGCGAAGCTCAACCACCTGATCATAGACTGGGTTCAATTTACACAAAGGTGGAATGTGAAAAATAGTGTGACCGAAAAATTTGATATTTCGCTCAAAAGGACAACGAGCAGGAATTAACTTGCACAATAAATGAGCTAGTTTGGGATTACTAATTTCTCTCGCCTCTAGCCAATGACCGACCAAACCCCATAAATCAAAAAATTTCATCATAATTATTAGTCATTTAGAAGAAAGACAAAACTGACGGCATGGCAAGTTGTAAAAGCTTACCTAGCAAGGTGCGATGATTTAATTGGTTTGCTTTCAGTCTAAACAACAATTTCCTATTTACTAAAAGCAGTAGTGACACTTTCAAAACCATCACCATTATAACGCTTTTGAAAGCGTTACCACTAGAAGGCGCGTACTGAATATTTCGCTCTGGTGATGGCTTCAAACCCGAGCGCAATCGTCAAGTTATTTACTACGTTAGCCCCCTAATGTGCTAAGGCTTTCGGCGTCGTTGATTAGCAGGATTACCCAACAAAAAATTGAAGTAGTTATGCTGTATTATCCCATAATCAAGCAACGCCCATATCATTTGTTCAAAATAGCACTTATGGCTTTGACACGAATTTAGGTAGGGAAAATGAACCGTTATTTGATTGACCTGCAAAATAGGCCCAAGTGCCAATGGTTGCAGCTAGGAACCAACCGAGGATGAACACTGCCGCTACTGTCAACATAGAATCTCCTTTCAGAATTGCTCAGTCTTGCTTTGTTTCACTCACACCTTAGCACAGGGTAAGCGCAAGAAAAAAATGCCCAAAATATGATATATAGGCAATGCTAATCCCAATAATGAAGTTTGATTCTTAGCTTTATTGCGATTATTCTCAGTATTATTGAGAGCCAAGTACTTTTATTGCTTCTTGCGCTTACCCTGCACCTTAGCAACGGGAGCAATAGGTTGCAATATTTATTAAAGCAAACTGGAAATTGTTACAGGTTTACATAAACCTCTCAGAGATTTAGCACTCTCCAACTGCACCTCAAATATCGGTCGGCGCTTGTTTATGATTTACTCTGACCTGACTTGATGACCTCGCTCTCTGCCCAGCACATGACGGTGGAACTATGAGAATTCCACAGATGAACCTCTTACTTCTGAGATAGGCTTTTCAGAAGATTCGGGGGATGAGAGTCGTTCAAAAATGCCCTGATTTTAGGTTTGGGAACGGGGCGGCTCCGGGGCAATGCACGCACCAAGCGATCGCGAGCACTTGCTGCGATATCTGCCTTCCGACGCTCGCACCCGCTCTTCATTCCTCCAAATGCTTCAGTGCAACATCCAGCAGGAACTGCACAATATTTCTGGTTGTGTTGCAAAAACTTCTTGACAACAAATGATCTGCCTTCATCAGATCTCATTAACCAGCAACTCCAAAAACTTTTGTTCGCGCGTATTCTGCTGGCGCCCGGATATCTCAAGCAGGCAACACCTTGCATTTGTCCAGAACGAATCATGTTCATTGCTTCATAACCTCGTAATGTTCGCGCTTGCGTGTTGAACGAACCAAAGCCCATGCCGGGATTTCAGGCTAAAACCCTAGTTTTATGGTGTGGGGCTTCTCGCGGTTGAAGCTAAATGTGAAGTTAGCTATCTTTGGGAGGAACCAATCAGGGGGGCGAATCTCACATTGAAAGAGACACCTTCCAGTTTTAGCCCTCAAAGAAGAGTCCAACATGGAAATCCTGACCTCAGTGTTCGTGCCTGTACTGACTGTCCAGGCAGCGGTAGCTAAAGGTCTGATCAAGCCCCTCGGTCAGCACGAGTTGCTTCTGGTGCTACTGCAACTGTCACTGTTGCTTTTTGTCGCCAGGGGGTTAGGGGAGTGCATGCGTCGGATTGACCTACCGCCTGTCGTGGGTGAATTACTAGCGGGCGTCCTGCTTGGCCCCTCACTATTTGGCTGGTTATTTCCAACTGTGCAAGCGCAGATATTTCCAAAAAGCCAGACGCAGTCCGACCTGCTCTCTGTGGTCTCCTGGTTAGGAGTGCTGTTTTTGCTAATTGTTACCGGGCTAGAAACAGACCTCAACCTGATTATACTCACTGAAACCAGTAAGGGCTATGACTTGCTCGTGCTGGGGGCGACGGAGCAAAAACACTCTCCAGGCTCCCTGTTTAATTTGCTGGTGAGCGCGGATAGTACAGGAGGCTCCTTGTGCAACTCTGGTGGTGAAATCGCATCTGCCCCAGTCCCAGGGCAAGTCCTTGAGTGCTGTTCAACAAAGAAAGCTCAAACATATTTTGGTTCCGACTGTGGGGACAAAAGATAGCAGAAATGCTGTTGAGGTAGCAAGTACAATTGCCGCTGAGACTGGGGCGTTGGTTACGCTTGTCAATGTGATTAATTTGCCTCAGGTGGAGTACATCCTGTATGAGCAGCGGACGCTGAACCCGCTCAAAGATATTGCCCATGAGCTGGTTGAACAGCAAGCCGAAGTCGGACGCCTACTCGGTGCACAAGTGAACACCCGTATTCTGACAGGAACCCATCCAGGGCGGGAAATTCTCAAGTTTGCCCGGACTGAGGATGTTGACATGATTATTTTGGGTAGCGATCGCCAAATAGTCACGGGTCGTGTTTTCTTCGGTAATGTAATGCATGCGCTCCTCAGTCAGACCAACTGTCCGGTTAGCGTTGTGACTTCACCCTAGAGGGTTGATGAGCCCGCTTATAGCCCTGCTTTGCTGTTCCTAAACAGTAATGACCCTTGTCTGAGCCTGAGAATCAGAGCGAGGTTTGATTGTTACACGAATCTCCACATCACTGCCAAGCGCATTTAAGAATCGGAATAGGCGCTCCGTTGAGAACCCTGACAATTTGCCACGGAGTAGAGCAGAGACTTTGGGTTGATCAATTCCAAGCAGCTCTGCCGCTTCAATCTGAGTCAGTTTTTGCATCCTGATTAGTTCGCTGATTTGCCGAACGAGTTCCGCCTTGATCAACAACTCTTCAGAATTTGCCAGTCCCAAATCAGCAAAAACGTTGCCACTAGTCGATTGCACTTTAATTTCCTTGCTCATTTTTGTCTTCCTCTAGACGTTGCTTGTAGTGTTTTTCATAGTGTTCTTTCGCACGTTTGAGTCGAGCTTCAATCAGTTCGATGTCTTGCTTAGGCGTAGCAATTCCATGCTTGGACTTCTTCTGAAAGGCGTGCAACACATACACGACACCCTCAAACTTGACTGTATAGACCGAACGGTATGTGTCTAAAGTCAAAATCTTCAACAACCTCTAAAACCGCAGCACCTTTGAAGCCCTTAAGTGGCTTTGCGTCTGAGTGCTTCTCACCACATTGCGCTCGATATAAGGCATAGCCCATCGCTTGCTAGACATCTTCGGGGAAGTCTTTCAAGTCATCAAGAGAACTGGCGATCCATTCAACTGATTTTAGAGGTGGATTCATCCTTTCAATATGCTAGTTTTGGCATAATCTGTCAAGTTCAATCGTACTCGAATAACCGCTGTATAACAAACCCAATGCACGATCCTCTATGGGACTCACAGATAACTCAACACGACAACGGACAACTTTGGATAAATTTTTTGTAACCCCTCGAAAAATCTCTGCAACCCTTGATTTCTCGTTGTAACCTCGACAGTTAGTGGGGTGTGGTTTGTCTAGGACAATTTCATTAATCCATTAGTAGAGTCAACATACTCAATGCTAATTTGAACTACATCAAATGTCTCAGCCAGCCACAGAGATTGGAGGATTTGAAAACACAGGCTTTTTAAACCGCTTTATACTTCAAGATTTTTCCAATAATTTCTTGGCATTTTGTTACGTTTCTGAAGGTATTGGCTGGATAAGAATTTGGGTACAGGTTGCTGGTTTCACTCATAATACTTTTTAGAAACTTCAAAGTCATCTCTTTAATTTCATTGGTTTGTGTTGCTGTTAAATCAGATGAGCTGCTGAAAAAATTATCCGGTAAAGCTTTATAAACAAGGTGCAAAATGAGTCGATTACTATGAACTGAAAATAATCTTTCTCTTCCATCTCGTTGTTTTTGTTCTTCCGACAATTTCTTATCTACTATTCTTAGTATTTGAACTAATTTCCAAATATCGGAGCCATTTACCGATGTATTAAATAGAGTTTTGTACGGTGGTTTTTCTATGTTCTCCCACAAAGAACTAATTTTATCTTTGACTCGGGTGACAAAAGAAACCTCATCCTGTTTACAAGCTCGACTAATCGTAGCTTCGTTTAAATCAAAACCTTTTTGTTCCGGTGGGATTGATTCTCCCGATTTATAAGCGTAAGTAATTCCTTCTAACTGAAGTTCATTTTTTATTCTTTCTTGTTCAGGATCGAGAGCTACAAATTCTCGACGATAAATTCGGTTTTGAGTGTTGTTGAATCTAGTGATTTCTGTAGCAAATTCTTCGGGACAATTTCCCAGGGATATAAAACGAATAAGAACCTTTGCTTTTTCAACTTGCTCAGGAGAGTTTTGATATGCTCTCGCTATTGAACCAACAGTTTGAGCGCCGTTGACTATTTTTCCATCTTTACACTCAAATATCCCCGTGTCTCTTCCACTACCTCCAAGTGGTTTTTTCCCAATGCTAGAACATAAAGCTGTTATTCCATTGTTGTAATACCAGAATTTTTCTGGCTCATTTTTAACTGTGTTAATTATGCCTTCATTGACTTCACTGTCTCTAACGAATAGTCTTATATTTGAGGCAAACAATTTAGGGTAATACTTAGTCCACCAATCAGCTACTTCGCTGGCTGAAACTTGACCATAATACGATTGATACGGTTCTTTTGTTTGTCCCCAGTCAAAAAGGCAAACATCTAAATTTATAGGAGAGCCGGTTGCTCCTTGAGATATTATGTTATATATACTTGACTGGTTAAGAACCCTCATGTTTACAATATCTATCGGCTCGTTCATTTCACTTAGTAGATCATCAAGTTCTCTTTTGGGCTCATCTGCTAAGGAAGTTTGACCCGAATAAACAAGAATCACTTCAAACCTTGTCCCCGCGTCATTCAGCGATTCTTGAATATCTTTAATTTTATTACTTAATTTTGAGTTGAACCTTTCGTATTTAGCGTTTACCAAGTCCCTGAAACCTCTAGTAAATTTCATAACATCCTCTGTTTTTATACTTCCTCTACTATTTTGTTTCCATTTAGACTGTAATATATACATTACCTTTTCCCTTCTATCAAAATAAATTGAGTCTATTCCATTGTCCTGCCCACCATCAACTATTGATTTTGATGCTTCTTGAGGGGAAATATTAGCTGAAACCATCAAGGCGAATGCAGCTAAACTTCTTGTTAAAAACAATATCTCTCTGTCGGTTTCAGATTTGTTTTGATAGTCAGATAAATCAATCAATCCATTAAATGTTTTTTGAAGGTGGGACTTGATTTGACGTAGGTGTATTTCACTCATGATAGTTGGAATTTGAGTGGAGTAGCTCTAATTATATCGCATCAAATTTTTAAGAGGCTTGTCTTTAGTCTAACTGATTTGGTGTAGAATCCTGTTATATCATTTGATTGATGATAAAAGGAGAAATGGAAAATGGTGAACACATGGAAGCAGCGAAGTTGGGAAGGTAGGGGAAACGGGTTCAAGGTCGTTAGATGCACAGGGTAAGCGCAAGAAAAAAATGCCCAAAATATGATATATAGGCAATGCTAATCCCAATAATGAAGTTTGATTCTTAGCTTTATTGCGATTATTCTCAGTATTATTGAGAGCCAAGT
>JAABUZ0100001936.1_pt1 | contig 36575 bp, 37 predicted proteins | sample 5562091 | NCBI WGS metagenome assembly JAABUZ01 (sample SAMN12813069, study PRJNA571459) | rock metagenome | isolation source: Antarctica rocks | place: Antarctica: Victoria Land, Linnaeus Terrace sud | collected 2015-12-21 | reverse complement strand
AACAAACACGCGAAGCCGTTCCTCTGGACAAAGTCGGCGACGGCGATCCTGCGCAAGATCAAGAAGTGCCATACTACTTATGGGTCAGCACACTAGTGTCGGGATTCTAGGTGGAGCGGTTCGTCGTCCCCGTAACGCCGCTGCGCGTCCTGACCGTCTTTGGCACGCGCCCCGATACCATCAAAATGGCCCCCGTCGTACGTACGCTCAGGCAGTTCGGTTCGCTCGTCGAACCGATCGTCTGCGTGACGGCACAGCACCGTCAACTGCTCGACGACCTACTCGCTCTTTTTGCGATCGTGCCCGACTTCGATCTCGATATCATGCGCCACGATCAGACGATCACGCAGATTACGACGCGCGTGCTCGAAGGCATGGAACCCGTGCTCGCGGCCGCGAAACCCGACGTCGTTCTCGTTCACGGCGACACGTCGAGCAGCACGGCCGCGGCTCTGGCCGCGTTCTACGCCAGAGTGCCCGTCGGCCACGTTGAAGCGGGCCTGCGCACGACGACGCCGTCGGAGCCGTTCCCCGAAGAGATGAATCGGCGGCTCACGGGACGGTTGGCGGCGTTCCATTTTGCGCCGACGTCGCGGGCGCGTGCCAACCTCGAACGTGAGAACGTCGACCCGCGCGATATCGTCGTGACGGGCAACACCGTCATCGATGCGTTTCTCGCCGTCGCCGAGCGCGACGTCGCGTTCGAAGAGCCGGTGTGGGCGGGGCTCGATCCATCGCGGCCGTGGATCTTCGTGACCGCGCACCGTCGCGAAAATCACGCGCTGATGCCGGAGATTTGCGACGCGCTCGCCGAAATCGCGGCCTTCCCGCAACGGCCTCAAATTTTGTGGCCCGTGCATCCATCGCCGCACGTCGCACCGGTCGCCCACGCGCGTCTCGACGGCATCGCGGGAATCAAGCTCGTCGCGCCGCTTCCGTACGACGTAACGGTACGCAGCATCGAGCGGTCCGCGCTCGTCCTCACCGATAGCGGCGGATTACAAGAAGAAGCGCCGTGCCTGGGCAAACCCGTGCTCGTCATGCGCGATGAGACCGAACGTCCCGAGGGGATCGAGGCGGGGACGCTCGAGCTCGTGGGACCGCATCGATCGGCGATCGTCGCAGCGACGCGGCGCTTGCTCGAAGACGAGCGCGCGTACGCTCGGATGGCGCGCGCGAATAATCCTTATGGCGACGGCCGCGCCGCCAACCGGATCGTCGCATGGCTGCTCGCCCGCATGCGGGACTACGCCTATCCCTGCGAATTCGCGGTAAGCCCCGTGAAGGCGTCCTAGCGCCGCGGGCACCGTTCGCAAGGACTCGCGGTCGGGCAACCGAACAGACGAAGCGCCATGCCGGAGGCCGATTTGCGTGCGTACTATGGGCGCAAGCTGCCGATGGCGGGTTTGTCTATTCTGTTCGGAATCTCGGCCGGTGTCGTCCTAGCGACGCGCTCGCCGATTGCGGGAATCGCGCTGGTCTTCGGGACGTGCTGCGGAATTGCGAACGCCTACCTCACGATGCGGGGCGCCGAACGGCTCGTCGACCACCGAAGCGTCTCGTCTTTCGTCTTTAGCAGTATCTTACGAATAGGCGTTTTCGGTATAGTACCGGTGGAGTTCGCGCTGCACGGCCCCTGGTGGTCGATGGGCGCGTACTTTATCGGGTTTTTTACGCCACTGGCGCTCTACACCGTACTCGTAGCGCGCAGCCTTCGGACAGGATGACGTGAAAGAGGGAATCGGAACGCACAGCCTATGGAGGTTGCCGCTGATCGGCAACGTGCATAGCGATACGATTCTCACGACGTGGATCGCCATGTTCGTGGCACTCGCGCTTCTGGCATTCGTCGGCAGCAGCTACCGCACGCCGCACGCCGGCAAGACGCAGACCGTGCTCGAGGGCATCGTCGATTACATCTCCGATATGGTTCACGGGTCGCTGGGCAAACGCGGCGAACCGTTCGTGCCGTTTTTCATCGCGCTGTTCATCTTCATTTTCTTGCTCAACCAATTCGGCGTCTTCCCGTTCCGGGCGCTGGGTCTGCCGTTCGGGGGTGCCCCGACCGGGGATATCAATACGGCGATTCCGCTGGCGCTCATCGTCTTCTTCCTAATCCAATACATGACGATCAAGCTCAAGGGAATCGGTGGTTACGGGCACCTCTTCAAGCCGATCTTTTTGGCTCCAATCAATATTCTCGAAGAGCTGGTACGTCCGGTCACGCTTGCGGCGCGACTCTTTTTTAATATCTTCGTCGGCGAACTGCTCTTCATCATCATCGCCTCGATCGTCAATGCGAAGGTATCGGTCGGCCCGGTGAACCTGTCGGTCGTCGTGAGCGTGTTGCCGTTCTTTATCCAGTTTTTCAATTTCTTCGTCGGTACGGTGCAGGCGTTCGTGTTCACGCTGCTCGGCATCGTCTATCTTTCGCTCGCGATCGGCGACGAACACTAGCACATCCACGAAAGGTTCTTTACAGTGAGTTCAGAGAGCTTAGTTGCCGCGGCGACGATCATTGCGTTCGGATTGATCGTCCTCGGCGTCGCCTTCGGCTCGGCCGTGGGCGACGGCATCGTCGCTTCGAAAGCCGTCGAAGCGATCGCGCGCCAGCCCGAAGCGCGCCCCAACATCTTCACGTTCCTGTTCCTGGGCGTCGGCGTGCTGGAAGCGTTTCCGATCATCGCGCTCGGCCTCGCGTTCTATCTGCTGCTCGTCGTCGCGAACGTTCCCGCGCTGCTGTCGCACCTCTCGAAGTAATTTCGTAAGATGTTTCTCGCGCCCGACGGGACGTTTTGGGTCCAGCTCGTCAACTTCGCGATTTTCTTTGCGATTTTGAACGTCGTCTTTTTGCGCCCCGTCGGCGCCGCGATCCGGAAGCGCCGCGCGCATATCGAGGGCGTTCGAAGCGACTACGATCGCTACGCGCGTCAGGTCGCAGGCTCCCGCTCGGAAGCCGACGCAAAGCGCGCCGCGGCGCGGCGTGAGGCCGAAGAAACCGTCGCCAACGCGAAGGCCGTCGCCGAAAGCGAAGCGGCCGCGCTCGTCGCCGCACGAGGAGAAAAAGCGCAGGCGATCGTCGACGAAGCGCGCGCAACGGTCGCAAGCGAAATCTCGACGGCGCGCCTGCGCGAGGGTGAACTGTCGGAAAATCTGGCGCGGACGCTGCTCGAACGCGCGATCGGATCGAACCGGTGAACGATCGGTTCTACGAACAGCTAGCGACGTACAGTCAAGTCGTCGCGTCGCTGCTCTTCATCGTCGTGATCGTGGTCCTGTGGCGTAAGTACCTCGCGCCCGCCGTCATCGCTTCGCAAGCCCGCAAGAATGCCGAACTGGCCGATTCCGAAGCGCGCCGCGATGCGGCTCGAGCCGAAACCGAAGTCGCGCAGCGCGGCATCGCCACCGCCGAAAGCGATGCGCATGCTATACGCGGGCGTGCCGCGGCCGACGCCGAAGCGGTGCGCGCGCGTATCCTTACCGAAGCGCATGCCGAAGGCGAACGGCTCGTGCGCAACGCCGATGGCGAGCTCGACCGAGGGCGGGTTGCGGCGCGCGACCGGCTCCGCAGCGAGCTGCTCGAGCGTGCGATGCAGATCGCGCGCGATGCTTCGGCCCACCTCGACGACACGATCGATCGTCGCCTCGTCGGAGACGCCGTCGATACCGCCGAGAGAGGGAACGCTTAGTGCAGAACCAGACGCTCGCGCGACGCTACGCGACCGCCATATTTGGCATCGCCAAGGCCGCGGGCACGATCGATCCGATCGGCCGCGACCTGCAGAGCGCTGCAGCCGCCATCTATAGTACCGATGCCGTGCGCCGCTTCTATCTTTCGCCCGTTTTCGGACGCAAGAAGAAAGAAGCGCTACTGCTCGACGTCTTCGGCGAACGTCTCGACGTTACGGCACTGCACGCCCTGCTGTTGCTCGTGCGAAAACGCCGCGAAGTGCTGCTCCGGCCGATCGTAAGCGAATATCAAAAGCTCGCGCTGGCAGCCGCCGGTAAGGAGCCGCTCGAAATCGTAAGTGCTCGCGAGCTCGGCGCGGCGGAACTCCGCGATATCGTCGCGCGCCTTTCGGCGTCGTACGCGAAAAACTTTGACGTCACGCAGCGGACCGATCCGAGCCTGCTCGGCGGCGTCCGCATCACCATGGGCGACCGTCGTATCGACGGTTCGCTCGCGGGCCGCCTCGAAGAACTCTCGCGCGAACTTTTCGCGCGCAACTAAAAGTCTCGAATAGGAACGCACCCACATGATCAACGCAGACGAAATCGCCGGAATCTTACAGGGTCAAATCGCGAATTTCAAGAGCGACGTTCGCGAAGACCAAATAGGAACCGTCATCGAGGTCGGCTCGAGCATCGCCCGCGTCTACGGGCTCGAGGCCGTGCAGCAATCGGAACTGGTCGAATTTCCGAGCGGCCTGCAAGGCATCGCGCTCAATCTCGAGGAGGATAACGTCGGCGTTATCATTCTTGGATCCGATACCGAAATCAAAGAGGGCATGCAAGTGCGCCGCACGGGCCGCATCGCCTCGGTGCCGGTGGGGGATGCCCTGCTGGGACGCGTCGTCGATCCGCTCGGGAATGCTGTGGACGGCAAGGGCGCGATCCCGACGAAAAAGTATCGCACGATTGAAAACACCGCGCCAACGGTCATCGAGCGCCAGCCGGTGAAGCAGCCGCTGCAGACCGGCATCCGCGCGATCGACGCCCTCATTCCGATCGGTAAGGGGCAGCGCGAACTCATCATCGGCGACCGTCAGGTGGGCAAGACGGCGATCGCCCTCGACGCCATCATCAATCAAAAAGGCCGCAACGTCTTTTGCATCTACGTCGCGATCGGGCAGAAGAATTCGACCATTTCGGCGCTGGTCTCGCGGCTCGAGAGCGAAGGCGCGATGGAGTACACCACGGTCGTCACGACCTCACCCTCCGACTCGCCGGCGCTGAAGTACATCGCGCCCTACGCGGGCTGTGCGATGGGCGAAGAACTCATGTATCAAGGCAAAGACGTTCTCATCATTTACGACGATCTCACCAAGCACGCGATCGCGTACCGCGAAGTTTCGCTGCTGCTGCGCCGGCCGCCGGGACGCGAAGCGTATCCAGGCGACATTTTCTTCTTGCATTCGCGGCTACTCGAACGCTCGGCAAAATTATCCGACGAAAAAGGCGGCGGCTCGCTCACCGCGTTGCCGGTCATCGAGACGCAGGCGGGCGACGTGTCGGCGTACATTCCGACCAACCTGATCTCGATTACCGACGGCCAAATTTACCTGACCACGACGCTGTTCTTCCAGGGGATCCGGCCCGCCGTGGACGTCGGAATCTCGGTTTCACGCGTCGGCTCGTCGGCACAAACCAAGGCGATGAAGTGGGTCGCGGGCCAACTCAAGCTCGATCTAGCGCAGTATCGCGAACTCGCCGCATTTGCGAAACTTTCCAGCGACCTCGATAAGAACACGCAAGCGACGCTGACGCGCGGGGAGAAGATCACCGAAGTGCTCAAGCAGCCGCAGTATCAACCGCAGGACGTTTCCGAACAAGTCATTCTGATCTACGCGGCTACCAAAGGCTATCTCACCAACATCGAGACGGCGCGCCTGCAAGACTGGTCGCATTCGTTCCTGCGTTATCTCGCCTCGACGAAGCCCGAAATCTTGCAGTCGATTCAGGACACCAGTGCGTTGTCGGACGATAACGCCAAGGCACTGGTTTCGGCAATCGAAGCCTATAACCAGACGTTCTGATGCGCCGAATAGGGATGTTCGAGAATGCCTAGCGTTCGCGATCTACGCGACCGGATACGATCGCTGAAGAATACGCAGCAGATCACCAAAGCGATGAAGCAAGTGGCGGCTGCGAAGATTCGACGCGCGGAACTGGTTCAGAAGCAGGCGCGACCGTATGCGGACGCACTCGGGGCGATGTTGCGCGATTTGATGCAGGCGGTGGGATCCGTCGATCATCCGTTTATGAAGCCGGGCGCAGTGGGCGCTCCGCGCGGCGTTGTCTTGATGACGGCGGATAAGGGGCTCGCCGGGTCGTTTAATTCCAACGTCATTCGGGCGGCGGAATCGTACGTCCGGACGAACGGGAACGTCGTCTATTACGCGGTCGGGAATAAGGCGAAAAACGCGACGAAACGGATGGGATCGGAAACGGCGTATTCGGCGTCGCTCGCGACAGGCGAAAAGCTGTCGATCGCGCGTGAGGTCTCGGCGAGGGTAACCGACGATTTCACGAGCGGCAAGATTTCCGAGATCGTTCTCATTTCATCGAAGATGATATCGGTCATGGTGCAGCGGCCCGAGGCGCGGACGCTGGTGCCGATCGTGGCTGAGAAACGGGAAGCGGCGACGGGACCGCGCGCCGATGTCGAATTTGCGCCGTCTCCGGAGATCGTCCTTACCCGGCTCTTGCCGAAGTATCTGGAATTCACGATCTTTTCGGCGATGCTGGAGACCGATGCGGCGTTCTACGCGGCGCAGTTGATCGCGATGTCGAACGCGACGGATAATGCCGGCAAGCTGCTCGACGATCTGACCCTGGCGATGAATAAAGCGCGACAAACGGCAATTACTACCGAGATGCTCGAAATCGTCGGCGGCGCGGAAGCGCAAGCCGGTTAGTCGAAAAAGGAAGACGCTCATCATGTCAATCGCTTCTGCGGCCGGAGCCGGAGCCGGCGCAAACTCGGCGGAGCCGGCGGCGCCCGGACGGATCGTTCAAGTGCTCGGTAACGTCGTCGATGTGGAGTTCACGGCGGAGACGTTGCCGAATATCAACACGGCGCTCACCGTGCAAGTCGGCGGCGCGAGCGGCAGCGCGTCGAACGGGCACGCCGCACTGGCGCAGAGCGACGGTATCGAGCTCGGCGGAACGGCGATGATGGCGCGCGAGCTCGTGCTCGAAGTGCAAGACGAGCTGGGCAACAATCAGGTGCGTTGCCTCGCGATGGGTTCGACCGATGGGCTCGTTCGCGGCCAAGCCGTCGCCAGCACCGGTGCGCCGATTACGATTCCGGTCGGTGAAGGCACGCTCGGACGGATCTTCAACGTCCTGGGCAAAGCGATCGACTCGGACGAACCGGTGACGGCAGCTGCGATGTGGCCGATCCATCGCGACGCACCGAATTTCGCGTCCCAAGATCCGACGCCGAAAATCTTCGAGACCGGCATCAAGGTCATCGACTTGATGGCCCCCTACACGCGCGGCGGCAAGGTCGGGCTTTTTGGAGGCGCGGGCGTCGGCAAAACCGTTCTCATTCAGGAACTCATCCGCAACATCGCGCAGGTCCATAAGGGTTTCTCGGTTTTTACCGGCGTCGGCGAGCGCACGCGCGAAGGCAACGATCTCTGGCTCGAAATGAAAGAGTCGGGCGTGCTGGCGCAGACGGCGCTCGTCTTCGGTCAGATGGACGAACCGCCGGGCGTGCGTTTCCGCATCGCGCAGACGGGCGTTACGATGGCGGAATATTTTCGCGACGAGAAGGGCGCCGACGTGCTGCTCTTCATCGACAACATCTTCCGCTACATGCAGGCGGGTTCGGAAGTCTCGGCGCTGATGGGCCGCATGCCGTCGGCCGTCGGTTATCAGCCGACGCTCTTCACCGAGATGGGCGCGCTCGAAGAGCGCATCACCTCCACTCAGAAAGGGTCGATCACCTCGGTGCAGGCCGTGTACGTCCCGGCCGACGATTACACCGACCCCGCGGTCGCCACGACCTTCGCACATTTGGACGCGACCACCGCGCTCTCGCGATCGATCTCCGAACTCGGCATCTATCCCGCCGTCGATCCGCTCCAATCGTCGTCGCGCATCCTGGATCCGCAGATCATCGGCGAGGAACACTACCGCGTCGCCCGCGGCGTGCAAGAAACGTTGCAGCGCTACAAAGACCTGCAAGACATTATCGCGATCCTCGGCGTCGAAGAACTTTCCGAAGATGACAAGGTCGTGGTCGGTCGCGCGCGGCGCATGCAGCGGCTGTTCTCGCAGCCATTTTTCGTCGCCGAACAGTTCACGGGCCGCAGCGGCAAATACGTCAAGCTCGAAGATACCATCGCGTCGTTCAAGGAAGTTCTCGATGGCAAACTCGACGATCTCCCCGAGCAGGCGTTCTACATGGCGGGCGGCATCGACGAAGTGAAAGCGAATGCCGAAAAATTGGGCGCGAACGCCTAGTGGCCGGCAACACGATCCCCTTTCGGCTCATCACGCCGGTCGCGGTCGCTTACGAGGGCGAGGCGGAACTCGTGATCGCCGTCGGCACCGAAGGCGAAGAGGGTATTCTGCCGTCGCACGCACCGTTCCTGACGGCGCTGCGGCCTGGCATTCTGCGGGCAAACGTCGTCGAGAACGGCGAAACGGTGCGCCTCGAATTTGCGACGAGCGACGGCTTCATGCAAGCGCTACCCGACCGCCTGGTCGTGCTGGTCGATGCGGCGATATCGCGCGATAAAATCGACTCAGCAGTAGCGCGAGCCGAGCTCGAAGCGGCGACCGATCGGCAGAAAGTGCTGACGCCGCAAACGGCGGTTTACGCGGGCGAACAGTCCCTCATCGATTTTGCAAACGCGCGGTTGACGCTCGCTTCATAAAGGTTAGGCATCGACGATCGCTGCGCCGCTCCCGTGTAGCCCAAAGGGGTTCGTATCGTAGGGAGTCCGAATCCGAGTTGCTCGCGTCGCGCCTTCCCAGGTATCATCAATGAACCTCCTCGATCGTCTCGAAACGACCCTCCGCGTACGCGGCGGCCACCAGCTGTCGGGTTCGGTGGAAACGCACGGCGCCAAGAACGCGGCGCTTCCGATCATGGCGGCCGCCCTGCTCGCGACGACGCCCGTCACGCTGCACCGCATTCCGCGCATCACCGACGTCTCGGTGATGTGGCAACTGCTCGAAGCGCTTGGCGCGCGCATGCGCTCTGAAGGCAACGGCACGGTGACGATCGACGCGTCAAACATCTCAAAACAGCGCGCGCCGTATACGCTGGTCCGTAAACTCGCGGCATCGTTCGATCTCGTTGGGCCGCTGCTCGGACGTTTTGGCCGGGCCGAAGTTCCACTGCCCGGCGGCTGCGTGCTCGGTACGCGCGCGACCGATATGCACGAACAAGCTTTTCGCGCGCTCGGCGCCGAGGTCTCCAACGCGCACGGCTATCTCATCGCCGAAGTGAAGGGCAAGACGCTCGTCGGCGCCGATATGGAGTTCCGCTTGCCCAGCGTCGGCGCGACGAAGAACGCGATGCTCGCGGCGGTGACGGCGACCGGCACGACCACGTTGCGTAACGTCGCGATGGAACCCGAAGTCGTCGACCTCGCAAATTTCCTCGTTGCGATGGGCGCGAAGATCAGAGGTCAAGGCGGCGATACGATCGTCGTCGATGGCGTGCGCGAACTCCACGGCGTCGAATACGAAATCATCCCGGACCGCATCGTTACGGGCACGCTGCTGCTCTCGGGTTGTGCGACGCGCGGCGACGTAACGGTGCAGCGCTGCGAGCCCGAACATCTCCAAGCGGTGATGATGAAGATGTCCGAATGTGGCGTCAACGTCACCTCCGGCGACGATTGGATTCGCGTTCGCGCCGATGGCATCACGGGCGGCACCGATATCCTCACCGCGCCGCATCCCGGTTTTCCGACCGACCTGCAACCGCCGATGCTCAGTTTTCTCTGTACGGCGCCGGGCAAGAGCGTCATCGAAGAAACGATCTTCAACGCGCGTTTCTCGTACGTCAACGAACTCGCGCGCATGGGCGCCGACGTACGCGTGGCAATCGAAAACAATACGGCGTTGATTCGCGGCGGTGCCGCGCTCTCCGGCGCGCCGGTCGAAGCGCCCGATATCCGGGCGGGCGCGGCGCTCGTGGTCGCCGGTCTGGCAGCGCAGGGCGAAACCGAAATCATCGGCCTCGAGTACGTCGACCGCGGTTACGAGCGCCTCGAAGAGATGCTTTCAGCGCTTGGCGGTCAGGTGCAACGCTCGAGCGGAATCGCCCCGACGCTCGAGCCGCTGGGCATGTACGAGACGACTGCCTACCCGAAGGTGGTCTAGGGCGCGCACGCAATCTCCCGAAGTCATTCTTCCTGGAGAGTTCGTGGATATCGGGATCGATCTAGGCACGGCCAACGTGCTCGTCTACGTCAAGGGCAAAGGCATCGTGCTGCGCGAGCCGTCGGTCGTCGCGAAAGACATTCGAACGAACAAAACGCTCGCCGTCGGCGAAGAAGCGCGCCAGATGTTGGGTCGGACCCCGAGCAATATTCAAGCGATCCGGCCGTTGCGCGACGGCGTGATCGCCGATTTCGAAGTCACCGAGATCATGCTGAACTACTTTATCAAAAAAGTAACGCGCAGCCGGTCGTTCTTCGATAGTCTCCTGCGTCCCAAACCCTCTGTCGTCATTTGCGTTCCCGCCGAGATCACGAGCGTCGAGGAGCGCGCCGTGCGCGATGCCGCGAAGCTCGCGGGCGCGCGCAGCGTCGAGATCATTGAAGAGCCGATGGCGGCGGCGATCGGAGCCGGTCTGCCGATCGACGGGCCGACGGGAAACATGGTCGTCGATATCGGCGGCGGAACGACGGATGTCGCCGTCATCTCGCTCGGCGGCATCGTCGTCTCGCAATCGCTGCGCGTCGCCGGCAACAAGCTCGACGAGTCGATCATCCGCCACATTCGTCGCGTTTACAATCTCATGATCGGCGAACGCACGGCGGAAGAGATCAAGATTCGCATCGGCTCGGCCTACCGGCTGGATGCGGAAATCGTCATGGAGATCCGCGGACGCGATCTCATCAACGGTCTACCGAAAACCGTGAAGATTACGAGTGAAGAAGTTCGCGAAGCGCTTTCGGAGCCGCTGCAATCGATCGTCGAAGCGGTCAAATCCGTGCTCGAGAAAACGCCGCCGGAACTCGCAGCCGACATCATCGACCGCGGCATCATTCTCACGGGCGGCGGCGCGCTGCTGCGCGGCCTCGACACGCTCCTGGGCGAAGTGACGGGTATCCCGGTCATCATCGCGGACGATCCGCTCTCGTGCGTCGCGATCGGCACGGGGCTGCGCGTCCGGCTCTAGGCTTCCGGTTTTATGCGAATCGCATGCTGATCGCCATGTCGCGATTGAACCGGAATCTTTACGTCGCCGTCGGGCAAAGCCCGAAGGCCTCCTAGCGGGTGCGTGTAGCGTCAACCGGCCGAGCGCCGGGCCGCATCTTCGAAACGCGCCGTATGCGGGTGAGCGCCATTGCCGACGCCGTCGCGGCCACCGTGCGGAGCGGCGGGACGGTGATCTTCCCGACCGATACCGTCTACGGTATCGGCTGCGATCCGATGCAGCCGGCGGCCATCGAAAAGATTTTCGCGCTCAAAGGGCGCCCGCGCACGAAGCCGCTCTCGCTGCACATTGCGACGGTTATGGAACTCTTGGAGTACACCGAACACAACGCGCTGGCGGCTCGCGCGGCCCAAGCGTTCCTGCCGGGAGCGTTGACTTTGATCGTGCGCCGGCCGTCGTTTGTGGACGCGGGCGTCGCGGCCGGCTTGGCGACGCTCGGTCTGCGCGTGCCCGATCACGCCGCGTGCCGGGCAATCCTCGAGCGCTGCGGTCCGCTCGCCGCGACGAGCGCAAATTTTTCCGGGGAGCCGGCGCATACCGGCGCCGGCTGCGCACCCGTTCTGCCACCCGCCGACGTCCGCGTCGACGCCGGCCCGACGCCGCTGCGCGCCGAATCGACGATCGTCGACGTTTCCGGGAAGCGGCCACGACTGCTTCGTGCGGGAGCCATCGCGGTCTCTGCGCTCGAAGACGTGCTGGGTCCGCTCGAACGTCCGCGCTTTGGACCCAAGACTGGAGACTCGTCGTCATGAGCCCACGCCGCACCGCCGGTCCCGCAGGTAAGGCTCGCGTTTGGGCAGCTGTCGCCGTAGCCGCGTTGGCATTGGGTCAGCCGTTCGGGGCGGTCGCGCAAACCGCCGCACGCAACATCGCGGGCTTCGATCGCATCCAAACGGCTCAAATCCATTTCAATTTGAATAACGGCGATTTCTCGATTCCTGTCCCCTTCTCCGCAACTCGTCAAGGAACCGACGTAACGGCCGACCGTGCAAACGGAAATTCCAAGACGAAGATTTTGCACGCGGAAGGACACGTCGTCGTGCATCAAAATCAGCCGCTCGCGAGTGGGGGGAAGGCGACCGACCTCACGCAGCGGCCGTCGACGTTGACGTGCGATAAGCTCGACGTCGACAGCACGCGAAAACTCTACACGGCGACGGGAAACATGCATTTCACGCAGGTGGGCGGACGCGACGCAACCTCCGATGCGGCCGTCCTCGACGACGTCACGCACAAGCTGCACATGCAGGGCCACGTGCGCGTGAAAAACGGCGAGCAGACCATCGCGGCCGATACGCTCGATTACGATACGGTGTCGGGACAACTCGACGGCAACGGCAACGTGACGATCACGTCGCCCGTCGAATCGCCGCCCGCGATCGCGCGTCCGAAGAAGCGGAAGCTTCCAATATAGAGGTGCGGGTCGCGAACTTCCGAGTCGCGCCATGGCGCGCGCGCTCGATGCCGGCCAGTCATTCGTGAGTACGCGTAACGGCACACCGGTTGGCGAGTTGCGCTCATCGAGGCGGACGACGTTCGTATTCCAGGCGGTACGACCAGTACACGAGTCGTCACGTTCAACATGTTAGTCGAGGTAGCCGATGCCTAAGCGTCCAGCTCGGAGTTCCGGACTTTTCGAAAAAGAAGGCGTCGCGCCGCTCGCCGCGCGCATGCGGCCGCGCACGCTCGCCGAGTTCGTCGGCCAAGATCAGATCGTCGGTCCCGGACACGCGCTGCGGACGGCGATCGAAAACGACACCGTGCCGTCGATGATCCTGTGGGGACCGCCGGGCACCGGGAAAACGACGCTTGCGGAAATCATGGCGAGCGCCACGGGCTCGGAGTTTGTCGCGCTCTCGGCGGTCAGCGCGGGAGTGGCCGATCTGCGGGCGGTCGTCGCCGCTGCGCAACGCGCCCAAAGCTTGGGAAAACGCACGATTCTCTTCGTCGACGAAATCCATCGCTTCAATAAATCGCAGCAGGATGCGGTCTTGCCGTACGTCGAGGACGGCACGATCACGCTGATCGGGGCGACGACTGAAAACCCATCGTTCGAAGTGAATTCCGCCCTGCTCTCGCGCTCGCGCGTCTTCGTCTTGTACGCGCTTACCGACGACGATATCACCTTACTCATCCGGCGCGCGCTCGCGGATACCGAACGTGGCCTCGGCGGTGGACGTATCGCGCTCGTAGACGACGCGCTCGAAGCGCTCGCGCGGCTGGCTAACGGCGATGCGCGCGTCGCACTGGGAACGCTCGAATTCGCGGCGAGCGCCGCACCGCGCGCGGCCGACGGGTCGCGGACGATCGATCGCACGCTGATCGCGGATGCGATGCAGCGCCGCATCGTCGCCTACGATAAGAAAGGCGACAACCACTACGACGTCATCAGCGCGTTCATCAAAGCGGTTCGCGGAAGCGATCCCGACGCCGCGGTGTATTGGCTCGCACGCATGATCGATGCGGGAGAAGATCCGCTGTTCATCGCGCGGCGCATCGTCATCCTCGCCTCGGAAGATATCGGGCTCGCGGACTCGCGGGGCTTGCAAGTCGCGATGGCCGCACAGCAAGCCGTGCATTTCATCGGTTTGCCCGAAGGCTTCTATTCGCTCGCACACGCGACGTTATATTTGGCGACGGCGCCGAAATCCAATAGCGTCGGTCGCGCTTATAAGGCCGCACTCGCGGACGTCGAGGAAACGCGCAACGATCCGGTGCCGCTCAACTTGCGCAACGCACCTACGGGACTGATGCGTGGGCTCGGCTACGGCAAAGGCTATCGGTACGCGCACGACGATTATGCGTTCGCCGGTGCCGGCGGAACGCGGCCGCCCAGCGAACGTCTCGAACCGTATCTTCCCGAAAATCTGCAGCAGCGGGCCTATTACGAACCCGGCGCACAAGGCGAGGAGGGTGATTTGCGGGACTGGATCGCCGCGAGGCGGGCGGGCGCGGCGCTGACGGCCGAACTCTAGCTTTCGCTGCGTGCTACCATTGCGCGCATGAACGACCGCATCTATTTCGACCACGCGGCGACGACGCCGCTGGGCGTCGAGGTGCTTGCTGCGATGACGCCTTACTTCGTCAGTTACAATCCGAGTTCGCTCCACGCCGAAGGTCGCGCCGCTCGGGCGGCGATCGATGTCGCTCGCGCGACGGCCGCGCGCTGCCTGGGCGCGCAACCGCGCGAAATCGTCTTTACCGGCAGCGGCTCGGAAGCGAACAATCTCGCGATCGTCGGTGCGGCGCGAGCGGCGCGTTCCGCGAGCGGCGCCCGCCACGTCGTGACCGTGGCGACCGAGCACCACGCCGTCTTGCACGCGGTCGATGCGCTCGCGGCCGACGGCTTCGAAATAACGGTGCTTCCAGTCGACGGCAACGGCGTACTGGCTGTCGACGTTTTCGCGGCGGCGCTCCGACCCCAGACGGCGCTCGCGGCCATCATGCTCGCGAACAACGAGATCGGCACGCTGCAGCCGGTTGCCGAACTCGCGCGCGTCGCGCACCGCCGCGGCGTACTCTTTCATACCGATGCGGTGCAGGCGCCGGGTCGCATCCCGCTCGATGTCACCGAGCTCGGGGTCGATCTGCTCGCACTTTCGGCGCATAAGTTCGCGGGCCCCAAGGGGGTCGGTGCGCTCTACGTGCGCGCCGGGACGGAACTTCAGCCGCTGGTCGTGGGGGGGCCCCAGGAAGCTGGGCGCCGGGCGGGCACGGAGAACGTCGCCGGTATCGTCGGGTTCGCCCACGCTCTCGCGAATGCGACGGCGCATCTGGCGACCGAAGCCCCGCGTTTGGGGACGCTCCGGGACCGTTTCGAGGGGATGTGCCTGAGCGCGATTCCGGGCGCACGCGTCAACGGAGCCGGGGCGCCGCGCCTTCCCAACCTCGCGAGCCTCGCGTTCGCGGGGGTGCCCGCGACCGACTTGCTGGTGCGGCTCGATTTGGCCGGTATGGCGATTTCGACCGGAAGCGCGTGTGCCGCCGGCTCTGCGCAGCCCAGTCACGTCGTCGCGGCGCTGATGGCCGAGCCGTGGGTGAGCCCGGCTACCGTGCGCTTTTCGCTCGGCAGCTCGACGAGCGAGCAGGACGTGGATCGTCTGGTGCGCGTGCTTGCGGAGATTGTCCGGGCTATGCGTGACGCAGCGCGCAATTTGGGTACAGCACCCACCGGTTTGCATACGCGCTCTTCGGAGGTACGTTCTTGACTTATTCGACCGAATGGTGGTCGATCGCATGGTCTGTCGGTATCGGTATCGGGTCGGTTCTAATCGGACTTGGCGTTCTCATACTTTGTCTGCGTGCCGGAGCCTTACTCGTGCGCGTCGGCCGAACGCTCGACGAGGTGGACCGCCAGATTCCCGTTCTGTCTGCTCCGATTGCGACGACGCTAACGCACGTGGGCGGCATCGCCGATACAGCTGATGTGACTCTCGCACGTCTCGGGGTCGTTGCCGGTCAACTCGAAGGCGTCGCAGCTAGCGCATCGCGTACGGCCGGCACGCTTGGCAATATGGTTTCGAGCACAGCGACCTCTTGGCGCAAACCGAAAGCGGACGCAGCGGCTCGCGAATCGATTTGAGCGACATGGCGCGCAACAACGGCGAGCTTTTTATGGGGCTTTTTACCGGAACTCTCGTCGGCGCGTCGCTCGCGATGGTCCTCGCTCCGGCGTCGGGTGAAGAGATGCGCGAAGCGTTGCGGTCGAAAGCGCGCGACGCCGCCGAACGTGCCGCCGCCCGGCCCGAATCCGTCTAGCCCGCTCATTCATCGAACGTAGGAGAAAAATTGGATATCAAGGTGCACGTCCGCGAATCGGACGACGACGCGTACGTCGTCGAACTCGGCGGTGAAATCGACGTCTATACGTCCCCGAAAGTCAAAGATGCGATCACGGAGCTCATCGATCAGGGTCACTACAATCTCGTTATCAATCTCGAAAAAGTTCGCTACATCGATTCCACGGGGCTCGGCGTTTTGATCGGCGGTCTCAAGCGCGTTCGGGAACACGGTGGGTCGGTCAATCTGGTCTGCACGAACCCGCAGATCAAGAAGATTTTCGACATTACCGGACTCGTGAAAATATTCGGCATTTTCGACGATGAGGCGGGCGCCAAAAAGGCGTTGGCGTGAACGCTCCCGAGCCGAGCTCGGAGCATCTCGGCACGGTCGAGCTTCGCATTCCGAGCAAGCCGGAATGGGTTGCCGTCGCGCGGCTCGCGGTCGCGGCGATCGCGAACAGGCTCCCTTTTTCCGTCGAGGAAATCGAAGATCTCAAGCTCGCGATCGCCGAAGCATGCACGATCTGTATCCAGCAAGGTCCGGGCAGTCAGACGATCGATATGACGTGTCACGCAAGTTCGGCCGAACTGCGGGTCGAAGCCCGCGATGGCCGTTACCGGCCGCGCGACGATAAGCCGGCGCCCAACGCGCCGCCGGGCATGGCGGTCGAAGGCGAAGGCCTCGGCATCTTTCTCATTCAGGCGCTAACGGACAAGCTGGAGTACCACGTCGATCCGCATCTCGGTACCGAGTTGATCATGATCAAGCGCGTCGGCGCATAGGTTCCATGGAGTCAGCCCCTCGCGTCGACGACGAGCGCTGGGACCGCGCTCGGACGCGCGACGCTTTCGCACGTCTTGCCGTCGCTCGCAACGAGCGTACGAGCGATGCGGAACGTCTGCGCGACGAACTCGTCGTCGCGCACCTCAATCTCGTCCGGTATCTCGCCGTCAAGTTCGCCAACCGCGGCGAAGCGCTCGACGATCTCATCCAAGTCGGGACGGTCGGCTTGATCAAGGCGATCGATCGTTTCGATCTCGAACGCGGCGTCGAATTTACCACGTACGCGACGCCGACGATCGTCGGCGAGATCAAGCGATACTTTCGCGATAAAGGTTGGGCGGTCAAAGTGCCGCGTCGCCTGCAGGAACTCAATCTCGCGGTCAATCGTGCGATCGAGAAGCTCACCGTCAACCTCGGCCATTCGCCGACGGTCCGCGAGCTCGCCGATCATTTGCACGCGTCGGAAGAAGAAATTCTCGAAGCGCAGGAACTCGGTCAAGCGTATAACTTGCTCTCGCTCGATACGGAAGTAACGGGCGAAGGCGATAAGAACGCGCAGACGCTCGCAGACTATATCGGCAAGATCGATCCGTCGCTGGCCAATCTGGAAGACCGAGCGAATCTCGAACGCGCCTTCGAGGTGCTCTCACGCCGCGAGCGCATCATTCTGTTTCTGCGCTTTTACGAGTCGATCTCGCAGACCGAAATTGCTAAACGACTCAACGTCTCGCAAATGCACGTTTCGCGGTTGCAGCAGAAGGCGCTCGAAAAGCTGCGCGACGTCCTCTCGGAAAAGTGACGTGCGAGCACGGCCTTGACGGTCGCGATGCGGAGCGTATACTAGGGGAGACGTGAGTGCACAAATTGCGGGAATCCTTCTCGGCATCTTTTCTTTACTGATGTCGGCGCTGATCTTCTGGGGCGGTTTCTTAGAAGAGAAGCGTGCCAACGCCAGTCGCGACGCCAGGGTCCGCTAGCCGTCCGCCAGGCTCCCTGGTCTATCGGACGATGCTTATCGCCATGTGGCGATTGAACCGGAAGCTTTTCGTCGCCGCCCGGCAAAGCCCGACGGTCTCCTAGGCGTTCGCCTGTACGAGCCGGAAAACCCAACGGGATCATGCGCTTCTCGAGCCAGGAATTGCGGCGATCGTTCGTCGATTTTTTCACGTCCAAGGGCCATCGGTTCGTCGCAGCGGCGTCGCTGGTTCCCGAAGCGATGTCGACGACGCTCTTTACGATCGCAGGCATGGAGCCGTTCGTACCAGCGTTTTTAGGCAACGTTCCGGCGCCGGCGCCGCGCGCCGTCAGCGTACAGCGCTGCTTGCGGGTCGCGGGTACGAAGTCGGATATCGAGAACGTCGGCCGTACCGGACGTCACGGCACGTTCCTGGAGATGCTCGGGAACTTCAGCTTCGGCGATTACTACAAGCGTGAAGCGATCCTTTGGGCGTGGGAGTATCTCACCCAGACGCTGCGTCTCGATCCGACGCGGCTTTATGTGACGGTCCACGTCTCCGATGACGACGCGCAGCGGCTCTGGGAGACCGAAATCGGCCTTGCACCCGAACGCATCACGCGTTTCGATGAAGACAACTTTTGGACGATGGGGCCAACCGGACCGTGCGGCCCATGCAGCGAGATCTTTTTCGATACGGGCGTGGCGAACGCGAGGGGCCCACACGATGCAGGCCCCAATCTCGGCGATCGCTTCGTCGAAATTTGGAATCTCGTTTTCCAGCAGTACGATCGCGCCGCCGACGGTACGCTCGCGGAGCTTCGAACGAAGAATATCGATACGGGAGCGGGATTCGAGCGTCTTCTCGCGATCGCCAACGGCAAGGCATCGATGTACGAGACGGATCTTTTTACCGACCTCGTCGCGGCGCAACCGGCGATCGGCCAATCGACGCTCGCACCGAGCGAACGACTGGTGCGGCAACGGATCGTCGCGGACCACGCGCGCGCAGCGACGTTTCTCATCGCCGACGGCGTCTATCCCTCCAATAACGATCGCGGCTACGTGTTGCGTTTTTTGATCCGGCGTGCGGTCCGCAACGGTCGTCTGCTCGGATATCCGGGCGGTTTTTTTGCACGGCTAGTACCGGCGGTCGTCACCTCGCTCGAAAGCGGCTATCCGCAATTACGTGCGGCGAGCGAGCGCATCGCGAACGCCCTCGCTAGCGAAGAGGCGGCCTTCGATCGCACGCTCGAACGCGGCAGCGAATTACTCGCGCAAAAGTTGGAAGTCGCGAAATCGAGCGAGCACGTGCTCGCCGGCGACGACATCTTCACGCTGCACGATACGTTCGGTTTTCCTTCCGAACTCACCAAAGAGATTGCGGGCGAGGCGGGCATATCCGTCGATCTCGACGGATTCGAAACGGCGATGAACGCCCAACGCGAGCGCGCGCGCAGCGACGCGCGCAGCAAGCGCGCGGTCGTCGGCGTCGCGGAGCTCCCGGCGACGCGCTCGAATTTCACGGGCTACGATGGGCTCGAAAGCGAGGCTGTCGTAACGACTATTTTCCGTGACGGCACGAGCGTCGGACGCATCGATGCGGGCGATGAGGCGCAGATCGTGCTAGATCGCACGTCTTTTTATGCGGAAAAAGGCGGCCAGATCGGCGACCGAGGCGTTATAGCCGACGCAGCATCGGAGGGAGTTGCCTTCGACGTGACGGACGCGCAATACGTCGGCGAGGCGATCGCACACCGCGGACGGCTCCGTTCGGGGTCGCTCGCCGTCGGCGCGCGCGTTCGGACTGCCGTATATCCCGCTTGGCGCGAAGAAATCCGGCGCCATCATACGAGCGCGCATCTGTTGCAGCGCGCGCTCAAAGACGTGCTCGGCGACGCCGTCGCGCAGGCCGGTTCGTGGGTCGGGATCGATCGCATGCGCTTCGATTTCCGGTCGCCCGGCGGTGCGCTCACCTCCGAGCAGCGTCGGGAGGTCGTGGCGCGGGTCAACGCGATGATACGCGACGACCATCACGCCAACGTTCGCGTCATGTCGGCAGCCGCTGCAGCCGAATCCGGTGCCATTTCGATGGCGGGAGAAAAGTACGGTGATGAAGTACGCGTCATCGCGTTCGGCCCGTCGATCGAGTACTGCGGCGGCACGCACGCGCACACCACGGGCGAACTCGGTCTCTTCCTCATCGTTTCCGAAAGCTCGATCGGAAGCGGAATCCGGCGCATCGAAGCGATCGTTTCGCAAGCCGCGGAGCGCTACGTGTTCGAGCAGCAACAGCTCGTCGGGGCGCTCGCGGATGCGCTTTCAGCGAAGCCCGTCGACCTCGCCGAACGCATCGAGCGTCTCCAAGCCGACGCGCGCGAGATGGAGCGTGCGCTCGAGGCGATGAAGGCCCGTCTCGCATCGTCCGATGCGGCCGCCTACGTCGCTGCGGCGGAAACGGTCGGCGGCAAGCCGCTCGTGGCTGCGATCGCGCGTGAAGCGGGCGCCGACGCGCTGAAGTCGCTCAATACGGCCATTCGGCAGAAGCTCGGACGCGGCGTCATCGCCCTCGCGGGGATCGACGGTGCGACGGTATCGTTGTTGGTTTCCGCGAGCGACGATCTCGTTCGCGAGGGCGTGCACGCGGGGAATCTTTTGCGAGCCGCCGCGCCCCACGTCGACGGCCGCGGCGGCGGCCAGGCCGCACAAGCGCAAGGCGGCGGGAAGTCTCCGGCCGGTGCGGGCGCCGCGCTCGACGCTATCCGTCAAGCGCTGGCGTAGGTGCGGCGTCGCATCCTCCGCGCCGTTGCCGGGACGCTCGCGCTCACGCTCTTGGGAGCGAGCGGGAACGCGACGCCGCACCCGCGTGCCGGCAGCGAACGTCCGCCGGTCGCCCGTGCGTCCGCCGAGGTATTCCACGCGTACCTCGCGGCGCTTGCGGCGATCCGCCGGCCGAAGGCGCTATCGTTCGACTATACCGTGTCGCAACTCGGCGTGCACGATATGGAGCAAACGCATCGCGTCTACCGCAGCGGGCTCGACGAACGCGATGAAACGCTTTTCGTCGACGGCTATACGCTCAAGGCGCCTGCAGTGCGCATCCTCCGTAATCGAACGTATCGCTACGATCTCACGAGCGTCGCTCCGCGGCCGGCTCAGTACGCGTTCGCGTTTCGCGGCGCGACGCGCACGCTGGGCACGTATGCCTACACATTTCGGACCGCTCCGCGCAGCGCCCGCGCGTTCGAAGTTCTGGAGGTCGAGATCGACGGCCGGACGTTGCTGCCGGCCGTAGTTCGCTTTCGCATCGCCGGCAGCAAGGCGCGCGGCGTCGGCTCGCTCCGTTACGGACTCAGCGATTCGCATTGGGTCGTCCGCGAAGCGCGCGTAACGGCGAAGATCGCGGGTGGCAGGACGGCGCGCGAACGGATCGCGTGGTCGAATTACCGCTTCTACGATGCGCTGCCGAAGTCGACGTTCGACGCGCCCAAACCCGCGGTGAGCCCGCCGCTCACCACGGGGGCCCCGGCAGCGCCGCCGCCGGTTGCGGGCGGCCGCTCTTTCTAAAATATTAGCGACAGGGCCTCGGGGCAACGAGTAACGGCAACGTGTACGTCGGCGACAGCGGCAACAACGCATTCGACGGCGCTTTCGTGCGCGAGGCGGCACTCGCCATCGTGCGGCAGATCGATGGCTAAGCAAGAATCGACCTACAGCGCTTGCGTCGCAGCGTCGGCCCGGAGGCCCGCGAGATGGTTCGCGATGCACGATTCACGTAACGCCAGCGTGCCGTCCTCACCACGTTCGACCAGTGCGAACGCGCCGTTCTCGACGGGCATCTCCCAGAATTCAGCGAGCGGGCGCGCTTGCAATGCGATTAGCGCGCAGCGCACCACCGCATCGTGCGTGACGATCAGCGTATCCTCGCGCCAGGCCGTAAGATCGCGGGAAAATGCGACCCAGCGCGCGGCAACGTCTCGCAGCGTCTCGCCGCGTTCGAACGCAGCGTGCGCCGGATCGTCGCGCCACGTGCGATAGCGTTCGGGGTCGTTCGCGGCGATTTCGGCGCGGCAGCGCCCCTCCCACGTGCCGTGGGCGATCTCGATGAGGCGCTCGTCGCTTCCGGCTGCGATGCCCAGAACCGAAGCGGTCGCCTGTGCCGTCTCCCGACAGCGCAGCAGCGGTGACGTGACGATGCGCGCGGGAACCGCTTCCCCGCGTGCCGGTGCGTGCGCGAAACGCTGGGCGAGGGCGTTCGCTTGGCGCATTCCGAGTTCCGAAAGCGGCGATTCCAGTCGGCCCTGGTAGCGGCCGGCACGGTTCCACGTCGTTTCTCCGTGGCGTGCGATCCAGATCGTACTCACGTTAGACGTCGATCGCGCGAACGAGCGTTACGCCGTCGATCTCGCGCAAGCGCGCGACGGTCGCGTCTTCGGCGCGCCGGTCTGTCGCGAGGATCATGATCGCATCGCCGCCCGCATCGCGACGGGAAACTTGCATCGTCGAAATATTGACGTGCGCCTCCCCCAAGATCGTGCCCACTTGGCCGATCATACCCGGGACGTCGTGGTGGCGCGTGAAGAGCATGGAGCCGCTCGGGATCGCGTCGATCTCGAAGCCGTCGACCGCGACGATGCGCGGACCGCCGAACGCATATGTTCCGACGATCGAGGTCTCGCCGCCGTCGATGCGCAGGGTCGATACGTACGCGGTCGCCCGCTCGCTGCCGCGCACCTCGAAGCGGATGCCGAGCTCCTCGGCGATGGTACGGGCGTTAACGATCGAAACGCGACGATCGGTCGTCGCCTGCAGCAGCCCCGTCAGAAAAGCGGTCGTAACCGGCGCCGGGTCCAGCGGTGCGATGAGGCCTTCCATAACGATCGCGAAAGGCGCAAGTGCGTTCGAGCGTGCCAGCTGCGGGTAGATTTTTCCAATCCGGTACGCGAGATCGACGAAGGGCCGGAGCAACTCCGCCTCCGGGCCGTCCGCGATCGGCGCGTTGACGGCGGCGGCTGCCGGGCCACCGAGCAATACGCTCGCAACGTCGTGTGCGAGCTCGATTGCGATGCGCTCTAGCGCTTCGACCGTGGAACCGCCCAGATGCGGCGTCGCGATGACGCGCGGGTGGCAGTGCAAACGCGCGCCGGTCCCGCCGGGCGGCGGGGGCTCCTCGGCGACGACGTCGAGCGCGGCGCCTGCAAGCTGATTCGCTTCGAGCGCCGCGAGCAACGCTGCTTCGGCGACGACGCCGCCGCGCGCGCAATTGATCAGCAGCGCGTGCGGTTGCAAGCGCGCGAGCTCCGGCACACCGATCAGACCGATCGTCGATCGGGCCAGCGGGACGTGCAAGCTGACGATATCGGCGCGCGCGAGCAGGTCGTCCAGCGGAAGTAGCTCGACGCCGAGTGCTTCGGCGCGTGCCCGCGAAATGAACGGATCGCTCCCAATGAGCTTCATGCCGAACGCGGTCGCGCGCTGCGCGACGCCGCCGCCGATGCGGCCCAAACCCACGATGCCGAGCGTCTTCCCATGTAACTCGCTTCCGACGAACGGTTCGCGTTCCCAACGGCCCGCGCGAATCGATGCCACGGCCGCCGGCGTGTGCCGTGCGAGCGAGAGCATCAGGGCAAAAGTCTGCTCGATTGCTGCAAGCGTATTGGCTCCCGGTGTGTTGAGCACGACGATTCCGGCGTCCGTCGCGGCCGGGATATCGATCGCATCGACGCCGACGCCGGCGCGCGCGACGACCGAAAGTTTTGGACCGAAGGAAAGCAGCGCGCGATCGACGCGCGTCTCCGAGCGAACGATAAGGCCATCGGCATCGGCGAGCGCCGCCCGCAGCGCCTCGCTCGATTTGCCGACGAGCGATACGACGTCGATACCGGCGTCGCGCAAAACGGCGATGCCGGTATCGGAGAACGGCTCGGCGACCACGACGCGCGCGCGCCGGGCGCGGCTCGAAAGGCGGGGTGCGTTCACGAGGCTAAATTCGCGCTGTCGATGCGGCGTGGCACAGGTGAGATCTCGCTTTCCGGAGTGCTCGCGTTCGCGGCGCCGCTCGGTCTATATATCGCGACCCTCGCGCCCGGCGTCGACTTTTGGGATATCGGAGAGATGCAGACGGTACCCTACGTTCTGGGTATCGCGCATCCGACAGGTTTCCCGCTCTTCATTCTAGCCGGCTTCGCGTTCTCGCACGGTGTGCCGTTCGAAACTCCGGCTTGGCGCATGTCGCTGCTCTGCGCGATCGCGAGCGCGGTGGCGGCCTACGCGCTGTACCGATTCGTGCGCCGGCTCTGCGGCGACCCGGGCCTCGCGTGCGCGGCCGCCCTCACGTTCGCCCTCGGCGACGTCGTCTGGGTGCACGCCGTCCGTGCCGACGTGCACGATCTCGCGCTGGCCATGACCGCAGTTACGCTCGCGGCTGCGCTCGAAGCCGGCACGACGCGCTCGGCGCGCGCGCTCGCAGTCGCCGCCGTTGCGCTCGGCTGCGGCGTCGCGACGCATCCGATCGCGGCCCTGGCGCTGCCGAGTGCGTTACTCTTCGCTTGGCCGGCGCTCGCGACGGCAACGGCGGTCGTGCGTTGGCGCAGCGTCGGATTGGCGCTCGTGCCCTTGTGCGCGTATGCCTACGTGCCGTTGCGAAGCGCGTACGTCGAAGCGCATGGTGTCGATCCCGGTCGCGAACTCGGACTCAACGGAAGCGCGATTTTCGATTCGGGTGCACCGGCCACGCCGACGGCCTTCTGGCGCTACGTGACGGGCGCCGATTTCAACGCGACCGGAGCATTTGCCAAGGCGTTCTCTCCGCTCGGAATCGCACACACTGGCGCGTTCGCACGCGACATCGTGTACGGCGAATACGGCTACATCATGCTGGCCTTCGCGCTCGCCGGCTTTCTCTTCATCGCTGCAACGCGGCCGCGCATCGGCGCCGGCTTCCTTTTCTCGTTGCTCGGCTGCACGGCATTCGCGGCGAACTATGCCGCCGAATCCGACGTCGCCCGTTACGCACTTGCGGGCCTGTGGATCGTCGCAGCGAGTTCCGCGGTCGGCGTCTGGTGGCTCGCAACCGCGATCTTCGAGCCGGCGCCGGAGCGTGCGTTGGCGTTCGCACCGTTCGTGCTGCTCGCCGCCATGCTGCCGAGCGTCGGGTTTGCCGCGCACGACGTCGGACACCGGCGGCTGGCCGATGACGCCCGCGCCGTCGGGCCGGCGATCGCCGGCCGCACCGTCGATGGCTCGCTGCTGGTCGCGACGTGGAATTACGCGACGCCGCTCGCCTACGAATCCTACGTCGCACGAACGCTCGGCACGCGCCGGCTCGCCGTCGGGTGGCCGTACGAATTCGCCGGGCGTTACACGGCTTGGCGGCACCGATACGGTCACGTCTACTTCGTGCTTTCGGCTTCCTACGACGTCTCGTCGTTCGCAACGCCCCTGTTCGCAGCCGGCAAGTGGCAACTCTCGGAACTTCGGTCGTGAAGCGTTCGACGGCCGCGGCGTTCGGATTGGGAGCGTTCGCGCTCGCGCTCTACATCGCGACGCTGCCGCCGTCGTTCGCCTTCTGGGATACGGGCGAATTGCAAACCGTCGCAGCGATTCTGGGCATCGCGCATCCGCCCGCGTGTCCGGCCTTCGTGCTGCTCGGCTGGACCTTCGTGCACGTCGTCCCCTTCGGCGAGGCGGCGTGGCGCGTCGATTTGATGTGCGCCGTCGCCGTCGCCATAGCTGTCGGATTGCTCCATGCGACGGCGCGGCGCTTCGGCGTCTCGCGTTGGCCGGCGGCACTCGTGACCATCGGGTTCGCCACCGCGAGCGTCGTCTGGCGCGACGCGACGCGGGCCGAAGTCCAGGATGTCGCGCTGCTCTTCCGCGTGCTGGCACTGGTCTTCGCCTTTGCCTACGCGGAGCGCGGCCGGCTACAGGATCTCTTCGCCGCGGCGCTGGCACTGGGGCTCGCCGGCGCCACGCACGGCATAGCGATCCTGATGTTTCCCGCGCTGGCCATCGTCGTCGCGCGACGCACGGAGTTTCGCGGCCGCGCCGCGCTCACCGTCGCCTGCGGCCTCGCTCTGGGCCTCGTGCCCTACGCGTATCTGCCGTTGCGCAGCACCTGGCTCTTCGCGCATCAGGTCGATCCGACGCTGGCCGTCGGCTTACCGCCGGGCGCACCGTTTTGGGACTACGATCATCCGGCGACGTTTGAGAATATCTTGCGCGTCGTGACCGGAGCCGATTTCGACGTGCACAGCGGATTTGCGGGCTTCGCCGAGGTGACGCGCTACCCGCACTTCGCCGCGGCCTTGATCGCGCGTGTCGGCGCCGCGTTCGGCATCGGTGGCGCGATCCTGGCGGCGATCGGCGGCGGGTTGCTCGTGCTGTCCCGCGATCGCGAACGCATCGCGCTCGTCCTCGCGGCGCTCGTAACCGTGCCCTACACCGAAGCGTATACGGAACTGCAGGATCCCGACCGCTATTATCTGTTGGCGCTGTGGTGCGCAGCGATCGCGATCGGTCTGGCCTTCGATGCGCTGGCTCGCCTCGTTCAACTCGAACGTCCGTCGATGGGACGCTACGCGCTGCTCAGCGCTCTCGTGGCATCGTTCGTCGCGGCGGCGCCCGCGCGACTGTCGATTTTCGCGCAGCGCGACGACTACGGCGCGCGCGACTACGTGCGCGAGATCGAGACGCTCGTTCCCGATGGGTCGATCGTCCTCGCGGAGTGGGCGTATTCGACGCCGCTGGCATACGCGGCGTACGTCGATGGCACATTCGGCCGGCGCATCGCGATCGCGTCCTCGCCGACGCAGTATTTGGCCTACGTGCCGGGTTGGATCAGAACGCGCAGCGTGTACGTCGTCTCGTTCGATTCCGCGCTCACGCTTCCAGGGTTTGAGGTCATCCGGGTTAAGAGCAGCTCGTATTATGTGTACCGTATTGCGGCGCTCGAGCGACGCTGAAGCGACGTGATAAGACGTTTTGAAGGGACGCTCGCCGGTGCGGTCGTGATGCTGGCCGCTCTCATAGCGTCGCGTTTGCGGGCGACTCCGTACAACAATTACGTGCTGCTCGCCGATGCGTTTCGTCACGGACACGTTTGGATCGACTGGCCCGGCTCCTACATCGACGCGCTCGCGTATGCGGGCCGGCACTACGTGATCGAGGCGCCGGTGCCGGCCGTGCTGCTATTACCCGCGGTGCTCGTCCGCGGAACCGCCGTCAACCAAACGATACTCTCCGCCATTCTGGGCGGAGTCGCGACCTTCGCCGCTTACGAGGTCGCGCGCGCGCTCGGCGTCCCGCGTCGCGCGACCGCGTTGCTGTGCGGCTTCTTACTGCTCGGAACGGACCTGTTTTGGTGCGCGTTTCTGGGCGATGTTTGGTTTATCGCGCACGTTTCGTCGGTCGCTTTCGTCTTGCTGGCGCTGCGCGAACTGCTCGGCGCACGGCGCGGATCGGTCGTCGCGATCTTTGCGGCGTGCGCCGTCGAATCTCGTTTCGCGCTGGTGCTTTCTCTACCGGTCTTTGCGGCGCTGCTGTGGTACGGGACGGGCACGGATCTGGCGGAGCGAGCGCAGGCCCGCGACCGCGGCCGTCGCACCGGCGCCTTCGTCGTGACGCTCGTCCCATTCGTCATCGCCTATCTCGCTTACAACGTCGCGCGTTGGGGCGTGCCGTACGATATCGGCTACACGTTTTGGTACCACCAAGACCTTGCGGGTTCGCCCGTCGGCTCACCCTTTCAACTGCGATATCTCGGTTATCAACTCTATTCGTTCTTCGTTCGCTTTCCCGAGGTGAGCGCGAAATTTCCGTACCTCGCGCCGACGCTCGACGGCATCGCGCTTACGTGGACCTCGCCCGCACTCATCCTCGCCCTTTTCGCGCGTCGTCCGCGGCGTCTGGTCGTCGCGATGTGGGCCGCAGCGTGGCTCGTTGCCGCGCCCAGTCTCCTGTACTACGTCGATGGTTACGCGCAATTCGGCATGCGACATGCCCTCGATTTCGAGCCCTTTCTCTTTGTCCTGATGGCGCTGGCCTTGCGGCGCGGCTTCGCGCCGTTCGGCGCGGCCCTGTGCGCCTACTCGATGGCCGTGGGGACGTGGGGATGTTGGCTCTGGCGTGGGGCCCGCTAGGGTGCTTAGGACGAGGAAGCGACGGGCTTGTCGGCGGTACTCCGACACGGCAAGAATTCGCATGTTTAACATTTCGGTAGCTGGGGACATGTTGGGTAACCTTTCAAGGAGGAATTCGATGCAAGACCGTCCAGTCGTCGTCGACAGCAGCAGCAGCAACAACACCGGGATGTTTGCCATCTTAGCCATCGTGGTGATCGCCGCGATTGCGCTCTTCGTATGGCAGCCGTGGAATTCGTCCGGGAACGGCGCTACGCATAGCACCACGATCATCAACCAGCAACCGGCTGGAGCCGGGGCGGGAGCGGGCGGCGGCTCGGGTACGACCGGCGGCTCGTCGGGCACGTCTGGTACGTCGGGTTCCGGCAAGTAAAATTCGGACGTTCTAAACAAGGGGCCGGCGCGTGAGCGTCGGCCTTTTCTGTATGCCCGCTACGCGACCGCCAAGCCCAGGGTATAGGGCCCGTACTGTGAGAGCGAAAACCGCGCGGGCAGCCTCGGAAACCGAAGAACCGCCGCTCGCGACCTATGCGAAGAAGCGTGATTTCGCCGCGACGCCGGAACCCTCGGATGCCGCCGGCAAGACCGAGCCGAGCCGCGGCGCGCGGGCGCGCTTCGTCGTCCAGATGCATCGAGCGACCCGCTTACACTACGATTTCCGCTTAGAAGCCGACGGCGTGCTCAAGTCCTGGGCAATCCCCAAGGGTCCCTCGTTCGATACGCGCGAGAAACGTCTCGCGATGGCGGTCGAAGATCATCCGCTCGACTATCGCAATTTCGAAGGCATCATCCCGGAAGGCAACTACGGCGCGGGCGAAGTCATCGTCTGGGACCGCGGCACGTACCGGCTGCTGGAAGGAACGGACCTCACCGAACAAATCGCGCGCGGTTCGGTGAAGATCGAGATGGCCGGCAAGAAATTGCACGGCGGTTTCGCGCTCGTCCATATCAAGGGCCGCGGCGGTGAAGAAAATGCGTGGCTGCTGGTCAAGGAACGCGATGACGCCGTCGACCCGGCCTGGCGCGCCGAAGATCATGCCGAGTCGGTGAAGAGTGGCAAGACGCTCGCCGACATCGCCGCGGACCGCAAAGCTGCGAAGTGGACCTCGTCGAAGCCGGCCGCGACGACGCCGAGTCGTCGCAAACGCGCCGTCGTGGCGACGTTACCGACGATCGGGTCGCCGATGCTCGCAACGGCAATCGACGCACCCTTCGACGATCCCAAGTGGCTCTTCGAACTGAAATGGGACGGTTATCGCGCGCTCGTGCGCATCGAAGCCGACGGCTCGGTCGCAATCGCCTCGCGCAACGGTAAGGATTTCACGCCGAAGTTTCCGGAACTCGCGGCACTTGCCGATGCATTTTCCGAACGGCCGCTCATCGTGGACGGCGAAATCGTCGTGCTCGACGAAGACGGCCGGCCTTCGTTCGGAGCGCTTCAGGAGCGGCTCGACCGGTTCGGTCGTACGAAGCCGCAGAATCGTTCCGTGACCTTCGTCGCCTTCGACGTTCTGTACGGCAACGGCCGGGATCTGCGCGAAGAGCCGCTCGAGAAGCGTAAAGCCGCGCTCGAAGCGATGCTGACCGGCCGTGGCCCCGCGATGTTGAGCAAGCACGTCGTCGCCGACGGTACGGCACTGTACGATGTTGCGAAATCGCGCGATCTCGAAGGGATCGTCGGGAAATTGCGCGGCTCGCCGTACGTCGAGAGGCGTTCGCGCGATTGGGTCAAGATCAAAGCGAAGCAACGCCAGGAAGTGACGATCGCCGGCTGGACCGAAGCGCGCGGCAGCCGCAAGCGCTTCGGCGCCTTGCTCGCGGGCGTCTACGAGGATGGAGAACTGATCTACGCGGGTTCGGTCGGTACCGGCTTCGACGCGAAGAAACTCATCGCGATCGCAAAGGAGCTGGCACCACTCGAGCGCGCGACGTCGCCCTTTACGAAGCCGCCGAAAACCGATACGCCGGCGCATTGGGTGACGCCGAAGCTCGTGGCGGAGGTCACCTTCACGGAGTGGACCCGCGACGGCAGCCTGCGCCATCCCGTCTTCGTCGCGTTGCGCTCCGATAAGGACGCGCGCGAGGTCGTGCGCGAACGTCCCATCGCCGCGCGCGACATCACGTAGACATGGCGGCGACGAAGGAGCGCGTCGAAATCGGCGGTCGCGACCTTACCCTCTCCAACCGCGCCAAGGTTCTCTGGCCCGGGGAGGGCTATACCAAGGGCGATCTCGTCACGTACTATCGCACCGTCGCGCCGTATATCTTGCCGCACCTCTGCGATCGGCCGCTGACGCTGCAGCGCTATCCCGATGGTATCGACGGCCAGTCGTTTTTCGAGAAGAACGCTTCGAAGTATCTGCCGGACTGGGTCGCGACCGTTACCGTGCCTAGCGAATTCGGAAAGCGGGATCGCATCCGCTTCATCCTCTGCAACGATGAAGCGACGCTCGTTTACGTCGCCAATCTCGCCGCAATCGTGCTGCACGTATGGACGTCGCGCGAACCGGCCCTCGACGTCCCCGAATTTCTCTTCTTCGATCTCGATCCGTTCGACGGGTGCTCCGTTCCGACGCTCGCGAAAGTCGCACTCGCGCTGCGAGAAACGTTGACCGAGATCGGGCTCGTTGCCGCAGTCAAGACATCGGGCGGCAGCGGCCTCCACGTCGCTATTCCGCTCGTGCCCGAGTATACGTACGAGCTCTGCAAAGGGTTTGCGGAGTTAATCGCCCGCACCGTGCACGCTCGCGTACCGAAGCTGACGACCCTCGAACGCATGCCGCCCAAACGGCCGCCCGGCACGGTCTACCTGGATTACGTGCAGGTCGGCCGCGGCAAGACGCTCGTCGCGCCGTTCAGCCTGCGAGTGCGGAGCGGAGCGCCGGTGTCGATGCCCCTGGATTGGAGCGAAGTCGAGGCCCTCGCGCGTAAACGTCCGCGTGCTTCGGCTTTGGCGGCGGGCACCGAGGGAGAATTTGCGCGCTGGTCGATAAAGAACGCACCGGCGACGCTTGCCCAACGTGGCGACCTGTGGAGCGGAGCGCGCTGGCAGACACAACGGCTCGAACCCGCGCTCGAACGCGCGCAACGAGCGTGGACGTAGGAGGACGTATGGCGCACGCAATCTGGTCCGGCGCGATCAATTTCGGTCTGGTTACCATTCCCGTCAAACTTCAGACGGCGGTCCGCACGAACGATCTGCGTTTCAACTTTCTTCACAAACCCGACGAAGGCCGGATCACGCAAGTGCGGCGCTGTTCGCTCGACGGCGAGGAAGTCGCCTATACCGATCTCGTGCGCGGCTACGAATACGAAAAGGGCCGCTACGTCATCATCAGCGACGAAGATTTCAACCGCGTCAATCCCGAGGCGACGCAGTCCGTCGATATCGTTCAATTCGTCGACCTCGCCGAAATCGATCCGATGTTCTTCGATAAGCCGTATTATCTCGAGCCGGAGAAGCGAGGCCGTCATGCCTACGCGCTGCTGCGCGAAGCGCTCAAAGAGTCGGGCAAGGTCGGCATCGCTAAAGTCGTTATCCGTTCGCGCGAACATCTCGCGGCTCTCAAGCCGAACGGCGACGCCCTCGTGCTCGAGCTCATGCACTTCGCCGACGAGATCGTCGAAACGAGTACGCTTGAATTACCGGCGGTCGAGAAGCCGGCAGCCAACGAGATGAAAGTCGCGCGCATGCTCATCGATACGATGACGGAAGCCTTCGATGCCAAGAATTATAAAGACACGTATCGCGAACAGATGCTCGAGATGATCGAAGCCCGCGCCGCCGGTAAAACCGTGCCTGCCGGCGAGACGAAAGCGCCCGTGCGCGACAACGTCGTCAACCTCATGGACGTGCTGCAACGGAGTCTCGAAGCCTCGAAAAAACGCGGCGATGCCGCGACGGCGCGCGGTGCCGGCAGCGAAGCGGGCCTCGAAACGGGGAACGCTTCCGCACCTGAGAAAAAGTCGACCCCCAGGCGTAAACGCTCGGCCGCGTAGCGTTTAGTTCGGGCGGATGACGAAGGTGACGGTGACGTGGGCCGTCACGTCGATCGGTCCGTTCGGGTCGATCTGCGTCGGTGGCGCCGCCGCCATGACGGCCGCCGTCCGCATCTGCATCCCGTCGATACGGCGCGGCGGCGGCGCGTAAAAGTTGCCCGCGCTGATCTCGCGGACCCGCACGATGCGGATCTCCGAACTCCGCGCCAGCGCGTCGGCATTGGCTCTGGCGTCGGCGAATGCGCGTCCGAGCGCTTCGCGATAGGCGCTCTTACGATCCTTGAGTTCGAAGGAGACGTCGCCGACTTGCGTGACGCCGGCTGCGAGGGAAGCGTCGACGATCTTACCCGCGTTCTCGATCGGCGTGACCGCAATTCCCAGCGAACGCGACGTCACGTAACCGTATCGCTGCGGAATCTCACCCGGCGCGAGCGCGCGAACGGGACGCGGCACGAATGTCACGTTGAAGTACGCCGTGCGGATGGCGTTGCTCGCGATGCCTAGCGCCGCGAGCTTACTTTTGAGCGCCTCAAAGATCGCCGCATTCTTACCGGCGGAGCGCGCCGCAACATCGTCGTTCGTGACGATTTCAGCGCTCAAGCGCGCGAGGTCGGGATCGCGCTCGACGGTGGCATCACCGGAGACGGCGAGCGTCGCTTCGGCGGGTGCCGTCGGCGTTTGCGCTCGGACGGCAATCGGAAGCATAGCAGACGCGATAGCGAGCGCGAGCGCGGCGGTTTTCATATTTCGCACAACGTGCTGGCGGTGCCGTTCGTGCCGAGCTACGCGGCCGGCTGGTCGTCATCGGGATCGTCGAAATCTTCTGCAACGCGGGCGAAGATTTCGCCGAGCGTCGGATGGAGGTGCGGCATCTCGGCAATTTCGCTCGTCGTCGCGCCCCGATCGATCGACGCGATCGCTTCGCCGATGAGATCGATCGCCTCGTCGCCGACGATCGTTACGCCGCAAACGCGGCCCGTCGTATCGGCGATCATCTTCACGAAGCCCCCCGCCGTATCGGAAACGACCGCCTTACCGACGTCGCTGAAAGGGTGATGGCGTACGGTGACGTCGAGGCCGCGCTCGCGGCATGCGCGTTCGGTCAGGCCGGCAACTGCGACTTGCGGCTGCGTATAGATGGCGTGCGCTTCGAAGCGTTCGAAATCCGCCGGTAGCGGGCTGTCACCGAGCGCGTTGCGGGCGGCCAGCTTGCCGGCATAGGCGGCGACGTGGACCAGGCAACGCCGGCCGAGCACGTCGCCCGCGGCATAGATCTGCGGATTCGTCGTACGCAAGGTCGCGTCCACGCGTATCCCGGCCACATCGTGTGCGACCCCCGCGACGCCCAGTCCGAGCCCGGCGACGTTCGGGCGGCGATGGCTCGCGAGCATGATCGCATCGACGATTAGTTCGTGGGTGCCGCGCCCGTCGCTAAAGACGACCGTGCGTTTGCCCTCGGCTTCGGTGCACCGCTCGATCGTCGCGCTGGAACGTACGTCAACTCCGTCGTGTGCCAGCGCTTTGGCGACCGCCGCGCCGACGTCGTCGTCTTCGTTGCGCAGCACCTGCGGCTCGGCTTGGAGCAGGGTCACGTGCGATCCCAAACGCGCGAAGTACTGTGAAAATTCGCAGCCGACGGGGCCCGCGCCGATGACGGCGATCCTCTGTGGCGGCCGGGTCATTTCGAGCGCGTCGTCGCTCGTAAAATACCTATCGCGCGCGAGGCCCGAGATCTGCGGATCGACGATCGCGGAACCCGTCGCGACGACGAAGGCTCCCGCTCGTAAGGCACGCCCGTCGACGTCGATCGTATCGCGCGCTACGAAACGCGCGAGGCCGCGGAAGAGCGGATAAGATTCCAGTTCGTGGATGCGGTCGGCTGCAAAGTAGTCGACGAGTTCGCGCTTGCGCGTTACGACTTCGCGCAGGTCGAGGCGATTCGCGGCGACGTGGATGCCGAGCCGTTGCGCATGGTCCACCTCACCGAGGCGCTCGGTCGCACTCAGCAACGCCTTGACGGGCATGCAGCCGCGCAAGATGCACGTTCCGCCCAGATCCCCCGGGCCGCTTACGAGCGCGACCGTCGCACCGCGTTCGCGCGCGGCCATTGCGGCGGTAAAGCCGGCGGTACCCGCGCCAATCACGCAGAGATCGTACCGTGAATCCATGATGCGTCTTACCCGTAGCGCCCGGTCCGGCGTGCCGCGAGTAAGCCCAGCCCGAGAGCGATAGAACAGAAGAACGCCGAGATTGCGCCGGTCCAGGCGGGGCCGTACGTCGCGAGGACGGCGGCCGAGATCGTCGGCATCACGACGCCGGCGACCGATTCCAGCGACGAGCCGGCGCCGAGCACCGTGCCGCGGAGATGTTCGGGCGCAGCATCGGTGAGCAGCGTGGCGAGCGTCGCGTTCGTGGTCGAGAGCGCGAAGGCGAAGACGATCTGCGTCAGAAAGAGCGCGACCGCGCCGTGCATGAACGGCACCGCTACGAAGTAAACGCAGGCTGCGCCGAAGCCGAGATTTGAGGTGGTGCGCACGCCGAGGGCCGTTACGAGCCGGCCGACGACGCCGAGCTGAAAGACGATGCTCGCAACGCCGAAGCCGGCGAAGAAATAACTCGTCTCGCTTGGTCCGAAGCCTGCGACCGCAGCGAGCACGAGTGCGAACACCGAGAACCACGCGTAGAGGCCGAGCGAATAGGCGAATTTTTGAATCAGCACGGGCGAGACGCGCACGTCGCTTAACGAACGCGCGATGTCGCGCAGCGAACTCGCCGTCGCTTTTTCACCGTGCTCCGCCACGTCTTCGGGCAAAAAGACGATCGTTACGATCAGCGTGACGATCTGCAACGCGGCGGCGAGCAAGAACGGCATCTGGTAGCCGTAATGCGAGAGCAGCAAGCCGCCCGCGATCGGACCGAGAACGAGGCCGCCGGAAAACGCGGCGCCGACGTACGCGAACGCCTGAGAACGCTGCTCCGGCTCGACGCGATCGGCGACGTACGCTTGCGTGACGCTGATATTTCCGCCGGAGATGCCCTCGACGATGCGGGCGATGAAGACCCAGAGCAACGTCGGTGCGAATGCGAGCCCGGCCCAGCCGATGGTCGCGCCGATCTGCGAGATGACGAGCACGGCTTTGCGTCCGATGCGGTCGCTGACGTTGCCCCACACGGGCCCGGCGAGAAATTGGCACAGCGCAAAAACCGCGAAGAGTGCGCCGACGGCGATCGTCGACGCGCCGAAATGTTTGACGTAGTAGGGCAGGATCGGGATCAGAATGCTGAAGCCGAGAATATCGATGAACGTAATGCCCAGGATCGGCAGCAGCTTTGCAAGCACGCTTTTGCTACGCCGGTTGCGCTAGCAATGTGTCGCGCCGCGGGCCCCCGTGGCTAGGCGACCTGCGCTTGCGCGATATACGAACCGCACTCGACGTCGCTGACGATCGAGAGCGCGTGCGGCAACCAGGCGAGATCGGTTTTCGCGCGGCTGGCCGAGATCGTTTGATCGAGCGCGAGGCATTCGCCGAGTTGCCCCATGAGTGTGGCTGCGACCGTGGTGGTCCTGCCGCCTGCGCCCGCACCGCGGCTCGCCGCTGCAGCGATTTCGGCCACGCGGAAGCGATCGTCGTTAACGGCGTTGTACGCGCGCCCGGGGCGACCGACTTCGACGGCGCGCGCGATGAAATCGCCGAGATCGCCGACTTCGATCGTGGCCCAGTGATTGGTCCCGTCCCCGACGATCGTCGCCGAACCGCGCTCGCGCGCCGACTGTACGAACATCGCGGCGAGCCCGGCGCCGCGGCCGTAGACGATGCCGGGACGCACGACCAGCGCGCGGACGCCGATCTTGGTCATTTCGAGCGCGACGCGTTCGAGTTCCAAGCGGCGCGCGACGAAGCTTGGGGGCGCGAGCGGCGAATCTTCGGCGGCTTCGCATTTCCCGGTCGAACCGTAAACCCAGGCGTCGCTCACGTAGACGAAGGTCTTCTCGGTGCCGGCGAGGGCCTTGCGAATCGCGCGTAAGGCGCCGTTATCGACGGCGTACGGGTCGGCGTCGGTCACGCGCACCGCATAGACGACGGCGTCGGCCGCGCGCAGCGCCCGCTCGAGGGTTTGCGGTTTCGCGGCATCCGCGTTGCAAATCGACGTTCCACGCAGCATCAACTTCTCGCGCGCCGTATCGCTCCGAGCGACGCCGGTCGTCTGATGCCCGCGGGCGCGCAAGGCTTCGTCGGCTGCCGTGCCGATATAGCCGGTCGCGCCCAGGATGAGAACGTTCATGCTAAGGGGTTCGGTCGGACGGGGGCTCGGGTGTAGTGATGCACGTCCCAAGGGCACTGATGCCCGGGTTCGACCGCCGATTATGACAGGTGTCCTGCGTTGCTGGTGATTCGCCCGGCTTTCGGCCGTATCGAAAGCGTATGGCGCAACGGCGGCGCTCGACCGCATCGAGTTCGAAGTCCGACCCGGCGAGACGCTCGTGCTTCTCGGCCCCAACGGCGCTGGAAAGACGACGGCGTTGCGCGTGTTGCTCGGCATCGACGCGCCCGATAGCGGCACAGCGACGCTCTTCGGCGCGAGTCCGCGCCGCTATCGAGCTCGACGACGCGTCGGAGCGATGCTGCAGACCGGCGGCGTGCCGCCGACGCTGACGGCGCGGGAACACGTTAAGGCAACTCTGATTTAGCCGCGTTCTTTTGGTATAATTATTAACGATGGACAAAGAGCAGATATCGTTCGCGAGCGCGTCGTTCGAACGCTTTGGCAAGATCACGAAGCGCGC